>Ga0209810_1001207_pt1 | contig 41832 bp, 34 predicted proteins | sample Coa_R1_7_FD_187159 | JGI IMG/M metagenome (GOLD analysis project Ga0209810, IMG submission 187159) | Surface soil microbial communities from Centralia Pennsylvania, which are recovering from an underground coalmine fire - Coalmine... | ecosystem: Environmental > Terrestrial > Soil > Unclassified... | reverse complement strand
CAACGATCGAGAGCTTGTGCACGTCAAGCGAGACCCAAAGACGCACATCAGCAGGCTGGTTGGAGCTAACGTCAGGCATGGCTGGTCCTCCGGTTGTATGCGGCTCTGGCCGAGGTGGCCCTAACACGCCGGACGCTAACCCGCGAGCCTGCGACACGCGAGGGCCAGCCCCCTCGCGTCCATACTGACTAGGGCGCTACACGCCGGCGGTGGCGCGACCGCCGAGCCAGCGGTTCGCCCAGCGCTGCAGCTCCGAGAGCGCCGGCTCGAGTTCGCGGCCCATTCGCGAGAGCTCGTACTCGACCCGCAGCGGCGGACCGGAAATCACCCGCCGCTCGACGATCCCCCGCCGCTCGAGCTCCTTCATCCGCTCCGACAGCAGCCGGTCGGAGAGCTCCGGCACCGCCTGGGCGATCTGCGAGAAGCGCAGGGGGCCGTCCATCAGCACCCGGAGGATCGCCCCGGTCCAGCGCCGGCCGACGAGTTCGACCGCCTCGTGGTAGAGCGGACAGCAGCCGCTTGTCCGTGACCCGCTCCCGGCGTTGACGGTGTGCTCGCGGGCGCCCATCTGCGTCTAGAGGTTACGCTGCTTGCAGCGCGCGCGATGCCTCGCTCGAGCCATCGACCGGGACCTCGCCGGCGACGTTGACCATCGCCGTGAACGCCTCGAGCGCAACCGCGGCGATCGCCTCGAGGATCTGCTCGTCGTCCCAGCCGGCTTCGCGTGCCTCCTCGTGGAGGTGCATCGCGGGTCGCCCGCGCTCCTCGAGCAGCGCCTTGAGATAGCGCAGCAGCGCCGCCTGGCGTGCGTCCTTGGAATGGAACTGCCGTGCGGCCGCGACCTCGTCGATCGCCAGACCGGCATTGCGCGCGGCCCGCGAGTGAATCGCGATGCCGGGCTCCGAGTGGTAGTACTCGGCAACTGCGAGCGCGATCCGCTCGAGCGTCGCCAGGGTCAGCTTGCCGTGGCGTAGCTCCGAGCGGAACCTCGCATACGCGCGCAGCGCGGCCGGAGAGCCCGCCAGCACGCCGAGGAAGTTCGGCAGCTGGCCACCGGTCGCAAGCGCGCCGCGCAGCACTGGAACCGAACCCTCAGGCGCGGTGAGGTCGTCGTGGATTTGGAACCTGCTCATTGACGTCTTCATGTTGACCACCGGAGGTCCAGGGGAGTCGATGGGCGTTCAGTCACGCCCATCCTTTACTTTCGAGATCTGCTTACGCTTGATAAGTGTAGGCGCGTTGCGCCACTTGCACAAGTGCTGCGAGGGGCTGCTCCAACGCAGACCGATCAGCCGGTCTGCTCGGCCGGGACTCGCTGCTCACCCGACCGCGCGGCACTTCGCTGCTTCCCCTTATACGAAGCGCGCTAAACGCTGGATCAGCGACGTGTGAGCGGTTCGTAAGAGCGCTGCGGCTATTAGCTCACAGAGGGCGAAGCTCGGTCAGTGGACGAGCATCGCTGCGTGCGAGCTCGCCGCCGCGATCAGCACGAGTACGAAGCCGAGCATCACGGCCCACATCGCGACGCGATCGGGCCGGAACCCCGGCCGCTCATACGCTCGCGTCGCCGGCCGCCGACGCGAGGGGGCCGGGTAGTAGCGCTCCGCACCGCGACCCTGAATCGTGACCGTCCGCCGCCCGGCGACGCCGCCTCGAGGAATGGCAGCGGCGTTGGTGGCGGCCGGCGCGGTCCGAGGCGGAGCGGGGGTCGGCCGTGGGCGCACGGCGACCGGTCGGGGGGGCGCGGCGACCGGTCGTGGACGGGCATCAAGTCCACCCACTGCACGGACCGGCTTCGGACTCGCCGCTCTCGTCGGTCGGGGATGCCGTGGCGCGGCGACTAGCTCGTCGACAGGCAACTGCAGGAAGTCGTCCCCGTGCGGACCGTCGAGGGCAAGCAGATCGCCTTCGGCCGCTGAAACGCCAGGTTTGGGGCATCGCCACCGTCCTCTTTCGTGTGCTTGCGGGGTTAGCTGACGGGCTCGCACCGAAAGAGCGGCGCTACGCGACGAGCGCGATTAGCCCCAACAACCTGGGTCCCCCACTTCCTCTTCGAAACGACTGAGTCGCTCGATTAGCGGGAATTCAGCTGTACGGGTTGGCGCATGCTAACACCGCCGGGAGACGGAAGAGCGCTGACCTCGGCCTCGTCCCGATGCATCGCGCAAATTGCGCGCGTCTACTCGCGTCCCGCGACCGCCGCCACGAAATTCGCCACCGCCTGCGCATCTGCGCCCTGGATGAGACCGGCCGGCATCGTCCCGTATCCGAGGCATGACTCCGCGCTGTTTGCCGGCGGGTTCTGCAGGCAGCCGTTGACGATCGTGTTGAGGACCAGCGAGGCGGGCGGCTTCAGCTGGTCGAGGTTCGGCCCGACCTTGCCGGCGGTGTTGGCCGCCGCCAGGGTGTGGCATACGCCGCAGTGAAGCCCGAACAGCTCGCGGCCGCGCTTCTCTGCGGCGGTCAGACGCGTGCCCGCGTACTGCGCGTTGGCGTTCGACGCGTTGCCGGTCAGGAACAGTACGGGCAGAGCAATTCCGAACAGCACGTACACGACGACGAAAACGCTCGTCATCAGCTTGCGCCCGCCGCGGGTCTGGGTTTGGAGTGCGGCGCGCGCGCCGCCAGGCCCACCGCGGACCGCGATGAAGAACAGAGCGAGCGCGAGCAGCGCCCAGAACGCGACAAAGAGCCAGACGGCTAGCACGTGCGCGGCACCTTATCGCGGCCGGTCACGCTACGAAGTGCCATGTGGCGAACTCCGCCGCGAACAGCGCCGCGAGCGCCGAGCTCGTCAAAAGCAGCGGGAGCCGGAGGCGCCGGTGGCGTGCCAGCCACATGCCAAACCACATGAACAGCGGGAACAGGACGGCCTCGTAGCGCGGGAGGCTCTGCAGTGGCCGCGCCGTCACCGGCTCCGACACCGCCATCGCAAGCGCAGCCAGGACATAGAGCAGGTATGCGATCGGCAGTTTCCTTGCCACCCCGACCAATGCCGGCACCGTAAGCAGCAGGAAAGCGAACGGCATCAGGTTCTCCCAGCCGGTGTAGACGCTGGTCAGCGGGTTCCGGCTGAAGAACGCGAGGTGGGCCTGGCCGTCGAGCAGGCGCCGAAGGTCGTGCAAGGCGCTTCGGGCGCCGTCGACGATGCCCGTGATCGGTCCCGTGAATGCGTGCCCCCAGATCCTCTCTACCTGGAACGGCGCCAACGGATCCGATCCGGTGAGACCGAGGTAGCCCATGAAGGCCAGCAGCCCGAGGGGTACCAGCAGAAGCCAGGAGAAGTCGGGCCGTGGAAGGAAGCGTGGGTTCAACCGCTTCAGAGCACGCTCGGCCGCCGTACCCGCGGCGCCTGAACCCCTCGCTCGCACCCGCGCGGCGTCCTCCCTCGGTCCGTACAGATACAGCACGACCAACGGGATGACGAGCAGCACCCCGCTCGCCCGCGTCGCTGCCGCGAGGCCGCCGAGGGCAGCCGCCACCCCCCATCGTCCTCGCCGCGCGTAAAGGAACGCGCCGACCGAGAGCGCCAGGTACAGCGAGTCGCTGTAGACCGCCGAGAAGAACACGGCCATCGGGCACAGGGCGAGCGCGAGTCCCGCCAGCCACGGCGCGTCGCGGGTGACCGCCGGGTCGAGCACCGCCCCACGCGCGCGCGTCCCCCGATCGCGCAGCTCGATCTCCATCAGCAGGTGAAGGCCGTACAACGCCGCTCCAAGCGCGATCGTCGACACGAGGAAGCCCGCGACGACCAGCGGCAACCCGACCGAGTTCAGCACGCCGAGCAGCAGCGGGTACAGCGGGAAGAACGCCACCCGCAAGTTCGGGTTGCCGGCGCCCGCGTGGTAGCCGTGCTGCGCGATCAGTGCGTACCAACTCGCGTCCCAGCGCGAGAAGGGCGCGCTCAGCCGCTCCGCGATCCGCCCAAGGCCGCTGTTGAAACCCGGCACCTCGACCCCGCCTGGCAACGCGACCGACCCGAACAGAGAAACCGCGCCGACACCGGCGCACCAGACGAGCGTCCGCGACACCACCGTGCTCGCCAGGGCGCTTAGCCCGGCCTCCCGCGAGAGGCCCAGGCGCGCCAGCCGGAGCGGTTGGCGCACGACGGCAGGCTGGGCGGGTGCGTGCATCACCTCTTCAGTATCGCCTGGTCACACCTCCTCACAAGGTCAGAGTCACGGATTCGAGAGCCGGCTCATCGTCTCCGCCCGGATGCGAAGCTCATCACCGGCGGCGCCACCGATCGGAACTCGTCGGCCTCGGGATCGGGCTGCCCGGTGACATCGCCGGCATCCGGTCGAGCTGTCCGGCCGCCGGCAGCCGCGGCCTGCTGCTCGGCCCGACCACGCCGGACCTGCTCGTCAAGCATTGAGAAGTCCTTCACCTCCGCCAGCACCTGATCGGGAGCCGTGATCGAGCTGACTCGATCGACGAGTACGTTGATGGCGCCGCCAGCCGCCGCGAACCGCTCGAGCTTCCCCTCGGCCAGCACCAGTGGCTCGGTGCGGACGATCAACCGGTGGCGGTCATACACATGCGAGGGGATGATCAGGTTGATCGTCCCGTGCTCATCCTCGAGCAGGATGAACACGATCCCGTTGGCGGTGCCGGGCCGCTGGCGAGCGACGACCATGCCGCCCACCTTGACACGACTCCCGTGCGCCATCGTCTCGAGGTCGCGGCTCCTGACCGCATCGGCGGGCAGCCGATCCCGGAGCAGCCCGATCGGATGAGCGTCGACGGTCACTCCGGTCGTGCCGTAGTCGGCAAGCATCGACTCCCACCCGGTGAGCCGGCGCAGCTTCGGAGGCGCCGGCAGGTCAAGCGGCAACGCCAGCTGCGTGCCGCCCGGCACCCGCCGCCCGGTCGCCGCGACCCCGAGCTGCCACAGGGCGATTCGCCGGCGCGAGCCGCGCGCCCCGCCGATCGATTCGTCGGCTACGAGCGAGTCACAAGCACCCGACCACGCCAGCAGCTCGAGTGATGCTGAGCTGGCTCCGGCCCGTGAAGCGAGATCGGAGAGGCTTCGAAACCGCCCCACGCGATGCCGTGCCGCGACGAGATCCTTCACCTCCTGCTCGCGAACGCTGCGCACATAGCCAAGGCCGAGCCGGACACGATCGTCCTCGATGGCGCATTCGGCCTCGCTGTCGTTGACATCCGGCGCCAACACCTCAATCCCGCGCCGCTGTGCCTCGTGGATCAGCGCGTCTGGCGGATAGAAGCCCATCGGCTGCTCGTTGAGCAGCGAGCACAGGAACTCAGGGGCGTAGTGCACCCGCAGCCACGTCGACTGGTACGCGAGCAGTCCGAACGCAGCGCCGTGCGCCTTGGGAAATCCGAATCCCGAGAAGCCATGGACCATCGAGAACACTCGCTCCGCTGTCGCCTCATCCACCCCGTGCACCCGCTTCGCCCCGGCCACGAAGCGCTGGTGGTAGGCCTCGATTGCGGCCTCAGAGCGCTTGCGGCTCATCGCCCGCCGCAGGCCCTCCGCCTCGCCCGTCGAGAAACCGGCGAACGCGATCGCCACCTCGAGGACCTGATCCTGGAAGATGATCGTGCCGAGCGTCTCACGCAGCACAGGCTCGAGCGACGGATGCTCGTAGGGGACCTGGTAGCTCGGATCTGCCCGCATGCGCTGGCGGCGCTCGATGTATGGATTGACCGCGCCTCCCTGAATCGGGCCCGGGCGCACGATCGCGACCTGGATCGTCAGGTCCTGGAGGCTCGCTGGGCGAGTGCGCCGCAGCGACTGCATCTGCGCCCGGCTCTCGATCTGGAAGACGCCGGTCGTGTCGGCGTTCTGTATGCATTCATAGGTGGCTGGGTCGTCGTACGGGATCTGGGACAAGTCGATGTTCTTGCCCCGCGTACGCGCTACGAGCTCAACCGTCCGCTCGACCGCCGACAGCATCCCCAGGCCGAGCAGGTCGATCTTCAGAAAGCCGGCGTCTGCGCAGGAGTCCTTGTCCCACTGAACGATCTGGCGCCCTTCCATCGCGGCCGGGATGATCGGGCAGCAGTCGACGAGTGGCCGCGTCGCGACGATCATCCCGCCCGAGTGCTGAGACAAATGGCGCGGAAGACCGTGGGCCTCGGCAGCGAGCCGCGCCAGCCATGCCCACCGCCCCGCGCGACTGCGGCCCGCGCCGCCGAACGCGCTCTCGATGTCCCTGGCCACCTCGCGCGCGTCCCATCCCTCGCTACCGCGAGCGACGCGCTCGATCTCAGCTGGCGGCAGCCCGAGCGCCTTGCCGAGCTCCCGGATCGCGCCGCGGGCGCGGTAGGTGGGGAAGGCCGCCACCAATGCGGAGCGGTCGTGCCCGAACCGCTCGTGCACACGAGGGATCAGCTTCTCGCGAATGTCTCGTGGGAAGTCGAGGTCGATATCCGGCAGCGAGGTCAGCTCCTCGTTGAGGAAGCGACCGATCAGCAGCTCGTTTGCGATCGGGTCGACGTGCGAGAGGCCGGTGAGGTAGCAGACGATCGAGGAGACGCTCGACCCGCGGCCCCGTCCGGGAGGAAGCAGCGCCCGCGCGGTGTCGGGCCCGCGCACCTCGAGCGCGACCTCGCGCGCCAGCTCGAGCATGTCGTGGTGCAGGAGGAAGAACCCCGGAAGGTTGAGCTTCTCGATGATCCGCAGCTCCTCCTGCAGGCGCGCCTGCGCCTTGCCGCGGTTCGCCGCGGGCGCCGTCTCGTAGCGCTCTCGCAACCGCACATCGCACAGCTCTCCCAGCTTGCGCATCGCCTGCTGGTCTTCGGCGCCGGGATAGCGGTAGCCGAGGTCGCTTGTCAGATCAAAGCGCAAGCGCTCTGCGAGGCGTGCCGTCTCTGCGATCGCGTCGGGATATTCGGCGAACCGCGATGCCATCTCGAGCGGGGAGGCGAGCACATGACTGAAGTTGCCGCGCCGCTGCGGCTCTGAGGCATCGAGCGTGGTGTGCAACCGAACCGCCACGAACGCGTCCTGCAGCGGCGCCCTGATGCGGGCGTGCGCGTGCACGTTGCCGGTCGCCACGCACGGCACGCCGAGCCGCTGCGCGAGGCCTGCGAGCCGGCGGTTGCGTGCGCGATCGTCGCGCAGGAACGGGCGCTGAAGCTCGATTCGCAGCCGCTCTGGCCCGAACGAGCTCAGTAGGCGCCTGAGGCTGAACTCGTCGTGCACGCCGCGCAGCGCGCACCCGCTCAAGCAAACGAGGCCATCGGAGTGCTCGAGGACGTCGCTCAGCGACACAAACGCCTGCGTTGGTGGCCCCGGCTGCTCGCGCGTGTGCGAGTGCGCGCGCGTCAACAGGCGGCAGAGGCTCGACCAGCCGTTCGCGTCCTCCACAAGCAGCGTCAGATGGCGCCCGTCGTCTAGATCGAGCTCAGCGCCGTGGATCGGGCGGAGACCAAGTGCGCGGGCCGAAACCGCGAACTCCATCGAGCCCGATACCGAGTTGTGATCGGTCAGCGCCAGGGCCCTGTAGCCCAACTCGAGCGCGGTCGGGACCAGCTCGTCCGGGAGCGATGCCCCGTCGAGGAACGAGAACGCGGAGTGGCAGTGAAGCTCGACGTACATGACCGAACACATGTTCGCATCCGGTGCGGACGGCTAACGTGCCGGACTGTGAACTCGTCCGCGGCAATCGCTCAGGACCTCGCCCCCTCGCAGCGCCAGCCAGACCTCGGTTTGGGCGGATACCGGTCTCTTGCCTCGCGCGCCGCGAGCTTGCCTTCGCATTCAGGCGAGCATCCGCCGCCACGGCGCCGCGTCCCTGCTCAGTCGATTTCGAACAGAACCCCGGTGGGCGTAAAGCGGGTGAGGTTCACCGTTCCCACTGCTAGCGATGGCGGTAGGCAGCCGGCCGCAGGCGGCGTTGCGCCGTCTTCTGCCAGCAGCAACCCGACTTCGCCGATCATCCGCGCGGTGGCCAGGTACCCCACGTGACCCGAGCCGCTGACGCGGCCTCCGACGGCGTGGCCGCCGGTCGTGCGCGCGTGGACTGTCATTGACCACGTCCAGCCCTCGAGGCGGTCCGGTCGCGGGCCGAACCCCGATGCCGGCATCACCACGCCCATCATGCGCGCGTAGCGCCGCCGCGCCCCAGGTGAGGCGTAGACCAAGCGTCGCTCGAGCGCCTGAATGCCGCCAAGGATGCCCGCGAGCGCCAAACTGGGTGCGCGCATCGCACCGGCACCCGGCAGAGCAGTCCCCTCCCGGTAGCGGAACGGCGGATCCCCCCACAGCTCCGCCGACCGGTGCATCACCGCCGGATTGATAAATGCGACGGGGATCATCGGCGCGATAACGCTGCCAGCCGTGCCGCGCCTGGGCCTGAGCTTGATTGGGCTAAGGCTGCGGATGTGCTCCGCGCGCGCGGGGTCGGTGGTCAAGGCAGCAGGATCGACGGCCACCGCGGCATCATCGTCAAGCAGCACGGCGATCAACGTCTGCGAGGTGCCGCCAGACATCCCATCAGTCGGCCGCGGCAATCCCGGCGGGAGGTTCGATATCCGCAACTCCAGGTCCACCGTGTCGAGCGCCTGCTCAAAGCGCTCCTTCGCTCGCTCGGCCACCGCCCTGATCAAAAGATCAGGTGGAAGAGACTCGAACCCCGCCGGCTGGACCACCTTCACGCCCGCGGTACGGGCGGCCTCGTCGAACTCTGCGATGACCCGCCGGATGAATTGCATCTCACCGGAGAGATCGGCGTAATGCGCACCTGCGTCCACGCATGCCGCCACTACCTCCCTCCCCATTGGCGCGTACGGACCGACGAGGTTGAGCACGACCCGAGAACGCTCGGCCCACGCCTTGATCGACTGTGGGCGGGCGATATCAGCGGCCGCGACTTCAGCCCCGTGCACCCCTTCCTCAGCGAGCACTCGGCGCACCTTGTCGGGATCCCGCCCGGCGGCCACCCACCGCGAATTCGTCTCGTGCGACCGAGAGGCAAGATATGCGACCACGCGGCGCCCGGTCACCCCGGTCGCACCCAGCACCGCCACGTCAACCTCTCGTTCCACGCCGAGAAGCTACTCAATCGAAAGCGAAGGGCGGTCTTTTTGCAGGCGCTCGCCGTCCGCCATGCCCGACGTAGACGAGCGTGGCACGCCGACCAAACCCCGGCCCTGCAACGTTGGCCGCCGACGCATCTTGACGGCGGCGCCGACAGTCTCGGAAGGGGCGGAAAGCGCGCATCTCGCGAGCGAGTGGTTTCACGATCTGGACGGCCTAGGACCGGACGACCCATATGGCGACTGCGCGCTCATCCGGTCCATCGAATCGTCTGGCAGATCTAGCAGCGCCAGGCCAACGCCGTGAACATCGCTATCAGCAACCTTTGCGAGAGCCAATCGGGTTTCGTGCTCGCTTCTGGTTTTGCTGCCCGCCATCACGGGCTGCTCGCTAAGGCCCTACCGCGACCGCCGCAGCGCCTCTTTGGTTAGTGACGATCGTTTTGGCGCCGGTGCCGTTCAGGTTGGCCTCGGCGATCGTGCCGTGGCCGGCGTCGGACCAGTAGAGGTGGCCACCCCCGACCGCCACCTCTAGCAGAATCCCGTCCGGGACTGTGGCGATGGTCTTGGCGCCGGTTCCGTTCAGGTTGGCTTCGACGATCTTGCCAGTCAGTTGCTTCGTGAAACCTGACCAGTAGAGGTGGCCGCCGCCGACCGCCACGTCGACCACCGGGAACGCCGTCTTGGCGATGGTCTTGGTGCCGGTTCCGTTTAGCTTCGCCTCGACGATCGAGTATCTGTTGGTCCAGTACAGGTGGCTGCTGTCGGCCGCCACCCCGACCGGCGTTTGACGTTTAGCGATGGTCTTGGCGCCCGTGCCGTTCAGCTTTGCCTCGACGATCGTGCCAGCGCAGCCGATGGCCCAGTACAGGTGGCCGCCGCCGACCGCCACCCCATTGAGGGAGCCGGGCTGGCGTTTGACGATTGCCTTCGCGCCGCTGCCGTTCAGATCGGCCTCGACGATTGTCCCGGTGTGACTGCACGTCTGGCTGGAGTCGCCGGTTGACCAGAACAGGTGGCTGCTGCTGACCGCCACGTAGGACGGTCCGACGGTCTGAGCCACAGTCTTGGCGCCCATGCCGTTCAGGTTGGCCTCGACGATCGTGTCGTAATCGAGGTTCGCCCAGTACAGGTGCGCAGTAGCGGCGCTCGACCGCCTCGACTGCGCCGCTGCGCCACCCGCCCCACACGCCAACACCACCGCTCCCACCCACAAAAGGCGTCGCCCAAACAAGCTCGCGCACAACATCCCGAGCCGCCGACCCAAAGCCATCACCACCGGATCACCCCGATCCAAATATCCGTGGCCCACGAGCCACCCTCAAAACGACCGATAGCCTAACCGAAACCTGCTCATCCGTAGAACGATCGGCCTTGCAAGACGCTGCCCCTTGGATCGAGACGAAGCGCTAACTGCTGGCGGCTGGCTGTCTGGACTGCGAGAGCGTGGCGGCCATCTGTCGACGACCGGAACTTGCCTGCAAGGCATCGACAGCGAACAGATCACCTCCACCGTCCACGCCCGGCGCGCACCGATAATGCACGCCAGCGACGGGCTCGCCCTGATAAATGCGCGCCGATAAGGGGGTCGCGTTCCGCTCCGCGCCGCCACCGGGGCCACGCTCGACCGGGTTAGGGGCTGCCGGGATTGATGCCGAGCTGGTGCAACCGGGTCAGGTTGTCTTCAACTCCGAACGCTGACGCCAGCTTGCCGGAGCGGATGTGAAAGATGTAGATCTCGTCGACGTCTTCGAACCTGCGTCCGGTTGCCGGCACCCCGAGCCACTCGCCGAGATGAGTACCTGAGCATTTGAAGTGGCCCACAACTGTGTCGCCTTCCGCGATCAGCTCGACGACTCGCATCTCGAAGTCGGGAAAGGCGCTCTGAAACGGGCGCACCCACCGCTTAGCGACCTCCGCGAATTCGCCCACCGCGAGCTGGTCGAGGAGGTCCAGATCATGCTGTGCCACCGCCTGGTCGACCAGCCGGCGCACCAGCTGCTTGTTCTGCTCGCTAGACACGCGATGAATTCTGCCGACTGCCGCGCCGAGGACCCTCGCGCATGGGTCTGGGGACCTGCTTTCTCGCGGGCGGCGCGGCTGCCGCTAGCTCAGCCGGCACCAGCCAGCAAGCATGTCGGGCCGGAAAGCGGAAGGCAGCGCGGCATGCTCGAGACACGACGGCCGAGCTGAAGCCTGCGGTGACCCGCTACTCCGGCTTCCGGGCGCGGACGATCGCAGCCCCAGCATGCTCGCCCACGCGGTGAGTCGCTCGGATCTCGATGCCGATGAATCCGGCCGCTTCGAGCGTCGAGCGGAATTCCTCTTCGGTGAGCGCTCCGGCGATGCAGCCGGTCCAAGCGCGCATGTCGGCGCGGGTCTGCTCGTCCATGTCCGGCTCGGCGATGACGTCGGAGACGGCGAACCTGCCTCCGGGTCGCAGCACCCGGAACGCTTCGCGGAGGACCGTCGGCTTGTCGCCGGACAGGTTGATCACGCAGTTGGAGATCACCACGTCGACGCTCTCGTCCGGCAGCGGCATGTCCTCGAGATAGCCCTTGAGGAACTCGACGTTCTCCACTCCGGCCTCGGCCGCGTTGGCGCGGGCGAGATCGAGCATCTCGTCGGTCATGTCCAGCCCGATCGCTTTACCGGTCGGCCCGACGCGACGGGCTGAGATCAGCACGTCAGCGCCGCCGCCCGAGCCGAGGTCAAGGACGGTCTCGCCCTCGGTCAGATCGGCAACGGCTGTGGGCACTCCACAGCCCAGCGAGGCATCGAGCGCGGACTCAGGAACGTCATCCGCGGCACTGTCACCGTAGAGCGTCCCCCCGAACACCAGCTTTCCGCGCTCGTCGGTAAGAGTTGCGGGCCCGCAGCTGCAGCCAGTCTGACTCCCCTCGGCCGCTGCTTTGGCGGCGGCGGCGTAGCGCTGTCGCACACGTTCACGGATGTCGGTCATGTCAGCCACGCCGATAGCTCCTTCAGTGCTTCCGGGTTTACGTAGTAGTACGCCCACAGCCCGCGCCGCTCGGAGTCGACGATCCCGGCCGCGCGCAGCTTCTTGAGATGGTGGGAGAGGGTGGGCTGGGAGATGTCGAACAGGGGGACCAGCTCGCATACGCAAACTTTCCCGGCGTGCTTGCGCAACAGGTCCACGAGCTGCAAGCGAACGGGATCACCGAGCGCCTTGGCTACTTCGGCCATCCGGGCGGCCTCGGCCCGCTCGACATCCGGGTAGACGACCGGCTCACAGCACCGCTCGCCTGCCGGGCGCTTCTGCTTGGGAGTCAGTTCCAAATCGATCGACATCTATATATATATCTATCGATTGAAATGACATCTGTCAATGGATAGCGTCCCCGCAGTGTCCGATGCGGCTGCGGTAATCACCGACATCCACGCCAACCTCCCGGCGTTTCAGGCTGCGCTGGCGCGAATCAAGGAGCTCGGAATCGAGCGCATCTACTGCGGCGGGGACCTGGTGGGCTATGGGCCTCACCCCAATGAGGTCTGCGCTCTGATTCAGGAGCGCGCGATCCCCACCATCTACGGCAACTATGACTACGCGATCGCGCGCGGGCTCGAGGACTGCGGGTGCGCGTACGTCACCCGGCATGACCGTGAGCTGGGACAGCAGTCGGTCGATTGGACGCTTGAGCACACCGACCCCGGCTCGAAGGCCTTCATGCGGGGCCTGCCGTTCGACCTGCGCTTCGAGGTCGGCGGGGTCCCTGTCCATCTGGTCCACGGCTCGCCGCGTAAGGTCAACGAGTACCTCTTCGAGGACAAGCCGGCCAGGCTGTTCGAGCGACTAGCGCGAGCGGAAGACGGCCGGGTCCTCCTGTTCGGGCACACCCACACACCATGGGTCCGCGAGTTCGGGGGGGTGTTGTTCGTGAACTGCGGCTCGGTCGGTAAGCCCAAGGACGGCGATGCCCGCGCCGCGTTCGCGGTACTACGACCGGGCCCCGACACCGTCGAGGTGACGATCGAGCGCGTCAGATACGACGCCGAGTCGGTGGCCCGAGAGGTACGCAGTGCCGGTTTGCCGGTCGAGTTTGCCGACAAGCTCCTCGTCGCCGCATGAGAGCTTGAGTCGCGGGCGAACCGCGACGGCAAACGGCGGCTCAGCCACCACGAGACGCTTCAGTTCGCCCCGGGCGCCGCGCACGCGACGAGTTCAGCGCTGAGCCCGGCAACCGAGGGCCGACTGCGCACGGTCGGCGGGTTGGACTGCGTATGGTCGCAGTCATGCTGTCGAGCGCTCGAACGCGCGCGGGGCGGCTGCCGGCGTGGCCGGTGCTGGCGGCGCTGTGCCTGGCGGCGGCGGTCACGCTGACCGTGCTTGGCACGAGGCTGACGTTCTTCAACGACGACTGGTACTTCCTGCTTCAGCGGCCGGGGCTCGAGTCCCATGGCGGCCTCGACACGCTGCTGGCGCCCCACAACGGCAACCTCGTCGCGCTGCTGGCGCTGCTCTACAAGCTCCTGGTCGCCGTGTTCGGATTGGGCTCGCAGCTGCCGTTTCGGCTCCTGATCGCGGCAACCGCGGTCGCGCTGGGCGTGCTGGTGTATGCGTTCGTAGGACGCCGCCTTGGTGCGGCGGTCGGGTTGGCCGCGGCACTGGTCGTGCTGTTCATGGGGCCGGCGTGGGAGGACCTTCTGTTCTTCGGCGCGATGCTCGACCTCGGAAGCTCGTTGGCGCTCGGGCTGGGCGCGCTGCTGGCGATGGAGGCGGACACCCCGAGACGAAACGCGCTGGCCTGTGGACTTCTGCTCGGCGCGATCCTGTTCTCGAACGCCGGGCTTCCGTTCCTGGTCGGAGCCGTGATCATCCTCGTCGCTAGGCGGCGCCCGAGGCAACTCTGGATCGCCGCCGTGCCAGCCGCACTGTTCGCGCTGTGGTGGGCGCTCGATGGCAGCCGCGCGGCCAGCTACGTGACGCTTCACAACATCGAGCACCTGCCCAGGTACGTGTTCGACGCGCTGTCGATCGGCCTGGCGTCGGCAACGGGCCTCAACCACGGCGGGCCGGGCAGCGCCCTGGCACGTGGTCACATTCTCGCCGCCATCTCCCTGCTGGCGATTGTCGTGTGGCTGCTGCGGGGCGGTCGTCCGACGCGAATATCGCTGGCGGTCGGCGGCACGGTGCTCGCTTTCTGGATGCTCACGGGCGCGGCTTTTATCCCAGGGCGCGCGCCGATCGCCAGCCGCTACCAGCTGGTGAGCGCGACGCTGCTGATCGTGCTCGGCGGATGCCTGCTCGGCGACGCGCGCGTGGCACGCGCGCACGGCTGGACGAGGCTGCTCGCCCCCGGTCTGTGCGTCGCCGCGATCGCGGTCAGCGCGTCCAACATCGACGCATTGATCGGGGGCTACCGGTTCCTGGCCACCCAGTCGCGCTACGTCGAGGCGGACCTCGGTGCGCTTCGGATCGCCGGCGGCCGGGCGCCCCCGCGCCTGCAGCTGGTGGACGACATCGGCCGCAGCCCGTACGTCAGCGGCATCACGGCGGGCCGGTACTTCGCAGAGACCCGCGCGCATGGCTCGCTGCCGCACTACACGCCGGACCAGATCAGCTCTGCGCCGGCGTTCCTGCGCCAAGCCGCCGACAGCGTGCTTGCCGCCGCGTACCGCATCCACGCCGTGCTCGCCACGGATCTGACCCGCGCCGCGCGCTGCGGCTCGCTTTCGTCAGGCTCAGCGGGCGCGCCGGGCCCGGCGCGGATCGTGGCGTCGGGTGTCACCCAGGTGGTCAGCCGCTCGGCCTCGCCGCTCGTGATCGGCGTCTCGCGGTTCGCGCCGGCGAGCGAGCCGGTGTACGTCGCGTTCATGCCGGTCCGCGCGACCGAGGTGTTGCGGATCCCGGCGGATTCCCTGGCCCGCCTCCCATGGCGGCTGTCGCTGCTCACGCCTCCCGGCCGCACGCCGGGCACGGTCCTGGTCTGTCGCTGAAGCCAAGCGCAAACCGGACTTGACAAGTTATTAGTGGCTGCTAAGCTATCACCTAGTTAGCACTCACTAAGTACGAGGAGTCGCCCGTGAGCCTTTCCACCACCACTTCAGAAGCTCCCTCCGGTCAAGTCCGGACCGGTCGCCGCGGCTGGACCCTGGCACTCGTCTCGATCGGGTTGTTCATGGTCGTGCTCGACAACCTCGTCGTGAACGTCGCGCTGCCCAGCATCCACCGCGATCTGGGCGCCTCGATCCAGGCGCTCGAGTGGACCGTCAACGCGTACGTGCTTGCCTACGCGGTGTTCCTGTTGACCGGATCTGCGCTCGGCGATCGTTTCGGCCGGAAGCGACTGTTCATCGGCGGCGTCGTGCTGTTCACGCTGTCCTCAGCGAGCGCCGCGCTCGCGCCCACCAGCGGCGCGCTGATCGCCGCACGCGCCCTTCAGGGAATCGGTGCTGCGATCGTCACGCCGCTGACGCTGACGCTGCTGGCGGACGCGTTCCCGCCCGAACGCCGCGGCGTCGCCATCGGCGTGTGGTCGGGAATCAGCGGCATCGCGGTTGCGCTCGGGCCGCTGGTCGGCGGCGCGGTGGTCCAGGCAGCCTCCTGGCACTGGATCTTCTGGATCAACGTCCCGATCGGGATCGTGCTCGTGCCGCTGGCGAGTGCGAGGCTCGCCGAGAGCCGCGGCCCCGCTCGGCGGCTCGACCTGCGCGGGCTCGGTCTCGCGTCAACCGGCCTGTTCGGGATCGTCTATGGCCTCGTCCGCTCGCAGTCGCAGGGATGGACGAGCCCGGAGATCCTGGCCTCGTTGGGCCTCGGGGCCCTGCTGATCGTCGCGTTCATCGCCTACGAGCTGCGCACGGATGAGCCGATGCTGCCGATGAGCTTCTTCGCGAAGCGCAGCTTCGCCGTGACCAACGCGGTGTCGCTGACGATGTACTTCGGGATGTTCGGCTCGATCTTCTTCCTGAGCCAGTACCTCCAGAACGTGCTGCACAACAGCCCGCTCCAGGCCGGCGTCAAGCTGCTGGTGTGGACCGGCGCATCGATGATCGTCTCCCCGCTCGCGGGCTTCTTCTCGGAGCGGTACGGCAGCCGGCCCTTCATGGTCGCGGGGCTCGGTTTGCAGGCAGTCGCGCTGGCGTGGCTGGGGACGATTGCGTCCGTCGATCTCAGCTACAGCAGCATGATCGTGCCGTTCGTGTTCGCCGGCGCGGGGATGGCGCTCGTGTTTGCGCCCTCGGCCAACGCCGTCCTCTCGTCGGTCCGCACGAGCCAGACCGGCCAGGCGTCCGGCGCCACCAACGCGGTCCGCGAGCTGGGTGGGGTGCTCGGCATCGCCGTCCTGGCCACGGTGTTCACCAGCAACGGCAGCTACGCCTCACCGCAGGCTTACGTCAGCGGCTTGGTGCCGGCGATCTGGGTCGGTGTCGGGGTGCTTGCGGCCGGGGCGCTGATCGCCGCGCTGCTGCCCTTCAGCACGCGGGCCTCCGCGGCCGAGATCGCGACAGCGGAGGCCGGTGCCCGCGAGGCGCAGCCCCAGCTCGCGACCGTGACCGCCTGAGACTGGCCTAGGATCAGGTCTCAGAGGAGCGAAGATGCCAGCCCCCCCGACATCCGAGCGCAAGCCGCCGCGGCAGCGCGTCCCCGCGGCCGAGCGCCGCAGCGAGCTGGTCGACGCGGCGGTCGAGGAGTTCGCGCACGGTGGACTTCACGGCACGCCAGTCGATCGGATCGCCCGGCGGGTCGGCGTCGCACAGCCGTACGTGTTCAGCCTGTTCCCGAACAAGCGCGAGCTGTTCCTGGCGGCGGTCGAGCGGTGCTTCGATCTGACCGCCGAGACGTTCACCCGGGCCGCGGCGGAGTTTGATCCCTCCGCTGCCGGCCCGGATATGGACGTGCTGCACGCGATGGGACACGCGTACGTGGAGCTGCTGGAGACGCATCGCGCGTACCTGATGCTCCAGCACCAGGCGTACGCAGCGTGCGATGACGAGTTGATCCGCGAGCGGGTCCGCGCCTGCTACGCGCGGCTCGTGCGGCACGTGGAGCTGCTGTCGGGCGCCGAGTCCGAGCGGATCGACGAGTTCTTCCGCTACGGGATGTGGATCAACGTCGCCGCCGCGATGGGCGTCGAGGAACTCTCGGCAGGCTGCGAATGGGTGCGCGCAGGAGCGCAGGAGCCGGCATAGCGGCCCATCACTCCGCCACCCGCTGCTCCGGGAATCGCGGAAGATCGTCGTCGGGGATCGGCTCCCAGCTCGCTGCATAAGAAACGAACTGGCGGTAGCCCGGACGGATTCCCGGATCCCCGTCGAATGCGCCGAGGCGCACACCGATTCGCTCCCCGCTGCGGCTGAACAGGGCCGAGCCACAGTCGCCGCAGAACCATTTCTCGGCACCGCCGTCCGGTTTCCACGCGCGCAGGCGGTCCTCGCCGGCGACGATCCGGAACGAACCGGATTCGACGCGGGCGTTGGCGGAGGCTGCGGTTCCGGTACGCCGCTGGCAGCGCGTGCAGTGGCAATAGCTCGCAGACTGCAGCGGCGCCGTCACCTCGAAGCGAACGGCGCCGCACCCGCAACCGCCCGTGAGCGGAAGCTCCGGAGCCTGGTGGCTGTCGGCGCTGGCGCTGCTCATCGGCTCAGCTTTGCGATCGCGTCCGGCACGCCCTCCTGCGCCGAGCGGTATCGCGGCGCCCAGCCGAGCTCACGCTTGATCCGCTCGTTTGAGCTACGCGCGGAGCGGATGACCGCGGTCACCGGATCTGCGCCTGCGGCGAGGCGCGCGAGCCACAGCGGAACGCGGCGGGGGGAGCCCACCCCCAGCGCGGCGGCGGTGAGCGCGACGAAGTCGAAATAGCGGATCGGCTCGTCGTCGACGACGTGGTAGAGCGAGCCGGGCTCGGCCCGCTCGGCGGCGGCTACACAAGCGCTTGCGACGTCCTCGACCCGGACCACGTCCCACCAGTTCTGTCCGGATCCGAGCACCACAAACCGCCCGGGTTGGCGGAGCCGCTTGACGATCTCCTCGGCGTACCAGCCTCCCGGGCCATAGACATGACTTGGGCGGATGATGACGCCCGGCAGCCCGGACTCGCGGACGAGCTGCTCGCCCTGCTGCTTTGAGCGGCCGTACGCAGTCTGCACCGGCAGCGTCGATGCCTCGTGGAGGATCGCGCCGCCGGCGTCGCCCGTCACGACGGTCGAGACGAACACGAACCGCGGGCTGTCCGCGGCGCCGGCAGCGGCCAGCAGCCGGTGCGTGCCCTCGACGTTCACCTCGGTGATCTTGCGCACGTCGCGCTGCGTCGCGATCTCGGCCGCGAGGTGAATTACGCAGTCGAACGAGGCCTGCGCGACCGCCTGCCTCAGCGCCTCGCCGTCGCGCAGATCCCCGGCCACCTCGGTGGTCTGCGGGGGCGCGCTGCCGGGGCGGCGAACCAGCGCATGCACCTCGTGGCCGCCCGAGACCAGCTCGGCGCACACCGCGTGTCCAAGAAACCCGCTCGCCCCGGTGACAAAGGCCCGCACGCGCCGGATCGTAACGGCGCGCCACCGGAGGTGCCGGCGGCGGCCTGCCTACGCGACCTGCGCGAGGTCGTGCTCGGGCTCGATGTGCCAGCGGCGCGCGACCTCCTGGAGATGCTCGTCGAGCGCCCAGCGGTCCGGGCGCTCTTCGCCGTGATGCTGCGGGCTGGCGCCCTTCAGCGCCATGCACCCAGTGTTGTCGCCGATTGCTCGAATCTCTTCGATGTCGTTTGGCGACAGACGCATCTCGGCAGGCATCGCCGCCAGCTCGGCGCGCTTGTCCTCCACCGGGCGTGCGTCCGCGCCGACCTCCTGGATCAGCGTCGGCACAGCGCAGGCGACGGCATCGTGCGCGAGGTTCCACTCGCAGGCGAGCTGGATCATGGTCAGACCGGCGCGCTGGGCGATCGGCCACATCGAATCGAGCCGGCGCCGACCGTCCTCGATCCATCCCGGCGGGCGGAAGCTCCGGTGGTCGTTCGGGACGAACTGCTGCCCGGGGTGCACGTCGTCGAAGAACACACCTCCGTAGTCGACGACGCGCGTGATGACGTGGACCTCGTTCGCGACGGCCGCGCCGAGGCACAGCTCCCCTGGCCACGGCTCGAGCGGGTTGAGGATGATCATCGCCCAGTCGATCAGCGACCCGAAGCGCTCAAGGCAGTCGATCACGTCGAGCGTAAAGCCGTTGGCTGGACCGGGTGCGACGCCGATCATCCGGGTCAGCCCGTCGGCGCGCAGCGAGGCCATCGCCTGCCACACCGTCTCGCTGGTGTAGCCGGTCCGGTCTGGGTTGTGGAGCAGCAACAGGTCGAACGCATCGACGCCGCACCGCTCGAGGCTGCGCTCGGTGGCCATCCGCAGGTAGTCGCCGTAGTCGGACTCAGGCCTGAGGCGCGGATCGGTGAAGCGAGGAAAGCCCTTGGGGCCGTCCCGTGTGCCCGTGTAGAAGTCGTGCCCGACCGCGCCGACGATGCAGAAGTCCTGGCGCGGCTTGCCGGCGATCGCGCGGCCCAGCATCCTGTCCGCCTCGCCGGTGCCGTACACATCCGCGGTGATCACGGTCCGGATCGTCGCGTCGGGTGTGATTAGCGCGATGAAGCGCTCGTCGTCGAGCGGCTGCCCGAAGTGCATGAACCGGCCGCCACTCCAGGTTCCGATCGCGAGTGGCCCGGGATCCATGCCGCCTGAGTTTAGGCGGCGGCGATCGTTCAGCGCTGGCGCCACCACCTCCCGCTCTCGAGGTCGTTGAAGACGACCTCGTTGCGGCCGCAGGTGGTCACGACCTCCCAGTAGTGGCGCCGGAACGGGCGCTCGGTCCACCAGCGATCCTCGACAAGCCACGACTCTCGGACGGCGTCGACCTGGCGGCCATCGATCGCGAGCGGCCGTCCCTGCTCGCTCGCCGCAACGGCTATGCGACGGGGGACTGACAGGCGGCGAAGACCGGTCACGCTATCTCCCCTCGAAGGGCGTCAGCACGGCGCGGCGTTCGGGGAAGCGGGAGTCGGGATCGACCTCGAGCACGCGGAGGGTCGCCTCCGGTCCCGCGGCTGCTCGTGCCTGACGGATCGCCTCGCGCAGCCGCGCAGCACGCGCTTCCGCGGGATCGTCAAGCAGGGTTCGCTGATCGCTTGCCAGAGGACCGAAGCGCTCCACGGCGAGCCTGAGCTCCTCGGCCGGCGCTGGCATCAGCGACAGGTGCGGCGCCAGCGCAAGGCGCATCCGCACCGGATCGGCAAGCGCTTCCCTGAACACCACCTGTTCTCGCCAAGTGCCTCCGTTCTCGACCAGCACGGCCGACAGCGCAACTGCTCGCAGCGTGCGGCCGCGACGCTCCCGCCGCGCGAGCAAGCGGTCGATCAGCAGCCCCAGTGCGCGCTCGAGCTGGATCCCAGACGACGCTTCCGGCAGCTCGAGCGATTCGCGCAGGAATTCACCCGCAGGCCGCGGGCGCAACGCTCCATCGCCGCCGCTTGCGAGCTCGTAGGCAAGCAAGCCGGTCTTTCCGAAGCGATCTGCCAGCGCGGCGGGCGGGACCGCGGCCAGCTCACCGAGCGTCTTCACGCCGAGCCGTTCGAGCGCGGAGGGCAGCTCCGCGAGCGCGGGGCGAGCACGCAGCAGCGCGACGGGCAGCGGCGCTAGGAACTCGCGCGCCTGCTTGCTGTCGCCCGGGACGATCACCGGCCGACGAGGCCTCGCCCTGGTCGCCGCCGCCACCGCCGCGAAGCGAGAGGAGGCAACACCGAAGCGAGCAGGCCACGAGCGCGTTTGCTCGCGACCGCCCAGCGCGCGGCGCGCCGCGCGCAGCACGCCCTCGATGCCCCCGTGCAGTCGCAGCATGCCGCGTGCGTCGAAGCAGACAAGACCGGGACGTTCGGGCTCGACCGCCGCGCCGATCGACTCGAGCCGTACGAGCAACCGCTCCCAGAGCTCGGCGACGCCCGCCGGATCGGGCGGAACCAACTTCAATCGCTGACACCGGGCGAGGGCTTCGCCGAGACGCATGCCGGGGTGGACGCCGAACGCCTCGGCTGCGAGCGATACCTCGCCGACCTGCTGGACGCCTCCGGGCTCGGGCGCGAGCGCGACCGGCATTCGCAGCAGCTCCGTCCGGTCTCCGACGGCGGTCAGGAGCTGAAAGCGCGGGAGGAGAACGCAGACAATCATGGGAACAGATGTTCGCATTGGCACCGGACGAATGCGTTGCCTGCTAGCGGGCCGGGCGTCGCGACCGGACTAAGCCGACCCGTGAGAAACGCTCCGTGGGCGTTGAGAGCGAGAAGCTCAGGCCCCTGGGAGTCAGCGATCCCGCTTCTCAGAGATTTGATAGTTGCCTGGAACCGGACAGACTGCTGCCGTTGCGCCGGTGGTACGGTGCGTGCATGGCGCCGCCGCTCGTCCAGTTCGCGTCGCAGGGAGCGCGAACGCTGCGCGCGTTCGGTCAGCGGATTCCGGGAGCTGGGGGCGTGCTCGCGCCATCGCTGCACGATGCGGTCAAGGGCCGCGTGGTGCTGATCACCGGCGCGTCCTCGGGCATCGGCAAGGCCGCCGCAACCGAGATCGGGAAGGCCGGTGGAACCGTGCTACTGGTCGCCAGAACGCAAGAGCGGCTCGAGGAGATCAAGCGCGACATCGAGGTGCTCGGCGGCGAGGCGCACGTACACCGCTGCAACCTCACCGACGTCGACGACATCGACCGGATGGCGACCGAGGTGCTCGAACATCACGGCCACGTCGACATCCTGGTCAACAACGCCGGCAAGTCGATCAGGCGCTCGGTCAGCCGCGCCTACGACCGCTTCCACGACTACCAGCGCACGATGCAGCTGAACTACTTCGCGCCCGTGAAGCTGATCCTCAGGCTGCTGCCCGAGATGCGCGAGCGCGGGAGCGGGCACATCATCAACATCTCGACGATCGGGCTGCAGACGAACACGCCGCGCTTCTCGGCGTATCTCGCGTCGAAAGCGGCGCTCGATGCCTTCTCGCGCTCGATCGCAGTCGAGGTCATCAGCGACGGCGTCCACATCACGACCGTCTACATGCCGCTCGTCCGTACCCCGATGATCGCACCGACGAAGATCTACGATCGGTTCCCGACGCTCAGTCCCGAGGAGGCGGCGGAGATGATCTGCGACGCGATCCGCAAGCGGCCGAAGCGGATCGCGACGACACTCGGGACGATCGGGCAGCTTGGCTACGCGATCGCCCCCGGCGCGCAGGACCTGGTCGTGAACCGGGCCTACAAGCTCTTCCCGGAGGGCGGTGACGGCCGGGAGGCCGAAGCGGAGCCAACGCCCGAGCAGCGGGCGTTCGTACGCGCGACTCGCGGCGTGCACTGGTAGTTCGTGGGTGGCGCATGCGCCACCCCGCGGCCGGGCGCATGCGCCCGGCCGGGCCAGCGCGCACGCGCGCCGGCCCATCAATTATTTGACTCCACAACTACCTTGTGATATGGTGGCCCGTGTGAAGCTGGAGGGAATCCACCACATCACCGCGATCACCGCCGACGCGCAGCGGAACGTCGACTTCTACGTGGACGTCCTCGGGCTGAGGCTCGTGAAGAAGTCGGTCAACCAGGACCACACCTCGGTGTACCACCTGTTCTACGCCGACGAGGCCGCCGACCCGGGGTCGGACATCACGTTCTTCGAGTATCCGGGGCTGGCTCAGGGCCGCGCCGGCAACGGCATGATCCATCGCATCGTGTGGCGGGTCAGCGGACCGGACGCGCTGAGCTTCTGGGAGGCGCGGCTGACCGACCGTGGGTACGAGGCCGATCGCGACGGCGACTGGCTTCGGTTCAGGGACTTCGAGGGGCTCGAGCACGAGCTGCTGGTCGTCTCAACCCCGGACGAGCCGCTGGTCGCGCACCATCCCGAAATCCCCGCCGAGCTCGCCCTCCAGGGCTTTCACGCGGTTCGGGCCTACGCGGACGATCCGGAACGGAGTCGCAGCCTGCTCGAGCAAACGCTCGAGTTCGAGCCCACGGACGCTGACACGTGGGAGGCGCGCGGCGAACGGCGTGGCGGCTTCTATCACTACGACACCCCGCCCGAGGTTGCCGGCCTGCAGGGTGCGGGGACGGTGCACCACGTCGCCTGGGCGTCGCCGATCGAGAATCACGAGACATGGCAGCAACGGGTGGTGGCGGCGGGCGCCCGCGCGACACCCGTGATCGACCGCCACTACTTCCGCTCGGTGTATTTCCGCGAGCCGTCCGGGGTGCTGTTCGAGATCGCGACGATCGGCCCGGGCTTCACCGTCGACGAGCCGCTCGAGCACCTCGGCGAGAAGCTGTCGCTGACGCCACAGTTCGAGCATCTGCGCGACCAGATCGAGCCCACGCTGACGCCCCTGCGCAACCCGCGCGACAGCTGGGCGCGCACGGCGTAGGAAGCCGGCGCACTTATCCGGGGACGCCGGTGCGCGTCGTCGCGGCGACTCCCTCGAGCGCCCGCAGCCACTCGCGCGAGCAGACGTCCGAGCGGTAGTCGGTCTCGACCACGGCGCGCGCCCGCCGCGCGACGGCGGCTCGCTCGGCGGGATCGAGCGAGAGCACGCGGTCGAGCGCGCGTGCCATCGCGCTCACGTCCCGGGGCTCGAACAGCCAGGCCGTCTGTCGGTCGGTCAGCAGCTCGCTCACGCCGAACACGCCGGTGGCGACAATCGGGATGCCGAGCGCCATCGCCTCGAGCATCGAGCGCGGGACCGACTCGACATCAGACGACGACACCAACAGATCCGCGATGCCGTAAAGGGGCCTCGGATCGGAGACCACCGGCATGATCCGGACCCGATGCTCGAGGCCGTGCAGCGCCACCGCCTGGCGGGCGAGGCCCGCGTCGGTGTCCGGTCGCGCGCCGACGATCAGCAGCATTGCTTGCGGGTGGCGCTCGGCGATGCGAGCGAACGCGTAGATCAGCTGAGTCTGGGCCTTGCGCGCCGAGATCGACCCCATGCACAGCAGCACCACCGCATCGTCCGGGATCGCCTCCAGCCGGCGGCCGTGCTTGCGGTCGAAGCCGGCTCGCCAGCGGTCGAGCGCGTCGACGTCGATCCCGTACGCGAGCGTGATGCAGGGCACGCCCGGGAGGTCGGGCTCGTACAGCACCCGGGTGGCGTCGGCGGCAAACGCCACCAGCTCGGCCTGGCGTAGCGTGGCCTCGGCATGCTCGCGCACCAGCGGATGCAGCGCGTCGCCGTAGGTCGCCCAGAACTCGGGCAGGGTGTAGCTCTCGTGGATCACCCACATCAGCGGCAACCCCAGGCGCTTGGCCAGCTCCGCGCCCGGGAACGAGACGATCGTGTTGGCCAGCGCGACGTCGAACCGCCGTCCGCGAACCCACCCGCACAGCTCCTCGAGCCGGGTGTCGTAATCGTGGGGCGCTGACAGCGGGTACGGCGAGGTGACGTGCACCTCGAGGCCGATCGACTCGAGGTCCTCGCGCGTCGGGCCGTCACGCGGCGAGATCACCAGGCCTTCGAGCGGGCGCTGCTCGGCCATCCGCCGCAGCAGCTCGGTGAGAAACAGCGGCGCGCCGTTGTAGTCGAGCTCATGGACACACACCAGCAGCCGCAGCGCCTCGCGGTCGGGCAGGTGTGCACCGGCGCGGCGAGCGCGCGAGGAGGTGCGCCCGCGGGCGTGAATCTCGAGGGCGGGAGCGGCCGGGGCGACCGGCAACCGCAGCACCGGCAGCGGCACTGTCTCCCCCTCGATCCCGGTCGCGATCCCGCCCAGCTCCAGCACGCTCTCGAGCCACGGCAGCGCGGCGAGGTCCACGCGCGCGTGAAAGCCGCTCAGCAGCGCGGTCGCGAGGCCGGTGGCCGCGACGGCGTCTGGACGTGCGTCGCCCAGGCGGGCGCGGCCGATCGGGCGGCCGTTTGCGATCAGCTCGACGCGCGAGCAAGGGCCGTTCTCGGTCGCCGCCCAGCCGGTGATCTCGAGCACCGCGCGCTCGACGAGCTCGCCGTCGGAGGGATGGTTGATATCCGCGTAGGGCAGATCGACGCGCGTCTCAGGCTCGACGGCGGGTGCGTCGAGCGGCAGATGGTCATCGAGCATCGCCATGTGGCGATCACCCGGACGCCACACACGCCACGTCGCGACGAGCCTTCGGTGAAGCGCGTCGGGAAGGTTCACGGCGGTTGTGGCGGCGCTACGCGGGAGCCCCGGCGTCGCGAATCAGCCGGCCTACGGGGACCGCGGTCAGATGATCGCTGCGCAGCCGGCGGCACAGCAGGTTGAGTAGCGCTCCGGCGTCGCCCGGGCCACGCATCGTGACCTCGATCACCTCGCCGGCGTGCAGGATGCCGAGCGAGTCGCCGCGGTCGTCGAGCTTGACTGCGCCGGCGATCAGGCGCCCGCCCGCGTGGTGCGCCAGAAACCACTGGCCCACGCTCGGCCCGCTGGACACGTACAGGAAATGATGGCCCACGGTCCCGCTGCCCATCAGGCGCTTGAGCTGATCACCGGTCTCGAGCCAGCGCACGAGGCCGCCGTTGTGCAACCTCGGCACGGCCTGATCGCCGTAGTTGAAGACCGCGGCTTCCGCGGTGCCCGGCGCCTGGGCAAAAGTGAACGAGACATGGATCCCGCGCTCCGCGAGCACGCTCGCAATCGCCGGCATCTGGGCGGCGGGCGCGTCGACCAGCACGCCCACCTCGGGGCGCGTCGTCGCGACCGTGGTGATCGGGCGCATGTGCACGAAGTGCGAGACGAGCGTGTAAGAGGCGCCGGCCGTCAGCGCCCAGCCTCCGACGGCCACGCTGGCCGCGAGGGCCGTCACCGCGCGGGCGGCGTGCAAGCGCCAGCGGGGCAGCTGCCGGGCGCGGCGCTCGTCGGCGAGAATCAGAGACGCGGTCGAGGGCCGGCGGGCGAACGAGCCGTTGGGCTCGGGACGCTGGGCGAGCGCGCGCTCGAGCGCCGGCGCCAGGTCGCGCTCGGAGCGCGCCACCTGGGCGAGGCCAAAGCGGACGAGCGCGTGGTTGCTGGCGCGCACGTGCCCGACGCCGAACCCGTAGGAGATCACCGGGCAGCCGCGGATGATCGCTTCGAGTACGGTCAGCCCTGCGCTCGAGTGGATCAGCGCATCGGCCGCGGCGAGCACGTCGCCCATCCGGTCGGTGAAGCCCATCAGCCGCAGTCGCGGCTCCGAGCCGAAGCGCTTGGCGACCTTCGCGCGGAGCCTGTCGTTGCGGCCGCACAGGCACAACACGATCGCGTCGGGCACCTGGAGCGCCGCGCGCGTGGCGCCGGCGAGATCGCCCACGCCCCAGCCGCCGCCGGACACCGCGATCACCTGGCCGTCGGCGGGGAGCCCGAGCGAACGGCGGGCGTCGGCACGCGAGCGAGCCGCGAGGAACGCGGGCGAGGTCGGCGGCTTGGCCCAGCGGACGCTGCCGGGGCCGGCGATCGACTCGACCTCCTCGATCGACTCCGGATGGGTCACGAAGTGCAAGTCAATTCCGGGATGCGCCCAGAACCGCAGCCCCGCGAGGTCGGTGATCGACGAGTAGCAGGGCACGTCCAGCCGGCCCTTGCGGCGAAGCTCGCCGAGCAGGCCGGTGACACCGGGATAGGTCGAGACGATCAGGTCCGGGTCGTGGGCTCGGATCAGCCGCATCAGGCCACGGCGGCCGAACATCCACAGCAGCCGCTTTGCCAGCCACCGTGTCGGCGGGAAGTACATGAACAGCCAGTACTGCAGGTCGAACAGCCACGGCAGCCACGAGAACATGAACTGGGAGTTCTCGCGCAGGGTCTTTGTCAGCACGGGCCCCATCGCGGGCAGGCCGTTGACGATCGCCACGTGCGCGTCGGGGTCCTCGTCCTCGAACTCGCGCTTGATCGCGCGCGCCGGGAGATCGTGGCCCTCACCGATGTCCGCGGAGATGATCAGGATCTGGCGCGGCTTTGACTCGAAGTCGGGCTCACCGGCCGGGATCACGGCCTCCGCCTCGTGCTGGGAGGCGACCGCAGCCTGCTGCTGGCGCCACTCGACGTATCGGCGCACGCCCTCGGAGAACGGCGTCGACGCCGTCCAACCAAGCTCGCGTTCGGCCCGCTCGCTGCACACGACCTTGCCGTTGAAGTCGCCCGGGCGCGCGGGCGTGTGGACGATCTCGACGTTGCCGATCAGCTCCTTGACGGTCTCCGCGATCTGCTTGACCGACACGTTCTCGTCGCTCGCGAGGTTGTAGACGCGGTTCGTCGCCACGTCGCCGACCGCCAGCGCGACGCCGTGGGCGAGGTCTTCGACGTATACGAAGCGGCGCGACTGGCTGCCGTCGCCCGCCAGCGTCAGCGGCTCGCCCTTGAGCGCCTTGTTGACGAAGGCCGGGATCACGGCGGCCTCACGGGCGCGTGGGCCGTAGGGGATTCCGAAGCGCAGGATCGTGTAGTCGATCCCGTACAGCTCCTGGTAGGCCTTGCAGTAGAGCTCGCCCGCGAGCTTGGTGCTGGTGTACAGGTGGCTCGGCGCCGGCAGCAGCGTGTCCTCGTCGACCTCCTGATCCTCGCAGTCGGAATAGACCCAGATCGTGCTGGCGTAAACGATCCGCTTGACGCCGGCGCGGCGGCAGGCCTCGAGCACGGCGACCGTGCCGCGAGCGTTGACGCGCTCGGCGTCCTCGGGCTCCGCGTGCACGTCATTGACGTCGGCGACGGCGGCGAGGTGCGCCACGGCGTCGCAGCTGTGGAGCGCGCGCTCGAGCGCCTCGCGGTCGGTGATCGAGCCAAGGCGGGTATCGACGGTGCCGGGCTCGTGCCAGGGCGAGGGCCGCAGGTCGTAGATGACCGGCTCGTGGCCGAGGGCACGCAGCCGGTCGACGACGTGTGAGCCGATGAACCCGGATCCGCCTGTGACGAGAACTCTCACTGTTGCTGCGCCTCGGGCCTGTAATACAGCGGAACGCACGAATGGTTGCGCGCGACCCAGTCGCTGTTGGGCAGCTCGACCGGGTGGCCCATGATCCGGTGACAGGGCTCGTCGTAAACCCGGCCCGTCGAACGCTCGAGCCACTCGAAGACGATGTACTTGTAGAGGCCGGAGGTCATACCGCCGGGCAGTTCCAGTCGGCTTGCTTGGTAAAGCGGGTCCAGGTGCGTTTGGGCGACCTCGTTCTTCCAGGCGACGATCTCCGGCAGGCGCTCGATCTGGACCAGGCCGAGCGCCGCGACGAACTCGCTCATCCGGAAGTTCAGCCCGGAGACCTCGTAGGAAGGCTTGCCGTAGTTGCGGAACGCACGCGCATGCTCGATCACCTCAGGCCGGCGTGAGACGAGCACCCCACCCTCGCCGGTGGTGATCGTCTTCGTGGCATACAGCGAGTACACGCCGGCGTCGCCGTAAGTTCCGGCCCGGCGACCGTCCCAGCTGGCGCCGTGAGCATGGGCGCAGTCCTCGATCAGGAAGATGCCGTGCTCGCGGCAGTAGGCCGCGATCTGCTCGGTGTCGAACGCGATGTGGCCACCGATGTGCACCAGGAAGGCCGCCTTCGGCCTGTGCTTCGATGCCTTCGCCTCGAAGTCCTCGAACGACATGCACAGGTCCTCGCGATTGCAGTCGACGAATTGCACCCGTGCGCCGGCCCGGATTGCCGCCAGCGGCGTGGCCATGAACGTGTTCGACGGGCAGAGCACGGTTTCGCCCTTGATATCCGCGAAATCGAGTGCCGCGAGCGCGCCGCCGGCCCAACTCGAGAGCGCCACCGCCGGGGCGTCGTTGTGGGCGGCCCAAGCCTGTTCGAAGCGCTCGGTCATCGCCCCCTCAGACCAGTGGCCGGAATCGATCACCTCATCGATTAGCGAGTGCAGGCGAGCGCGGTCGCGACGGTCAAAACCGATCGCGAAGCGGGCGAAAGCGGGCGTTTCGGAAGCGGTGGTCATGGTTGGCGGACCGAGGTCCCAAGCACGCGTTCGGTACTGCGTCGAGCGGCCAGCGGCACCGTTTGGCGCGCGTTGCCTGCGAATCCTCTCAGTTCATCGAGCGTCCAGGCAAGCGTCTCAGACTGGCAGGACGGTACCGATTTCATGGGATTGCAGCTCACCTAGGATGATCGGGAGGGCTTCGGCGGTTCGTCGATGGGAGTGCTTGGCGCTGTAGAAATCCGCGTCGTGCAGGAGGATCACGTCGCCGGGGCGCGCGCTCCCGCTAGCGCGGGCGGCGATTCGCGCCGGTGAGGTGAACCTGCGCCAATCCTTCCCCCATCGCGACCATAGCAGCGGGTTCAGGCCAAGCTGGCGGGCGGCCTGCAAGCCCGCGGCGCTGTACACGCCGTACGGCGGGCGGTGGTACCTGGGCCGGACTGCGCTGGCGTCCTCGATTGCCGCGGTCGCTCTGATCAGGTCGTCCTGCAGTTGGGTCTTGTTGAGGCGCAGCTGGAGGCGGTGGTGATAGCCGTGAACCGCGATCGCGTGCCCGTCCGCCACGATCTGGGCGGCCAGCGCGGGTCGCCTCACGACCTGCTCGCCGACCACGAAGAATGTCGCGCGCGCGCCCGCCCGCGCGAGGAGCTCGAGGATCGCCGGCGTTCCCTCGGGATGCGGGCCGTCGTCGAAGGTGAGCGCGACGCCGGTCGCGGTGGCGAGCGTCCGTGGGAGGTCGAGCGCCGCCGCGGCCCGCCGCGAGACGGGCGCGAGCGGCGCGAGGAGGTGGTCAAGCACGCGCGGATGATCGCGGAAGGGGATCGTGATCGCGCGCGTCGTGGTAGTCAGAGATGACGATGCGACCAAATCTCGACGACTGGGTGCCGAAACCGGCGCTGCGGGTCTCGCATTCGCGTGGAGCTCGGGACGTCTCGCCGGAGCAGCTGTGGCGGGCAGCCCTGGCGGTTCGTGTACGCGACGCGGGACTGCTCGGTCGACTCGTGCGCTGGCGGATCCCAGGCGTGCCCGCGGGCATCACCTTCGAGGAGCTGTTTCGCAGCCCGCCGTTCATCGAGCTCGAGAGGAGCGAGCAAGGCCTCGTATCGGGGCTCGTTGGACGGATCTGGACGCTGCGCCGCGACTACCCGACGCTCAGCGACCCCGAGCAGTTCCGCGAGTGGTCGGCGCGCGGGACCGCGCGGGTGCTGTTCGCCAACTGGGTCGAGGCCGGTGACGGGAGCGGCGCGACGCTGCGGTCGGAGTCGCGGGTCGAGGTGTTCGGCACCCAGGGCAGGCTCGGCCTGGCCGCCGTTCGGCCGCTCGTGCGGACCTTCCAGCACCTGATCGCGAGCGAGGGAATCGCGGCGGCGGTGCGCAGAGCGCAGGGGTCGTTCTCCGACCGGCGCTGACAGCGCTACGTTCCTGAACGTGCCAACTCTGTGAATCTCGCCGGGAGGCGCCTCGTCGGCGGCTAACGTCCGTTCGCGGTGAGCGAATTCGACGAGGAGGTCGTGGTCCGGCGGACGCGGTACGTCAGCGACGCGACCGGCTGGGCCGTCGTCGACGCAACCGACGCCGACGGCGATCCCATCGTGCTGGTCGGGCCGCTCGTGCACCTTGAGGAGCGCGAGCGGGTTCACATCGTCGGCAGGTGGGTCGATGACAGCCGCTATGGCCTGCAGGTGAAGGTCTCGTTGGCGCAGCCGCTGCCGCCGTCGGATGCGGAGACGCTGGTGCTGTACCTGCGACGCGTCAAGCACATCGGAACCAAACGGGCCGTGGCGCTAATCGACCTCTACGGCGCGGACCGGGTACTGGAAGAGATCGACAGGGACCCGGCGCGGGCATTCGCGGCGGCCGGGCTGACACGCGGGCGAGCGCGGGAGGCGGCGAGCTCGTGGGAGGCGCTTCGGGTGACGCGGCAGCTGCACCTGCTGCTCGCACCCCACGGCCTGGCCTACCTCGTCAAGCGCATTCAGGTGGAGTACGGAGACCAGGCGCACCGCGTGGTGCGGGAGCGTCCCTACGAGCTCACAAGCCTGTTCGGGGTCGGCTTCCTGATCGCGGATCGGATCGCGCGAGGGCTCGGTGGCACCGAGGATGGCGCTGCGCGCGTGCGTGCGGGGTTGCTTCACGTGCTCGGTGAAACCGAGCGCAGCGGCAGTACGTGCATGCCGCTGGCCGCGCTGTGTGAATCCGCCCACGAGCTGCTGGGCCGGGAGGTGCCGCTGGAGCTGGTGGACCAGTTCGTGCGCGCGGGTGAGCTCGTGCGCCAGGGCGACTGGATCTACCGCCGAGCGACCGCCGAGATGGAGGCGGAGCTCGCGGCGCGCGTCGCGGCTCTGGTCGGTGGTTCTGTCAGCGATCGGCTGCGAGAGCCGCCGCCGCTCGATGGCAATCTGGAGCTGACCGCGGAGCAGCGCTCCGGCGTACTGGGCGCCTTCAGGCATCGGCTGTCGCTGATCACCGGAGGTCCCGGGACCGGCAAGACGGCATCGATCAAGACGATCGGCTGGCTGGCGGCGCGGGTCGGGGCTCGGGTGATGCTGGTCGCCCCCACCGGACGCGCCGCGATCCGGATGAGCGAGGCGAGCGGGATGCGCGCCACGACCGTGCACTCGGCGCTTGGGTGGATCCCGGGGGAGGGCCCGAGCAAGGACGAGGACGACCCGTTGGCGTGTGATCTGTTGATCGTCGACGAGAGCTCTATGGCCAACCTCGAGCTCCTCGTCACGCTGCTACGAGCCGTCGGCCCCGACACACATGTGGTGCTGGTCGGGGACGCGGATCAGCTCGCGCCGGTCGGCGCGGGCAAGCCGTTCGCGGAGCTGGTCGCGAGCGCGGCGGTGCCCACCACCCGCCTCACCCACATCTTCCGGCAGGCGGCCGGCAGCATGATCGTTCAGGGCGCCCATGCGATCCGGCGGGGCGAGACGCCCGAGTTCCGCCCTGCCCCGGGGATGCGGCGCGACCTGTTCCTGGTCGAGCGCGCCGACGCTCGTCAAGCGCTGGAGGAGGTCGTATCGCTGGTTTCCTCGAGGCTGCCAGAGCACTACGCGGTCGACCCGGTTCGCGACATCCAGGTGTTCGCTCCGGTCTATCGAGGCGTGCTCGGGATCGACGCCCTCAACGAGGCCCTGCGCGAGGCGCTGAATCCGGCGGGCGAGCCCGTCCGTGGCGGGCGGCTTCGGATCGGCGACAAGCTGATGATGACCGGCCGCAACCTGCACGAGCTGGGGCTGATGAACGGGACGCTGCTGACGCTGGTCGACGAGGTGTCGGGGTCTGATCGGAGCACCGGGGGCTCGGGGGACGCCGAGGACGATGCCGCGCTGGTGCTCGCCGGCGACGAGACGATCTTCCGGTTGCCGCCCGAAGAGTCAGAGCGGCTGCGGCTGGCGTACGCGTGCTCTGTCCACCGCGGCCAGGGGATCGAGTTGCCGATCGCGGTGATCGTCGCCCACCCCGCGGCCGGTGCCTTCTTCCTGCGGCGCGAGATGCTGTACACGGCGGTGACTCGCGCGCGGCAGGCAACGGTGATCGTGGGCACGCGCGAGGTTGTGGCTCGCGCGGCGCGGACGCCTGACACCGGGCGGCGTCACGGACGGCTGGCGGAGAGGTTGGCTGAGGGCTTTGGCGGCGACGTTGCGAGCGGCGACGTTGCGAGCGGCGATTTTGCGAGCGGGGCACTCGACGCACGCGCCTGACTCGCTTACACTCCCGCGCTAGGGCTAGCGAGGGGCATGGCACACCGGATCGCACACCTCCCGGCTGGGCATCAACCAGGACCGCAGAGTCGCCGCGTCGCGCGCTCTTCTCCGTTCGCCGTGATGCTGTTGGGCGTGTGCGCGCTGGGCTTCCTGGGCGGCGCAATTGCGTTGTATGCGGGGCGAAACAGCGGATCGCGAAGCGGCCACGAAGTTGGAGCGGCCGTCCTAGCAGGCGCGGCGCTGGTGATGGTCGCGTTCACCTGGTGGGTTTACCGGCGCGGGATCGGCGGCGGCCGGCGAGCGCGCGGGGTCGAGCTGGAGGTGGAGCGGGGCGAGGTTCGGCGCGGCGACCAGCTGCCGGTCACGCTGCGCATCAACAGCGCCGAGATCGGCCAGCGTCAGCTTCAGGTCGGGCTCGTCTGTACGCGCTACGGCGATGTCAAGAAGGTCGGCTACAACCAGTACGGAAGCTACGAGCACCGGGTAACCGAGCCGACGAACGTGGTCGAGGACTGGCGCGACGTTGCCGCGGGCGGCGCCACCCAGAGCTTCACGTTCACGATCCCCGCCGACGGGCCGTTCTCCTACGAGGGAGACACCGTCAGCTACGCGTACCGTGTCTCGGCGCGCGAGCCGACGCGGTTGCGCGCCGATCCGCATCGCGACGTCCCGATCTGGGTGGCGCCATGAAGCGGCAGCGGACGCCGTCCGACTATGGGAACCTGGCGATCGCGCTCGCGGTGCTCGCCGCACTGATCGGCTTTGGGGTCGATTTGATCGTCAAGGGCGTCCATGCCCACAAGGCGGCGGAGATCGCGGGCGGCGGCTTCCTGGCCGCGTGTGGCGCCGTGGTACCGGCGGTGATCCTCGGGAAGCTGCTCCAGGGCGGACTGCGGCGCGCCGTTCCGGGCGCGGAGCCGCCGGCGTTCGAGCTGGCGCTCGACCGCCCCCGCTACGCGCCGGGCGATCAGGTCACCGGCCACGTCAAGGTCAGCCGCGCTGGCCGGTTGCGGAAGTTGACGGTGTCGCTGCGATGCCACGACAAAACGCTCGACTACAGCGGTTCGAGCTACACCCCAGCCGGTGTCGCGGTTGCGAGCGGCGAGGTGCCGGCGCCGACCGAGTATCCGTTCACGCTGACGCTTCCTGCCGACGCACCACCCTCGTATTCCGATGGGCTGGCGGAGATCTGGTGGCAGGTGGAGGCCCGCGCGGACGTGATCGGAAGCGACGTGAGGTCCGTCGCGCGGATCGACGTCGCGAGCGGCACGCGGGTAGCGGCGTAGCAAGCGCTGGCCGCTTGACCAGGGGCAGCTCGAGCGAGATCTCTCGCTCGCGAACGCCTGGCGGCGCGTGCATGCGGCCGTCGACTCGGCCAGCGGCGAGATGGTCGGCCACGCGATGCTGTCGCTCAGGCCCGACCACGGCATCGGGTTGATCTCGCGTGTGCTCGTCGCGCCGCAGCGCCGCGGCCGCGGCGTCGGTCAGGCGCTGATGCAGGAGCTCACAAGGATCGGGTTCGACGAGCTCGGGCTGCACCGCCTACAGCTCGGCGTCTACGACTTCAACGCCGCCGCGATCGCGTTGTATCAGAGCCTCGGGTTCTCGATCGAGGGACGCCTGCGCGATTCGACGAAGTCGAGCAACGGTTACTGGAGCTCGTATGTGATGGCCCTGCTGGCATCCGACTACCGCCGAGCGGTCCCTGCTCGCGCCACCCGGGTCCGTGAGGCGCGGGCGCGCGAGGCGCGGGTGCGTGAGGCGCGGGTGCGCGAGGCGGGGGTGCGTGAGGCGCGGGTGCGCGACGCCCCCGCCGTCGCGAGCCTGTTGACGCAGCTCGGCTACGCGCACGACGAGTCACAGGCAAGCGAACGGATCGCGTCGTGGGCCGGGGATCCGTTCGGCTGCGTGCTGATCGCGGTCGACGAGGCCACGCCGGTGGGATTGCTCGCGGTTCGCGTCGTGCGCTACTTCGAGCGTGAGGGGTCGTTCGCTCGGGTCCTCGCGCTTGCGGTCGACGAGCTCCATCGCCGCCGCGGAATCGGGCGGGCACTGCTTGACAGGGCCGAGGCCTGGGCGCGCGAGCGTGGCTGCACCGACATCGAGGTCGCGAGCCATCGCGACCGCGCCGACGCCCAGGCGTTCTACGCGGCGCACGGGTACGAGGACGTCTGCAACCGCTCGGCCCGTTTCAAGCGCTCGCTCCGCTGAACGCATTGCCGAGGTCGTCGGAGCGACCCTCAGCGAGGCGGGACCACTGGGAGATGGGACGCCCATTGCTGCGGTAGGGGTTCGGTTCCGCGGTGTCGCGGCCCCACCGTTGCGGCCAGCCGGCGGGCGAGTCCTCCCACGTTTCCTGTCGCCCGTAGACGGTCAGGTCAAGCAACCCTGCGTAGCCGGGGGCCATCACCTCGACCCCGCGTCCCGTGGTCCAGTAGGTCTCGAACACCCGGTCGCCCTGGCGGACGTAGCAGACCAGCATGAACCGGTTGAACGGGCGCCCGGCCAGGAGCTGCTCGGCCGAGTCCTTGACGGAATACCACGGCATGTCCCAGCCCATGAAGTCGCGGTAGCGCGCACTCTCCGCGTAGGGGCCGTAGCAGAGGGTCGCGTAAGCGACCTCGCGCGAGTGGAGGTATGAGAGCTCGCGAACCTGCCCGTTGTAGAGCGTGCAGCCTTCGCATTGCTGCTCAGCCGGCTTGCCGTCGTACCACATGAAGTAGTAGGCGATCAGCTGCCGGCGACCCTCGAACACGTCGAGCAGCGTGATCGGACCGTCTGGCCCGATCACCCGGATCGCGGCGTCGACCTCGACCATCGGCAGCCGCCGACGAGCGGCGGCGAGCGCATCCCGCTCCCGGGTGTGCGCCTTCTCTCGTACGCGAAGGGCGTCCAGTTCGGCCTGGAACGCGCTGCGGTCGGCCACGCGGGGCAGAGCCCACGCGTCGCCCGCGTCGGGTCGGCCGGAAGCTTTGGAGTTCTCGGACATTGATTTGATCTCCTCGTTGGGGGGTCGCTGTGGTCAGCCGGCGGCTGCGGCCCTGGGGCCCTGACACGATCTCGCGTCTGTTGCGATGATGTCCGGTCGTGACTTTCTCCGGGCCGGCGAACTCGCACGCCGCCCTGCCACCACCCCTGCCCACCGGGCTAGGCGGCGCCGCGGCGCCCGACGATCCGCTCGGCATTCTGGGCGAAGCCCGCGCGCGTGCCCACGAGACGCTGGGGCTGGCCGCGCGCTACCTCGATCCCTCACTTGTCGACGTCCTGCGCATCATCGGGTTCGACAAGAGCTACATCCGCGCCCAGGGCTCCCACCTCTACGACGTCGCTGGCGCCGCCTACCTCGATCTGCACACCGGCGAGGGCTTCGCGAGCCTTGGTCACAACCATCCCGATGTGCGCGAGGTCGTGCGGTCGGTGCTGGAGGCGGACCTGCTCGACGGCGTCCAGATCCACTTCTCGGTGCTGGCCGGGATGCTCGCGGAGGCGCTCGCGGCAAGGCTGCCGGCGGGGCTCGATGCTGTGTTCTTCTGCAATTCGGGTGCGGAGGCGGTCGACTCCGCGATCAAGTTCGCACGGGCGGCAACGGGTCGAGCGCGGCTGGTCTCCTGCGATAGCGGTTTCCATGGAGTATCGCTCGGGCCGCTTTCGCTGGTCGGGGACGACTTCTTCAAAGAGGGCTTCGGCCCGCTACTACCTGGCTGCGCCCGAGTCCCGTTCGGTGACCTCGAACGGCTTGAGGCGGAGTTGCGTCGCCGCGACGTAGCCGCGTTCATCGTCGAGCCGATACAGGGGCGTGCGGTGCTGAGCCCGCCGCCGGGCTACCTGCAGGGCGCGCAGGAGCTCTGCCGGCGCTACGGGACTCTGTTCGTGCTCGACGAGATCCAAACCGGTCTGGGACGCACCGGCCGCTGGTTCGCTCTGGAGCAGTGGGATCTCGAGCCTGACTTTGTGCTCGTAGGCAAGGCGCTCAGCGGCGGCTATGTCCCGGTCGCCGCGATGGTCACCCGGCGAGAGCTCCACGATCGGGCGGTTGGGACGCTCGAGCGCTCCTACGTGCACCAGTCCACCTTCGGTCGCAACCGCCTCGCGATGGCGGCCGGCCTCGCGGCGATGCGCGTGATCGAGCGCGACGGCCTGGTCGACCGGGCGGCTCGCATGGGCGAACTGCTGCACTCGGGCCTGCGAGAGCTCCAGCACCGCCACAGCCTGATCGCCGATATCCGGGGCTGCGGACTGATGATCGGGATCGAGCTGGGCGCGCCGTCCTCGCGGATCGGCCGCGTGAACTGGAGACTGCTGCACCTGGCGAGCGAAGGACTGTTCCCGCAGCTGATCGTGATTCCGCTGCACCGCGACCATCGCGTGATCACGATGGCCGCCGGCAAGAACGACGTGATCAAGTTGCTTCCGCCGCTGACGCTGTCCGAGGCCGAGGCCGACACCTTCCTCGGCGCCCTCGACGCGGTCCTGACCGACTGCGGCAGCTCCACCAGCCGATCCTGGGGTACGGTTCGCCAGATCGCGACCGCGACCCTCAAGCGGCGAGCCGGACTCGAGGCCTCCGCGATGTCGGATGTGACCGGCGACATACACGCGCCCCGGCCGGTCCTGGGTGACACCTGCCTCGTCACCGGCGCCAGCGGCTTCATCGGCGGTCACCTCGCTCAGCGGCTGGTCAACGAGGGCATCCCGGTGCGCTGCCTGGTCCGCACGACGAGCGACACTACGCAGCTCGACCAGCTGGGGGTCGAGCAGGTCGTTGGCGACCTCACCGACCCTGGCGCGCTCACGCGCGCAGTGGCTGGTTGCCGCTACGTCTTTCACTGCGGCGCGATGGTCTCCGACTGGGGCACGGCTGCCGAGATCGCCGCGGTCAACGTGGGCGGGACTCGCAACCTGCTCGAGGCGGCCGGGACCGCCGGCGTGAAGCGGGTGATCCACGTCAGCACGACGGACGTCTACGGCTACCCCGGCAAGCCAGAGATCGACGAAAGCTACGTCTCGACGAGATTTGCGAACTGGTACTCGGAGACCAAGCGGATGGCGGAAACCGAGGTGCGCCGCGCGCAGGCGGCGCACGGGCTCGAGACGGTGATCCTGCGCCCGGCGACGGTCTACGGCCCACGCTCGGTCGACGTCGTCGGCGAGATCGCCCGTTCGATCCGCGGCCGGCGGATGCTGCTCGTCGACGGCGGGCGCGCCATCGCCGGGCTGCTCTACGTCGAGAACCTGGTCGATGCGGCCCTGCTGTCGATGCGCAGCGAGGCTGCCCCGGGCCACGCCTTCAACCTGAGCGATGGCCTTTCGGTCACCTGGCGGGAGTTCACCGACGGCCTGGCGGCCGGGCTCGGCTGCCCGCCGGTGCGACTCACGATGCCGTACTGGCTGGCCACCGGCGTCGGCTTCACGCTCGAGCACGGCTACCGGCTGGCGCGCCGCGCCACGCACCTGCGGACGGCGCCGCTGCTGTCGCGCCAGGCGGTGCACGTGCTCGGCCGACCCCAGCTCTTCAGCACGCGCAAGGCTTGCGAGCTCCTCGGCTGGGAGCCCCGGATCGGCTACGACGCAGGCCTGGCGGCGACGCTCGAGTGGCTGCGCTCCGAGCACATAGGCGCATAGCGTCCTTGGGTAGCGGTATCAGCGGCCTTGAGGAGAAGCTGCCGCCGTCGTTCGCGGACATCGAGGCAGCGGCGCGACGGCTAGCGGGTGTGGCGCATCGCACCCCATGCGTCACCTCTCGGATGCTTGATCAGCTTCTGGGTGCGCATGTGGTGCTCAAGGCCGAGGGCTTCCAGAGGATGGGAGCGTTCAAGTTTCGCGGCGCGTACAACGCGATCTCTCAGCTGTCGGGCGAGCAGCGGGAGCTTGGCGTGCTGACGGCGTCGTCGGGCAATCACGCGCAGGCTGTGGCGCTGGCCGCTTCGCTGCTCGGGACGCGCGCGACGATTCTGATGCCCAGCGACGCGCCCGTGTCCAAGCGGGTGGCCACGGAGGGCTACGGCGGGAGGGTGATCGAGTACGAGCGCTACGTGGACGATCGCGAACGGCTGTTGGCCGAGCTCGCCGGCGAGCTCGGAGCAGCGGTCGTGCATCCCTATGACGACCCGCGGGTGATCGCCGGTGCCGGTACGTGCGCGCTGGAACTTGCCCAGGACGCTGGTCCGCTGGAGACCGTGGTCGTGCCCGTCGGTGGTGGCGGCCTGCTGTCCGGCTCGGCGATCTCACTGCGTGCCGTTTCGCGAGCGACGCGGATCGTCGGCGTCGAGCCCGAGGCGTCGCCCGATACGCAGCGCTCGCTGCGAGCCGGTACCAGGGTGACGGTGCCGATCAGCCCCTCGATTGCCGACGGTCAGTTGCTCGCCACGCCGGGCGAGATCACGTTCGGGGTGATCGCGTCGCTGGTCGACGAGGTCGTGACCGTCACCGACGCGGAGATCGTCGACGCGATGCGGCTGCTGTTCGAGCGCGTGAAACTCGTGGTCGAGCCCAGCGGCGCGAGCGCTTTCGCCGCCGTGCTCGCCGGGCGCGTCGAAGGCGACTCGGTCGGGGTCATCCTGTCGGGCGCGAACGTGTCAGCGGAGCGCTTCAGCGAGCTGGTCGTCGGGAGTTATTCGGGCTTCGGGCGGGGTTAGGGGTTCGGGCGGGCGGGGTGCTAGATCTGGCGCAGGGCGGCCCCGAGGCCGAGTAGCAGGCCGTCTGCTTGGACCGCCGGGGCCGAGGTGAGAAACAGCAGGACGCCCGCCTCCGGTGCAGTGACCGTCTCGAGCACGTCGCCGAAGCCATCGCAGACGGTGCCGAGGCGGTCGCCGGCCGCGACCGTCTCGCCGACGTCCACGCTCGGCTCCCACCAGCCGGCAGTCGCGGTCCGCAGCCACAGAAATCGCTCGACGAGCTGCTGGTCTGCGGGAGGCGGATCGGGCTCGCCGTCGAGCACGCCGGCCGTCCGCAACGTGCTTCGCAGGCCGCGGATATGACGCTCGACCTCGACCTGCTCAAGCAACCCCTGCCCGCCAGCCTCGGCGATAAAGCCGGGGATCCCGGCCGCAGCGGCGGCCGCACTCGTCGTCCCACCGAGCGTGTCGGTGGTGTCGCAAACGACGTAGCGCAGGCCAAAGGCCCGGGCCAGCCGCTCCGCCTGCTCGCGCACCGGAGAGTCGTCGATCAGCACGAACGGCTCGAGCGCCTCGACCAGGTCACCGCCGTGCAGGTCAACGAGCACGTCGCTGCCAACCACGAACTCCGAGAAGACGTGATGCGCCAGCACCTCCGTGAACGATCCGTCGGGGTCACCTGGAAACGAGCGATTGAGGTTCCGTCCATCCTCGGGCACCACAAACGGAGATCGGGCTGCGAACGAGGTCGGCGACACAACCGGCACCGCGACGATCGAGCCCGACAAGATCGAAACATCGAGCCTGCGCATGAACTGCACGACCGCGGCGATCGACGAGTACTCACAACCATGCACCCCGGCGAGCAAGCACACCCGCGGCCCGCCGCGCGCTCCGGCCGCCTCGAACACCGGCCACTCAAGCCCCGCCAGGGCCGGCGCCGGGAAGCGCACCACGCGACGGGTGACCATCGCGCAAGTCTCCCATGCTCTGCCGAGGCGGCTTTTCGAGCGCGGCGACCGCCGAGAGTGGAACCCGCGAACTGCAGGCACTTCCCTAGAGCCGACGCCCGGACTCGAACCGGGGACCCCTTCATTACGAGTGAAGTGCTCTACCAGCTGAGCTACGTCGGCGGATGGTCCCGCGCTGAGTCTATCGGCGCCTTAGCCCCAATACCGTTTACTTAAGCGGCTAGGATCGTGATGGTGTGGTCGCGTGGCTTGGTTGGCTGTGGCCAGTCACGGTGTTCGGGTCGCTTGATGTGCCACTTGGACATTTTGCGTTTGACGAGCCGGGGATTGGTGCGCAGGCGGCGTTCGGGTAGCGGCTCAGCGACGATTTCGTCGATCGCCTGGTTATGCGCGGCGGCGAGGCTCTGGGGGGGAAAATCCCGGGTGGGATCGGGTGCTGCGGCGGGCGGCGCGCAGGCCGCGGGTGAATGACAATCGGTCGGGGTCGAGCTTGGCTTTGAGCGCGGCGTCGTGCATTAGGCGGCGGATCGCGTAGTGGGTGCAGAGGTATCCGTAGGCTTCTTGGATGACGCCGTCGGGGTGCTTGGAGCGCAGCACGACGCGCGGGCCGCGCTGGTGGGACTTCAGTTCGTCGATCGCGCCTTCGATCTCCCAGCGCTCGCGGTACAGCGCGGCGAGCTCGTCCGCCGGTGCCTGCTGTGGGTCGCGGATCGTTGTCAGCAGCCGGTAGCGCCGCTCGGTCACGGGCAGCCCCGGGTCATCAAGCTGGTACTCGATGACCCTAACCTCGACACCGTCGCGCTTGGCGCGCTGCTGGGTCTGCGAGGGATAGATCCGTGTCAGATATGAGCCGTCGTCGAGCTGTCGCTCGCGCGGCAAAACCAGGTCCAATCGCACCCGCCAGAGCAGCTGCGCGCCGGTAGCACTGGCCTTTTGGAACCGCGCGAAGCTATAGATGCCACGATCGGCCAAGCACACCATCGCGGGGTCGAGCGCGCCGAGCAGCTCATCGGCGAGGGTGTTCTCAGACTCGCGATACGGCCCGATCGCCGCGTCGCAGATCGCATGCGTGCCGCATTCCGCCAGGCCAACCAGACGCAGTTGCGGGAACGCGCCGACCCCGTGCCCGCGCTGCGTGCCCGGCCGGCCGAACGCCGCCTCGTTCTCACTCGTGTCCGCCACATCCAGACACGTCCCATCAAGGCTCATCACCCGCATCCCGCGATAGAACGCTCCCCGCGTCCGCTTGCCCGCCAACGGTTGCGCGACCGCGCCGAACAACAACTCCAAAGGCTCCGGGCCTAGCCGCTGACGCGCCTTGAAGATCGCCGCCTTGCTCGGCACCTCCCACACCCGCTGCCAGCCCGACGCCCATGACAGCCCCTCAACCAGCTGGCGCATCACCTCCTCATACGACGCGTCAGAGAACAACGCCATCGCCAGCACGTAATACACAACCACCCGCGCCGGCAACAACCGCTGACGACGCTCCCCACGCCCCGCCTCCCGTACCACCGCATCCACCACCCCCGGCGGAAACACCCTCGTCAAAACACCAATCGAAATGTGATCCGACACCCGCTGATCACTAGCCGGCTTGACCCAACCAGCCCGAGGCACCCCACAACCATAACCCCACCACCGGACGTTAAGTAAACGGTATTGGC
>Ga0209810_1001206_pt1 | contig 41833 bp, 33 predicted proteins | sample Coa_R1_7_FD_187159 | JGI IMG/M metagenome (GOLD analysis project Ga0209810, IMG submission 187159) | Surface soil microbial communities from Centralia Pennsylvania, which are recovering from an underground coalmine fire - Coalmine... | ecosystem: Environmental > Terrestrial > Soil > Unclassified... | reverse complement strand
GTAACTGCGTTAGCTCCGCTTCGACGCGCGCCACCTCGGCGGCCTGACCGGGTCCAAGCTTCTTCAGGCTGTCCTGCCAGCGCGTAAGCACCCGATCGTACAGGTCCGCCCATGCCGTGCGCTTCTGAACCGGGACCGTCACGTAGGCTTCCAGCCAGCGTCCATCCCAGTAGGTTTTCAGCACGGCGGCGGCGCGAGCATACTCCTGCGCAGCCTCTGCCCAGCGTCCCTGCGCGTAGGCGATATCGGCCAACCCCGCGTGCGCGTAAGCGAACTCCGTCTCTATGAGTGTCGGAATCGCCCGGACTTTTCCATAGGGCGCATTTTCGAGGGCGGTCATCTGCGCGTACACCTGCGCGGCGTGCTGCGGGTCTCCGGCGCTATTATAGGCGTCGGCCAATTCGTGCAGGGTCTGCAGATTACGCGGCTCGATCTCGCGCGCGTGCTCGAAGGCGCGGATCGCGCCTTGAAAATCACCCGCGCTGGCATCGAACAGGCCCAGCCGATAGAACGTTTTGCCGATCTGAGCGACGCGCGTGGCCTCCTCAAACTGCTTTCGCGCGTCGTCCGGGCGCTGCATTCCTTTGTACAGCATGCCCAGATCCAGATAGGCTTCCGGGTCGAGCGGATCTGCCGAGGCCGCTTGCTGATACGAGGAGATCGCTCCCTGCGGATCGTTGTCGGTCAACGCCTGCGCCCCCGAAGCCATATCGATAGCAGCTATTCCGGTCGATAACGCCTGCCACAACAGAAACAGCGCCAGTACGATCCCGGCAACGGTCATCGCATGCGCGAGTGGCTGCGTCTCGCCCTCCAGCGTTACCGGCCGGAAGCCTCTTTTTGATGTCGCGCCGCTGTCGTCCGCTGCCGTTTGCGGAGCCGGCTCTACCGCGCGGGCCATGGCAACTAGCAGTCCCAGGACGGCGCTCAAGGTGAAGAGGGTCGCCACGATATACCAGTCCGAATCGAAGAGGCTGTGCAGCAGCGAGGCCACGGCGCCGGCGAGCAGGCCCGCCAGCAGCAGGCTCGGACGGTCGAAGAGGGTAGCTTCCTGCGGGACAGCCCGCGTCGTCTCGTCCGGCGCGAACGCCCGGCGCGAACGCAGGAGCGCGCGCGCGCCGAGGCTGAAAACGGCCGCCAGGAAGACCAGCAGGAACGAGAGTCCGGGAAGACCGGTCTCGCTTGCCCACTGCAGATAGCTGTTATGCGCGTGCGCGGTATAGGCCGTCAGCGCGTAGTGCGGATAAGAGACCTCGAAGGTGCCGATACCCGCGCCGATCAGCGGATTGGCGAGTGTCATGCGGAGCGTGCCGATCCAGGTATAGCGGCGGAATTCGGCTGAATAGCCCTGGGCCGCGGCCAGGTTGGCGCCAACCGCAGTCGTGTCTGCGCCCGCTGCCTGGACCGGGCGGCTTGGCGCTGCAGGATTGGGCTTGATGATATGCAGCGCGGATACGCGTGCGCGGGTCGGCGCGGATGCCAGCACGGTGGCGAGGGCGAACACGGCCAGTCCCACGCCGATCCGTCCCCAGCGTCCCCTGGCCGCGCCGGAAACGACCACCAGCGCCAACCACGCCAGCAGAGCCGCCAGCAGGATGCCCACGCCGGCGCGCGATCCGGTCAGCAGCAGGCAGGCGCTCTGCGCCGCCAGACTCAGGATCGTTACGAACTGGCCGATCCCTTCCCGCGCCGCCGCGAAGGCCGAGAGCGTCACCGGCAGCGCCAGCAGAAGGTAGCCCGCCAGGAAGTCCGGGTTGACGAAGGTGGCGAACGTCCGGTGCGTCACGTCGTGTGCCTGATACTGCTGCACGTACTCCCGGATTCCGAGCAGGGCCACGATTCCGGCTGCCGCGACGACTGTCATCAGCAGCGTGTCGCGGGCGCGCGGATCGCGGGAGAGCCGGGCGGCCAGACCGCCCAGCAGGAGCGCCGCCAGCAGCGCCGCCAGCGTGTCCAGGCTCATGGCGAGCGCGCGGGTGTGCGCCAGCGAGAGCACGGCCCACAAGCCCATGAGAATCGCCGCGCCGGAGAGCGCCGGCATGTTCCGAACCGATTCCAGACGCGGCCACTCCCGTCCGGCAGCCACGCCGCCGGCTATTGCGACCAGCAGTACGGCCAGCGGCATGCCGACCAGAGAGAGCGCGTCGAAGGCCCCTGCCGGCTGGACAGACGGAGTGCGCGGCGGCATGGCAAACGTGCCGGCAAAGAGCGGGGCGATCCCCAGCGCGATCGCCAGCAAGGTCAAAGCGATCCAGTCCAGGAGGGTCAGCGCCGCAAAGGCTTGCCGGGGCGGCGATGGCGGCGACGCCGGCTGCCGGGCCGCAGCAGTGGTGCCCGATGACACGCGCTGCCGGGCTGTGGGTCCCTGCGGAATCTTCGGGCTGCCTGGTAAGCTCGCTCCGGAGGACCTCCTGTCTCCCGGACCGGCCTGCTTCCGTGATGGCCGACGGCTCATGACTTTCCCTTCAGCCCTTTGCGGCGCGGCCTCTCCTGGCCGCGCAAGCGGCGCAGCCAGTAGTTGACCCGATAGCGGGTCATCTGCCCGACGGCGCGCATCCCGATGCCCACCGGAATCAGAGGACGGACTGGAAGCGGCGTAGACGCCGCATAGTGCTTCTTATAAAATAAGTACATACTTCGGTGAAACTCGTAGGTCATGCGGGTGGGCACTTTGTCACTGCTCTTGCCGATATGATGGTAAATGACGGCGTCTGGAAAGTAGGTGACGCGCCAGGGCGCTATGTGGCTGGCGCGCCAGCATAGATCGACGTCCTCGCAATAGAAATAGAAGTCCTCGTCGAAGCCGCCGATCTGATCCAGCACCTCGCGGCGGATCATCAGGGCCGCGCCGGAGACCCAGTCTACGTCTCGCTGCGTGGTGTGGTCCCAGTCCTGCATCAGGTAGTCGGTGGCGAATCGGTTTTTCGGAAACAGCCGTCCGAGCGGCGTGTTGCGGAAAAAGCCCGCGCCCAGCGTGGGGTAGTGCCGGCAGGAGTACTGCAGGGAGCCGTCGGAATTGAGCAGCTTCGGTCCCAGGATGCCGATGTCCGGCTGCGAATCGGCGCAGCGGACCATCGTCACCAGCGCGCCGGGCGTGACGACGGTATCGGAGTTCAGAAACAGGACGTAGCGACCCCGCGTCTGCGGAATAGCCACGTTGTTGCCCGCCCCGAAACCGAGGTTGCGCTTGTTGACAATCAGGCGCGCTTGCGGGAACCGGCGGCGGACCATCGCGGCGCTGCCGTCTTCGCTGGCGTTATCCACCACCAGGACCTCCATCGCAAGGTCCGGCTGCGGACAATAAAGCGAATGCAGGCACTTCTCCAGCAGCGCCGCGGTATTCCAGTTTAAAATGATGACCGATATGTCCACACTAACCTACCTGACCCCACCCGCGGCTTCGCCTTTCCCTTCCAATCGCCTGGCCCACCCCTTACCCCATTCCCTAAAACGTTCGCTACGCTCACTGGGAAGGGGGTGACCCGGCAACACACTCCCACCCAAACTCCCATCCGGTTAAAGTCCGCCCGTGAGGGCGGTCGGCGGCTCTGCCGCCTCCGAGACGGTCGTTCACGGCCCGGCAAAGATGGTCCGTCCGGTAGAACGGTTCTTGGCGGGGCAGGCGCAAGCGAGATGGCGGGTCCACGAAACCCATCCGCTCGCTTCGTGTGGCGGCTCTGTCGCCTGCCAGACGCGTCGTTCACGGCCCGGCGCTTCTTCGTCGGGCTTGCAGCCAGGCGTGCGGCCAGGAAGCGGCGGCGATCAGGGCGCGCAACGGCCAGAACCCCGGCGCGCGATAGTGCTTGGCGTAGAAGCGCAGCAGCCCCCGCCGCGATTCCCAGGCCATCGCCGCGGCGACCAGCGCCGTGCTGGCCCCGCCGTAGTGGACGATCTCCACGTCCGGAGTGAAATAGATCTTCCATCCTGCGCGGCGGCAGCGCAGGCACCAGTCCACTTCATTGAAAAAAATGGGAAACTGCTCGTCCATCAGGCCGATCTGTTCGAGCGCGGCGCGGCGAACGAGCAGGAAGGTGCCCATCGGCTGGTCCACTTCGGCTTCGTGAGCGTAGTCGAACCAGGTCATACGGTACGCGCCGAAGACCCGGCTGCGGGGCCAGACGCGGCTCAAGCCGATCAGCTCCCAGAAGACGGCCAGCGGCGAGGGAAATCCCCGCACCGATCTTTGAAGCCGCCCGTCCGGATGCACCTGGCGCGCGCCCAGCGCGCCCGCGTCCGGATGCCGCTCCATGAAGGCGATGGCGCGCTCCAGCCCGCCGGGAGGCAGGAGAACGTCGGGATTCAAAAGCAGGACGAACGCGCCGTGGGCGGCCTCGATCGCCTGGTTGTTGCCGTGCGCGTATCCCAGGTTCTCGGCATTAGCAAGAAGCCGCACCTGCGGAAAACGCGCTCGAACGGCCTCCGCGCTGCCGTCCGTCGAGGCGTTGTCCACCACGATCACTTCAAAATCGAAGGCCGGCGGCGCCGCGTACAGGCTGGCGAGCGCGTCCAGGAGCAGGTCGCGCGTGTTCCAGTTGACGATGGCGACCGAGAGCACAGGGGCGTCCGGCGCCGGCGTAGGGGCGAGAAGAGACGCGGACCGCTCTGCCGTCATGGGCTACGCTCCGTCCCGCACGAGCGCCCACAGCTCCGCCATGTCCTCCACGATCAGGTCCGGCATCGCTTCGGCAAAAAAGGCGGGGGGGCGATTGCGGCGCACGCCGATGGTGCGCATGCCGGCGGCCTGTCCGGCAGCCACGTCCATCCAGTGGTCGCCGACCATCAGGCTGGCGTGTGGCGGCAGAACGGGAACGCCCCGCAGCCGGGCCAGGGCAGCCAGAGCATCGTGCAAATGGTCGGGATGGGGCTTGATGCGCGCCACGTCTTCGCGGGTGAGGAGCGCGTCGCAGGTAAGCCGGCCCTGCGCGAGCAGGCGCTCGGCGACGGCGCGGCAGTTGCGCGTGACGACGGCGATAGGAACGCCGCGCGCGTGCAGATCGGCCAGCAATTCTGCCGCGCCTTCCAGCTTGACCGGAGAGGCGCACTCCGCCATCTCGATCTCGGTCAGCCGCGCGAACGCCTCGGCGCGAAAGCGCGCGGCCTCGGTCGAGCGCCCCTCCGATTCCAGACTCCGGCAGGCCGCCTCGACCACGCCGAGGATGTCGAGCGCCGCCAGCGGCGCGGGATCCAGCCCGTACCGCTCGGCGAGCGCCAGCATCGCGCGCTTCATCCGGGGAAAATCGATATGGGTCTCGATCAGGGTATTGTCGAGATCGAAGAGCGCAGCCGCCAGCCCGGCAAAGAGCCGGCGGGCCTGCTCCGATGGTGATTGGGAGACGGGTTGTTTCGTCGGGACGCTATCCACCCTGCTATTATATCATATCGAACCAGACGTGGGGGAAGCAGGCGCGCCCCGGTTATGAAGTGGTTAGGGGGAACCAAGGAGGCTGGCAAGCAGGCGCTGCGTCGCGCCCATGCACAGCCCCGCTCCGAGCAGGACCACGATCAATGCCATGACGTACATCAAACGATAAAAAACCCCCACTGCGTTCACCTTGCCTTCCTGACGCATCCTCCCTGTTCGTCTGCTAAGAATCCGTTTTCTGAACGGTATCGTCAGATAATGACGGGTTCAGAAGGCGAAATGGCACAAATGTGTACTGGTTCTAATTCCAAACCATACCACTTTCTTCCTTTCTTTACAAGAGAAACGTCGACCTTTTCGGAATAAGAAAAGCCGACCTGCCTCGGCTCTGAGACAGGTCGGAGAAGGAAAAGGAGAACAGGTTCGCTAGATCTCTGCTCTTTTCCCTGCATAAAGCGTGCCAATAGGGCCGGCAGCCGCAAAAACGCGTGTTTCTGCGGGCAACGGAGTTGGCAGCGACCCCGGCGTCAAAAAATTTGCCCTGCGGCATTGACAGGCGGGCATCGCTGTGTTATGATGGAGGCATCATGAGCAATACGTGTGACAGCACACGTGTTCACGTAACAGGAGGTGATGCCGCTCCTTTCCAAAGAGGATGAAAGCGCAAGTACCCGCCGGGAAAGCCGAAGGGCCGCACCCGGTACACCGAAAGTCCCTTTCTCACAGCACGCACCCGAATACCCCAAGGAGATTTGTCATGCTAAACGACGCCGTTAAGCAAAAGGGAGTGGTACTGCTCGGTATCCTCGGAGCCATTCTGACACTGTCCGGCTCCTCGACGAAGGCAACGCGCATGACATTGACGCCGATCCAGATCTACGGCGCCTGGCATTGCGCCAACGACTACTGCACGTGGGGCACGGTGCGGACGGTCACCCAGTTCGATGCCGCCAACCACTGGCTGATCGACCGGGGCGATGGCATCCCGTCCGTCAATCTCGTCGTGCTCAGCTTCGTCAATCCGCTGAAGCTGCTCAACCTCACCAACGACTCGCAGACTTCCCAGGGCGTGCCCATCGGCATGACCTCGGACATCATCAACTACTTCACGAGCAAGGGCATCCGCGTCATGCTCTCCATCGGCGGCTCGACCTACACTAGCTACTGGGACCAGGCGCTCTCCACCAACGCCACGCAGCTTGGGATCAACGCGGCGTATACGGCCCACCGGCTGGGCGTGGGCATCGAGATCGACTACGAGAACAGCAGCAGCCCCAACCTCACCGGCCTGCAAGCGTTCATCAATGCCTATCGCTCGTATGTCTACACCGATGGAAAGGGCACGCAGTACGATGCGACCGGCGCCAATCCGGCCGCCCGCCTGACCATCGACCTGGCCGCCGGGGACCGCTACCTGATCGCCATCTGCCAGAAGGCGACCTCCAGTTGGCTCCTGACGACCAGTCCGGTGCTGGACTACGCCAACGCGATGGTCCCCAGCAAGCAGCCAACCAGCGCCTCCGCCGCGGAAGGCAACTGGCAAGAGCACGTAGACGGCAAGCCGCAGTACAGCCCGCCGATCCCGCCGCTGGCGCCGGCCAAGTTCACCGGCAGCCTCTATATCGTCACGGGAAACAATCCGGCGCCGGAATGCACCAACTTCAGCAGCTCTCTGGAGAACTCTACCGGAAGCTACGTGCAGACCGTCACGCCCAATGGAGCGGGGACTACGCCGGGCATGCTCGGCTACATGTTCTGGGCTGCCGAATGTCCCTCTACGCGCGCTGTCTGCACGACGCCTCCCAATAGCTGCCAGGGCGGCGTGGGCGTCGGCTCTTCGACCTATAGCATTCCGGTCCCGATGCCAGCGCTGCGGCAGAACTAAAACAGAGGCTCTGCATTGCGGAGACAACGCGGCAGCCTGGCACGCAAAGCCGCGTTGTCTCCTGCGGGGATCCTATTCTTTCAATGGGCCGTCTGGTGATTCAATCCTTGCCTGTCACGCTCGAAGACCATGTGCAGCAAGTGCGAATCATCGTCTTTATAGATCGTAATGAGTCTCCAACCCATCTGGGCAAATGTGTTTAGTTGCGTCTCTACGGTCGTGGCATCCGGATTTGCCAGGCATTCGATCAGGTACTCCATCATCGACTTCCATTCTACAGTGTCGGGCGCCTCTACTCTTCTTGACGGGTTCATGCCGGCAAAACGAAGCTACCTCTGTTCTCGTGGCACGCTCCTGCAGAGGCTCCCTTAACTTACTGTACTATATGGGTCAATGATGAAAATAAAATGAGAATGGAGAGATTGCCCGCCTGGCCGTAAAGACACCGGCAGGAAAATCGGGCAAAAACGACCAATCTGGACACGATTCCACTGGAGGAGCCTGATCCGTGCCCGAACGCTACACTGTCGCCATCCGTGAGCTACCCAGCAACGAGCGCCCGCGCGAGCGGCTGCTCCACTCCGGCCCGTCGGCCGTCTCCACGGCGGAGCTGCTGGCCATCCAACTGCGCACGGGGACCCAGGAGCGCTCGGCGCTCGGCCTGGCAGAGCTGCTCCTGAGCCAGTTCAACGGGTTGCGCGGTGTTGCGACCGCCTCCATTGAGGAGCTTTCGCGCATCAAGGGCGTGGGGCCGGTCAAGGCGGTGCAGATTGCGGCGGCGGTAGAGCTGGGCAAGCGGCTCGCGGCGGTCCATCCGGAAGAGCGGCCGGTCATCCGCTCGCCGCAGGACGTAGCCAACCTCCTGCTGCCGGAGCTGCGCGACGCCAAGAAGGAGCACTTCAAATCACTCCTGTTAGATACAAAAAATCGGTTGCTGAAAATCGCCACGGTCTCGGTCGGTATTCTGGACAGCAGCCTGGTGCATCCCAGAGAGGTCTTCAAAGACGCTATCGCCGTCAGCGCCGCCTCCATCATCGTCGCTCACAACCACCCCAGCGGCGATCCCAGCCCCAGCGTCGAGGACACGCGCATTACCAAGCGGCTGGCCGAGTCGGGCGAGCTACTAGGCATCGACCTGCTCGACCACATCATCTTGGGCGAGAACCGCTGGGTTTCCCTCAAAGAACGCGGGGTACTCTAATAAAGGTGAATAACCCGTATGAGCAAATCGCGGGTCGAAGAATATATTGTCCAATTGAAGGACGGGAACTATACTGTTCGCCGTGACGCCATCCATGCGTTAGGGACTATCGATAATGCTTCCGCCGTTCCTGCTCTCATTGAGGCGTTGAAAGATGGGGACTCCGCTGTTAGCTATGGCGCTGCCCATGCGTTGGGGATACTTCGATGGAGCGTTCATAAAGATATGAGACCTGACGATTGGCCGGAGAAGCTGCCGCCCGAATTCTATGCGGCGCTAGAAGAGCTGAACCGAGGCGAGTATTTCGCCTGCCATGAGACGCTGGAGGCGCTCTGGATTCCGGAGAAGCGGAGCGTGCGCGAGATTTATCAAGGCGTGCTTCAGATCGCGGTAGGCTGCTACCATCTGAAGGCACGGGCAAACTGGGTGGGTGCGGTCAACAAGCTGGAAGAGGGTGCGCGCCGCCTGGAGCGCGCCGGGCGGGTGGCCTCCTCGGAAGAGGGTGCGGAAGCGCCGTATGGCCTCTATGGCGTGGACTGGCGGCAGCTTATCGATTCTGCCGATCGCCTGCAGACCCACCTGCGCGGGCTGGGCCGTGAGAACGTCAGCGCCTTCGACCGCTCCCTGCTTCCGGTCGCGCGCTATCTCCCAGATGGAGCTTGAACTTGGAGTCCTCGGAGGGGACTTCGGTCTTGGTTGCTGCAGTTTCAACTGCCCGAATAAAGGAGCCGCTTCGGTTAACCACATGAGAAAATCGATCTACCTGCTGGCCCTGGCGCTTCTGGCGGCCAATGGATGTGGCGGAGGCGGCGCCTCTCAGAGTACGGGAAGCCCTTCGGAACAGACGACTACCTTAACGCGGGTGGTGGCTGTCAACGATCCGAACTGGTTTTTCAGCCCGGATAACTGGTTCCGAAGTGGGGCCAATTTCGCCGAGACGGCGCAGCCGGGAGCCTACTTTAAGATCGGCTTTACGGGAACGCAAATCGCGTTGCGCGTTGATCCTGCCGTCAGCTTACAGCAATCGACCTACAGCCGGCCCATAATCCGCTGGCAGATCGACGGCGATCCGCCGCAGGACCATCTTCTGCAGCCCGAAGATCACTCGATTCGCTTCAATGTCACCCCACTGGCGGCAGGCCAGCATACGCTGAGTGTCTGGTATGTCGCCTGCGACGGGAATACATTCACGCTGCGCATTCAGGGGCTGGAGATGGATGCCGGCGGCAAGACCTCTCTCCCTCCCCTACGCGCCAAACGCATCCTTTTCTTGGGCGACAGCCTCGCAGAGGGGGTGCGCACGGAACCGCCGTCGCCTCTAGCGCAGCATGGGAATGATAGCACCCATGCCTATCCGTACAGTTGCGCTTCCGTCCTTGACGCGGAATGCGGCGTGATCGGCATCGCCGGGCAGGGCTGGACACTGTATCCTTCGCCGCTGGACGCCTTGAACACGATCGCGAAGCGGAATGTCGGCGCCTCAACGCCGGGACCGGATTATGTGGTCGTCATGGAGGGCGCCAACGACGCTTTTGCGGCGGCGAACCCCGGCAACGTCGCCACGGCCGTCCAGTACTGGCTGATTGCGGCGCGGTCCCTGTTTCCGGCCTCCCGGCTCTGCATGGTGGTGGAGTTCGGAGGTTTCGAGCGCGCGGCGGTCACGAAGGGATTTCAAGCGTACCAGACGACGGCGCACGATGCCCATGCCGCCCTGATCGACCTCGGGCCTGCCGCCCAGCAAGGTCTGACCGGGTTTACGGCGGGCGGGACCCTGCAATCCTACGATGGAGTCCATCCGAACGCACGGACGAGCGAAGCGCTGGGAACACAGCTAGCCGCGGCCATTCAGGCTGCCGTGCCATGATTGCTTCTCCGAAATGCCGGTATTCCCACGAATAAGTAGGCTTTTCCGCCAGTGAGGGCGGTTGTCCGCTTCCTTAAAGTTCCCCCTCTGCTTACGAAGGAGAGGCAGGGCCGCTAGGCCCGTGGTGAGACAGGGGGTGAGGTCTCTGTGAGGGGTGAGGTTTCTGGGAGAGCGTTTAGCGGTCGGCAAGTACGCGCAGATCGCGCTCGCCGACGATCTTCCAGCCCTGCCGGGTGCGCCGCCAGCGCAGCTCCTGCAGAACCTCGCCGTGTCGCCACTTATCCCATCCCGCAATCGTGTAGCGCTTTCGAAAGCGCATGACGGCTTCCTGCCCATCGTCGCTCAGGTAGATGATGGGATCGGAGGCGTGAATGGCGATGACGTTGGCATTGTCGAAGACCCGCTCCTTCTCGGCGCGCACGTCGTCGCGGGAGACATCGTGCTTAAGATAGAAAGCGGATACTCGGCGGGGGTAGAAGCGCATTTGCGCGTCGATGTTGCCCGTATTGGTGGCGGTGATCCAGCGGCGCAACTGCCGCGTGAGCTCTATCCGATCTGCCTCCGGATCGAAGGCGTGGGAGTCCTCTGCCCCGGTTTCCGGGGCGTTGGCTTCCGGAGACGGAGCGGGCTTTTCTGCGGGCGGTGGGACCGCAGCCTCCTCGGGCGTCTTTTCCTGATAGCGCCAGGTTCGAGCAACCGCGCGCCGTGCGGGTCGGATATCCTCCGGCGGGCTGCCGGTCTCCGGGTGAGGGAGCGAAACCGACTTCGGAGTGGGCGCCAGCGCGATCTGCCGGGGCGACGCCGGAGGCGAGGCAGGAGACTGTCTTTTCCGGAGAAGCGGGGAAGCGGACGGGACTTCCTGGGCAAGGGTGACGGCCTTCCGATCCGGCAATGGCGGCGCAGCCGCGTCCGGCGGACGGCGATAGAAGCGCGTTCCCAGACGGGAGACGCGGCGCCCGGACGGGACGGGAGACGTTGGAGCGGTATCCCGCAGGGGCGTTACGGGCTGGATGGAGGGCAGCGGCAGCCTCTCGGAAGCGCCGAAGGAGGAATTCAGCGTGAGACGGCTCCTATTCTCCGCCAGGATTTGCGGCGCAGGGCGTCTTCGCCGATGCGAGACGACCGTCTGCGGGCGGACCGGAGGAGTGACCGGCGAGACGACCACCCGCCGGACAGGGGGCCAGGGAGGGCTGGGAGCCGCGGGATTCAAGACGACACGCGCCGTTCCAGAAGGCAGGCTGTGTGGAGGCAGGCGCCGCGCCCTACCCCATACCAGTCCCGCCAGCGCGGCCAGACAGAGCGCCCCTGCCGCCGCTACAGGCCATCGGGAGCGCCGGGAGACACGCTGAGGAGAGGCCGCCAAACGAAGGGTCTTCTCCCGAACCTCGGTGGGTGGTGCGGGTACGGCCGGGATAGACTGCGGCGCGGTTCTTCCCTTCACAGCAGCGGAGAAGGCGTCGGACAGCGCATGGGCAGAAGGAAAGCGCTTTGCCGGGTCCTTTTCCAGCGCCCGCCGGAGCACGTCCTGCACGCCGGGCGAGACGCCGGGCAGGGGGGCCGGCTTCGTGTGCGCGATCTTATACATCACGCCTGGAACGGAGGCGGCGGGAAAGGGCAGCCGGCCGGCAAGCATCTCGTAGAGCAATATGCCTAGCGACCAGATATCGGCGGCCGGCGTGACCGGCCCATCCGCAAGCTGCTCGGGGGCCAGGTAGGCGGGTGAGCCGATCACGGCGCCGGTTTGCGTCATGGCGGCGTCGTCCGTGGCGCGGGCCACGCCGAAATCCAGGAGCTTGACCTGGCCGTTATAGAGCAGCATCACGTTGGAGGGCTTGATGTCCCGGTGCAGCAGCCCCTGGCGATGGACCGCGTCCAGCCCAGCCGCGATCTGTGCCAGGATTTCCGCCGCCTCTTCCGGTGGGATCGGGCCGCCGTTCATCCGATCGCGTAGGGTAGTTCCGTCCAGGAACTCCATGACCAGATAGTACGTGCCGTCTTGCTCTGCGAGCTCGTGGACGGTAACGATGTTGGGATGCGAGAGCCGGGCCATCGCACGCGCCTCCCGCTTCAGGCGCGCAATGCGGTCTTCGTCCTGGCCGGGCTGCAGCGAGCGGGGCAGATCCAGGACCTTGAGGGCGACCGTACGGCCCAACTCCAAGTCCCTGGCTTCATAGACGGTAGAGACGGCGCCCCGCCCTACTTCCTGTACCAGAACGTAGTGGCCCAGCCTTATTTCCGGCTGCTGTGCTGATTGTGGATCCATCGTTTACTTCTTTCGACCGCCCTATTCCAGAAGAGTCGTATCCTATCCTGCCTTACCGGATACCGTCCACAGCTTGTTCCCACAAGCACCATATAAGGACACAGGATTTCATTAGACATCCAGTTATGATACAGACGGGGTTTTTTAGCGAAGGTTCCGAAACTTAGAGCGGATCGCAGCCTGTTTCTTTTCCTGAGCAAGAGTCCGGGACGAACTGCTGTATAATAGATCCAGGCAACGGAAAAAGGATGTACGGGTGATTTTCATGCGCTATCGATCCTATCCCTTAAATCTCACGTCCGCGCGTAGACGCCGGACAGGGGCCCTGGTGCGTGGGTTGCTTTGGCTGGTGACGGTCTGCTGTCTGGTAATACCGGCTTTTGTAGCCGGCCAGGAGGCGCCGGCGTCTTCGGCATTGCCCGATGAGACGTACCGGTTGCGCGTAGAGAATAGCCTCTACGGCCGCGTCGAGATGAGCGCGGATGGCGGCGAGCACTACGTGGTCGTGGGACGGGTCGCGCAGCCCGCCACGAAGAAGGCGACCGACAAGACGGCGAAGACGGCCGGAGTTATTCTGCGCGTGAGCGGCAATGGGCTGGTCTTTTCCGTGGCGCCCGGCCGGACGCTCTCCCTGCGACCGGAGCAGCCCCCGGCGCTGCCGGGAGACGGTCTGCATGGCCGGCATCCTTCCCCCTCCGCCGATCCCTCGGCCATCCGCACCAACCTGCCGCCTGAGCAGGGACTTTTCGGCGATCTCCTGCCGCCGCCGGGCAGCCCGGCGCACATCCAGTTCGGCGCCAGCGACCTCTCCTCGTTTCCGGACGGGTATGCGCCCGGCGAAGGCGACGTGTTCGTCTTTGTCGTCACCTTGCCCGCTTCCAAGACGGCCTCCAGTTCTACGGCCCTCACGGCCGTCCAGCCGGTGCAGCCGACCCTGGCCTGGAAAAACGCGGCGACCCTGAAGCGAATCCAGGATTTAGGGAAGGCTTACGAAGCGGGAGCCGTATCCCGCGCCCGCGCGGAGAAACGGCTGGTCGTTTCCGGCACGTTGACCCTGCGCGCCAAGATTCCCGCCGGCGAGCCCGATCCCGTCGCCGCCGTCACCTACCTGGTCGATGGGGACATGATCGCCGTGCAGAACGTCGCGCCGTTCGAGTATGCCCTGGACACTCATCGCTTCCCGGATGGCGAGCATGTCGTCGAGATCCGCGCGGTGAGCGGGCACAGCAGCCTCATCTCCAAAGCCCGCGCCCTCATCGTCGTTCAGAACGGCCCCAAGAACGGGTAAGGGAATCCTCCTCTGTCCGCGCAATCTGCCCCAACGCCGCCATCGACGCCTGCCGCGCGCCCATCCCTGTGGCTGCTCTGGCGGATCTGGCTGTCGCTGGGCGTGCAGTCGTTTGGAGGCGGCGCGGCGACGCTGACGCTGATCCGGCGGGAGATGGTCGATCGGCGAAGATGGATGACCGCGGACGAGTTCACCCGCGAGTGGGCGCTGTGCCAGGTCGCGCCCGGCATCAACCTGCTCGGCATCACGATCCTGATCGGGCGTCGGCTGGCTGGAGGACCGGGCATCGTCATCGCGCTGGCGGGGCTGCTTCTGCCCAGCGTGACCATCACCATCCTGATGACCGCCTTCTACGCGCGGGTCCGCCATGCGCCGGGCGTGCAGGCGGCGCTGCAGGGAATCATCCCCGCGACCGTCGGCCTGGGGCTGGTGACCTCCTGGGACATGGCGCTTCCGCTGCTGCAGGCGAGCCAACGGGAAGGGAAGGCCAGTCTGGGCTTGAGCCTGCTGATTCTGGCCGGCGCGGGGCTGGCGGTCGCCTGGTGGCATCTGCCGGTGGTCCTGGTGTTGTGCGGCGCAGGCGTGGTGGGCGCGCTGGCACAGTGGATGCGGCAGCGCGCGATACAGAGCGACGTCCGCCCATGAACCCGCTCGTCTACTTCTGGCTGGCGTTCAAGGCGTCTCTATTTTCGACCAGCGGCACGGGCAACCTGCCCAGCATGCACGACGACCTGCTGGCGCGCGGCTGGGCGACCGACCGGCAGTTCGCCGAATCGCTGGCGGTCGGGCAGGTCTCGCCAGGACCGAGCGGCCTGTGGGTGATCAGTCTGGGCTATCTGATCGATGGCCTGCGCGGCGCGCTGCTGACCCTGGTGGCGATCACGCTGCCGCCGCTGCTCATTCTGGCGGTGGAGCGGCTGTACCGCCGTGTAAAGCACCATCCTGCCGTCGAAGGCTTCGTGCGCGGGCTGGGCCTGGCGGTCGTGGGCATCTTCATTCCGGTGTTGTTCCGCATCCTGGCCTCGGCAGGATGGGACATCAAAACCTTCGTCATTACCGCGGCGGCCATCGTCGCCGGCGCAACGCGGCGCGTTCCCGTGATCGTCGTCCTCATCGTGGCAGGCGTCGTCAGCGCGCTGCTTGGCTGACATCGGAAATCCCGCGCAAATCCAGGAGGGAGAAGAGATGGCTCGCTTTCTACCCTACATCCCAGGAACTGTACGCAAACCCTGCCGGTCGCATGAGCCGGGCAATGAATTACCCGTCTATGGGTCCTTCGGCCCGCAGGGCCTTGACCCGCTGCCCTGCGGGCAGGATAGTCAGCAGGTATTCCACAGGGAGCCTATCGCAGGCATGCTCGCAATCGCGCTTCTCCTCGCCTGCTTGCTGGCATCGTCTGTTGGCGCCGCTCCCCCTGACAACGAAGGGCACGTCTATTTTCCCTCTATTTCCAATACGACTTCCACGCCAACCAGAGTGTACGTAGACGGCAAGCCGGCCCGGTATCAATATCAGAATGGGACCGACGACGCGGTTATGCCGGCCGGCCGGCACCTGCTGCAGATTGAGTCGAAGGTGGAGGGGAAGCTGCAGGCCATGCGCTGTGTGGTCGATATCAAAGCCGGCGAGCGGCAGGCCGTGCGCGTGATCCTGCGCCCGGTGGTTCTGGGCGGGCCCGCCATCATGCCGGACGGACGGCAAGACTACGAACCGGCAGGAGCGCCGGGACCACAGGGAATGCCCGGTCCGCCGGCTTTGCCCATGCGCCCTCTGCCGGAGGGGCATGACATTTTCACTCTTCGAGAGATCGTGCATGCCGGGCTGGAGATTCTGCTGGATGATCTGCAGGGGCGGGTGGACGCCGTGCGCAACCGGCTGCCAGCGTATGCAGGGCCGGTCTATGTCTATGCCCCCAAAGGGTTGAGCATCGGTCCGGGCGAGCCTGACGGCCCGCCCGGTCCTCCAGGGCGCGCCGGCATCCCTGCCGAGGTCGCGCTTATCCAGACGCCGGAGGGCGAGCCGGTGCTGGACTGGCTGCTGCGGCAGCGGCCGTTCGAGGGGCAGCCCTTGTCCGAAGTCCGATCCCGGCTGGCAGACCTGGAACGGCGCATAGACGCCCTCGGCTCTTCCCCGCAGGCTTCTCGGCGCTATGTGTCCACCATCGACGTGCTGACGCCGGAGTTCAAGCAGGAGTTGGATAGCTCGCTCAAGACCCTCGCCATTCTGCCCGGTCAGGGATTTCCTATCGGCGATCTCCCTGGCATGGTCGGCCCTCCCGGAGCAATGGGACCGCGCGGGCCGGATGGAAAGCCGCCTGCGGATGTCCATCCTGTGCGTCTTTCGAAGGAAGACCTGCAGCAACTGCCCTTTCTGCTTTCCTTGATGGGAGCAGAATCCGACCAGGTTTCGCGCCTCTGGACAAGCCTGGACGATCTCGAAAAGCGCGTTTACCTGGCCGAGAACGACCGCATGGTGGATGAATCTCGTTCTCCCGCGAAAAAGCCGTGACGATGATTTGATGGCGCCATTCACATATAGCCGGCGGCGCCCAAAAGCTCTTTCGTCTCTTCGTCCAGATCGGGATTTGCCAGGAGCTGCGCGGTCAAGCCGTTTTGCGGCTTGACGCCATAGATGGCCTGCTTCTGCCATGCGGGACCGTATCCCCACAGCAGCAGGCGGCGGATCGTGCTGCCGGGCTGCGTGGGCAGCGCTCGGTGCCAGAGCGCGCCATGCGCCATCACACAGCTTCCCGCAGACAGCCGCAGCGTGATCTGCCCCGGCTTGTCGGCAAAATCGTTGGAGTCGAGATCGCGGTCGATCCAATGATGCGAGCCGGGAATCACGCATAGCGGCCCGTTCCGGTCGTCGACGTCGTCCAGGTAGAGCAGCACATCCAGCGTCTGCGGGCGGGCGAACAGCGGCGGAAGCGGATCGGGAATGACGCGCTGATGGAAATGCCACTCCGTCTCCTGGTTAGGCGTCTCCGGATAGCAAACGCGCCCGGTGAAGCCGCGCCACTGCACCGCCGGACCGAACAGCGCCCGCGCGATGGAGAGAGTCGGCTGGAAGTGCAGCAGTTCCAGAAACGTCGGATGCTTGTCCATCAGGTGGCGGATGAACACGCCGCCGAACGCCTTTCCGCCTCCCGTCTCCAGGTGCTCGTCCCGTGCGACAGCTTCGTCCAGCGCGGCGCGCAGACGCTCGACCTGCTCCCTCGGTATCAGTCGCTCCCGCACCAGATAGCCATCCCGCACAAAAGCTCGAATCTCCTCGGGCGTCGCCAGCACCTCGACCTCGCGCACCGGAAATCCACGATGGCCGTCCCGCGTGCGATAGGCGATCGTGTGCCTTCCGGGAATACTCTCCTCACGGAAAGGTATACTTTTCGTTGGATTTGTCTCCATACCTTTAGTGTACTCTGTTTGTGCGTGCAGGAGAGAGAACCATGCCCAATGGCGCGCATAATGCGCAGTGCTTGAACTGCCGCTTTATGGTCAACAGCGAGTATTGCTGGCGCAAGGTACTGGAGGAAGCGCCGGTCTGGAGCGAAGACGGGCGCTGGTGTCGCCGTCATGATTTCGTCATGCCGGATATAGACGGAGAGGTTCTTTGCAGCGACTTCGATTGGGCCGGAAGCGGCCCGGGCCTCCAGGAAGACGAGCGGTTACGCGCTCTCGAACCCGGCTTCCTGTATCGATACTGTTATGCCACCGGAGAACCTGCCGCCAAGGTTGCCTCTTTCCAGGCTCTTCAGAATCTTTTCTCGGTCTTTCTGGAAGTCCTCCACCATCAGCGCGAATTCGCCCTCCATCCGGATCGATTTGCCTATGGCAAATTTCGGCGCCCTGTCTAGGAATCCATTTCCTAAACGACGTATCCAGAAGGAAAACAGGGGAGCTTCGCGCAATGACAGACGAGCAGCCAGAAATTTCCGCCAGCCCCATCCATCCGCTCCTTGCAGCGGTGCTCTCTAAGGGAACGCAAGTTCACACGGATGCCGATGCGATTAACGAGGCGCTCGTTCTTGACGACCTGGAATCGCTCCGCCAAATCCTGGAGCGAGGCGCAGAGAAAGAGAACGTGCTTAATCCTACCGATAGCGTGCTCTGGACGCCTTTGGAAGTCGCTGCGCGACGAGGAAATCGCGAAGCGATGCAGCTTCTGCTCGCGCCTGGAGCTGTTGTCTCTTGTCACAGCCGATACTGCGGCGGACCGCTCTTTGCCGCCATCGAAGACGGACAGGAAGAGGCTGTCGATTTCCTCCTAGAGCATGGAGCGGATATGCATGCCAGGGATGAAAGTGGCTGGACGACCCTCATCAGCGCCATCTGGTGGAGCGGCGAAGCCCGGCACATGGACCGCTTCGCTGGAGCGGCCTATCGCGCGGTGGTGCAGAAGCTGATCGCCGCAGGAACCGACATCGAAGCCAGAGCCGAGGTCGCCCTCAGTCAACGATCGCCGCTGCAGGTGGCCGTCAGCAATAGCTGTCCTGATCCGGAGATGGTGAAGCTGCTGATCGCCCACGGAGTGGACGTCCACGCCAGCGATGCGCAGGGATGGACGGCCTATCGGCTGGCGCAAAGGCATGTTGAGGCTCTCATTGAGAAAGGATACGAGCCAGGTCTAGAGCGCGTGGAAGTGCTGAGAATTCTAGAAGCGTATCTCCCAAAACCATAAGCGATCCTGCGCTCATAAAGCTCGGAGGCGATCCGAACGACTTCCGGCATCTCTTCCGGAGATACGTTCTCCAAACGGAGCATGGTGCTCCTATCCTTAATACTACTCGGCAAACGCAGCCGTTGCGGTAACTCCGGGTGTCCATGCTGACGGAGAGATGGGGAAAATACTCCGATTACGGTGCAGATATTACTGGAAGCAGTATGTCTTTACGATGGCTCCATCGGCCGCGCAATGACGCTGTACACTTCAGGACGGCGATCTCGGAAGAGAGGAAAACGACGGCGCGCGTCCACTACCTGCCCACGGCTGATCTCCGCCGAGAGGATCTGCTCTTCCGTTCCGCTGGCTTGAAGGAGGATCTTGCCGAGTGGAGAGACGATCATACTCTTCCCCGACATCCTCCATTCTCCCTCTTGCCCCACATGGTTACACGCCGCGAGGAACACGCCATTTTCCAGGGCGCGCGTGGTCAGAAAGTTCTCCCAGGGGTCGTCGATCGGCGTGGCATAGGGAGCGATGATAAGTTCGGCGCCCTCGATCGCCAGGCACCGGCACGACTCCGGAAAGAGATTATCGTAGCAAATCGAGAAGCCCACGGTCCATTCTTCCAGGCGGAAAACGGGAAAAGCGGAGCCGCCGCGAAAATAGATTTTCTCCAGACTGAGCAGCGCGGCGGGATGGACTTTGCGGTACTTGCCGGCGATCGTGCCGGTGGGATCGATCAGTATCGCGGTGTCGTAGTAAAGTCCCGGACGCTCCATCTCGAATAGAGTAGAGACCACCCAGACCTTGTGTGCGCGTGCCGCCTCCCGCATATGAGTCGTCGTAATACCGTCCTGCGACTCGGCATAGTCCATATAACGGTAGTCCCGGTACTGGGGAAAGTACTCAACGTTGAAAAATTCGGGCAGGACGACGAGCTGTGCCCCTTCTTGCGCGGCTTGCGCGATGAAATCTGCAGCGCGACGGATATTCTCGTCGCGTTCTCCCGCGCGGCTGTTCATTTGTATGAGAGCTATTCGCATAGGTTGCCATTCCTCCACCACTCCGCGTCAAGAAGACATTCGCGCTGGAAGACGAAACTCCCTCTTTCTTCATAGCCTCTATGGAACTTGACGGCAATTCAAGCGTGTCGAGCAGGAGATGAACGGGCAGGCATCTAATCCAATGTCAAGAGGGGAATCATGAACACAAATCAGCCCTGGAGTATCCTCGGACCCGGAGGAGGCGGAGCGCAGTTCGTTCCCGCGATCAGCCCCCATGACGCGCGCCGCGTCCTGGTCGCCTGCGACATGACCGGAGCCTATATCACGCACGACGCCGGAAAGACTTGGCGCATGTTCAATCTGCGGGGGCGCGCCACTTTCTTTGCCTTCGACCCCTGCGCGCCGGACACCCTCTATGCCAATGCCGTCGGACTGTGGCGCAGCGAGGATGCCGGAAAGACCTGGAACCTGGTCTTTCCCAATCCCGAGAAGGTGACGGGGCTCACGATCGCGGGCGATCACGGCGAGGGCGCTATCGATACCGAGGCCGGGCCGCTGACGGAGCGAGTCACGGCGCTGGCGGTCGATCCAGACGATTCGACGACGCTCTACGCTGCGATCGCGAAAGGAGAGGAGACAGCCCTCTATATCTCCTCCGACCGGGGCCAGTCGTGGCAACACGCCGCAGACCTGCCGGACGGAGGCGTGAAGATCTATGTGGATCCTCGCTCCCCACGACTGGATCGCACGCTCACGATCGTCGGCAGCAAGTCGGTCCAGCGGCGAGAAGGCGGGCGCTGGAGGCAGGGCAAGACGCCGGCCGGCGTGCAGCGTCTGCTGGAGGTCTCGCTTGGCTTTTCAGCCCAGGATGGCCCTCCGATCGCCTACGCCGTTTCCCGCGACGGCATCTACGTTTCCGACGATGGCGGCATGACCTGGATGGTCTCCCCACCGCCGGGCGAGACGCCGGAACTGATCGCCGTCGCCACCTGCCTGAGCCACCCGGAGACGGCCTATATCTCCTATCGCGACCTGAAGATCGAAGGAGAGACCTTTTTCGGAGTGATGAAAACAACGGACGGAGGGCATTCCTGGCAGCCGGTCTGGAAAGAGAATCAGAGGGCGGCGGAGAATATTCACGACGTCTGGGTGACCGAGCGGCTCGGCCCCACCTTCGGCGAGACTCCCTTTAGCCTCGCCGTCGGGCCCCACGATCCGAATCTCTGCTATGGGACCGACTGGGCGCGCACGCTCCGCACCACAGACGGCGGCAAGACCTGGCAGGCCCTCTATTCCCGGCGGCTGCCGGACGGCAGCTACACCTCCACCGGCCTGGATGTCACCACCTGCTACGGCGTCCATTTCGACCCGTTCGATCCCCGGCGTCTTTTCCTCACCTACACCGACATCGGGCTGTTTCGCAGCGAGAACGGCGGGCGCGGGTGGGTCAGCGCGACCATAGGCGTCCCGGACGAATGGGTGAATACGACCTACTGGGTCGCCTTCGACCCGCAGAGGCAAGGCGTGATGTGGGCGGCGGTCAGTTATGTGCATGACCTACCCCGACCGAAGATGTGGCGTGGCCGCGACGTCTCCGGCTACAAGGGGGGCGTCTGCTACAGCGAGGATGGGGGAAGAACCTGGCGTGTCTCGAACGGTGGGATGCCGCAGACCGCCGTGACGCACCTTCTGCTGGACCCCAACAGCCCCCCAGAGGCGCGGACGCTCTATGCGACGGGTTTCGGACGCGGCGTCTACAAGTCTACGGACGGCGGAGAGAGCTGGCAGGAGAAAAATAAGGGTATCGAAGGCACGGAGCCTTTCGCCTGGCGGCTGGCCATGGTTGAGCGCGGCGCGCTCTATCTGATCGTGGCGCGGCGCAGCGAGGACGGACGCATCGGAGGGGAGCAGGACGGCGCCCTCTACCGATCGACCGACCGCGCGGAGCAGTGGACAAAGCTGCCGCTGCCGACGGACGTAAATGGCCCCAACGGCCTCGCCATAGACCCGGCGGACCCACAGCGTCTCTATCTGGCCGCCTGGTCGCGTCCCGTGAACGGTCGCCCGGTCGGCGGCGGAGTCTTCCTTTCCGAGGATGGCGCAAAGTCCTGGATAAACACGCTGGACAGAGATCAGCATGTCTACGACATCACGATCGACCCACGCCATCCGAACACGCTCTATGCGTGCGGGTTCAGCTCTTCCGCATGGAAGTCTACGGATCGCGGCCTGACCTGGAAGCGGCTGAAAGGATACAATTTCAAGTGGGGACACCGTGTCGTGTTGGACCCCTTCGACGAGGGAGCCCTCTATGTGACCACCTACGGCAGCAGCCTGTGGCACGGCCCGGCGGACGGCGATCCCGATGCGCTCGAAGACATCGTGCAGCCTCCCGCGCTGCGTTACGACCGGCCATAGCAAAAGCGCGCGGCTTATGTTGAGAATCAGCCGGGCAGGAACTGGCGCAGTCCGATGACGATCAGCAGGACGCCGGCCAGGACCTGCGCGTAGTCGCCTAGCCGCGTCGCCGCCAGACGGCGGCCCGCCCATCCGCCCAGCCAGAGGGCCAGGAAACTGAAGAGGGCCGAGAAGAAAGCCGTCCACAGAACGCTCAGATGTACCAAGCCTGCGCTCATGCCGCCGCCGAGGTTATTGACGGAGAGCGCGAATCCCAGCAGGGTGGCTTCCTGAAGGTCGATCTGCCGGGAGTGGTCTCGATCTGCCTGCTGCGGATCGACCAGGACCGCCAGCATGGACGGTTTTTCCTGCGTGTTCTCCCGCTTCTTCCCTTTCGAGAGCGCCGGCAAAAGCAGCCACAACCCCAGCCCGCAAAGCACCACCGCGCTCGACATCCGGGCGACCGGCGGCGCGAGGAGATGCGCGACCTGATCTCCGAGCACGACCGCCGAAGCCGTGATCAGAAAAGTGACAAGGGCGATCCAGAGATTAGAGAGGAAGGGCAGCCGGATTCGAGCGATGCCGTAGGCGATTCCGACGCCCGCATTGTCCAGATTGTTACCCAGCGCGATCCCGAGAATCAGTCCCCACTCCACGAATTGGCCCTTTCTGGAAGGGATTGAAGAGGGGGCGCCGGCAGGGCTTTCGGTTCTGTTGGGGCCGGCAGCCGCTTCATGGCTTCCGTCAGGCCGAGCACGGAGCCGGAGGCCGCCAGCGTGACCAGCCAATCGACCGGCGCCAGGGGCGTCATGCCGAGCAGCCGGCGCAGCGGCGGCAATGCCATCACGCCCACCTGCGCCGCAGCGGAGAGGCCCAGGCAGGTCGCCAGATAGCGGTTTGGCGGGCGCGTAGGATCGGATCGCTCGGACCGGCAGGCCAGCGCATACAGGATCTCCGCCAGCGTGATCGTGCTGAAGGCCAGCGTGCGCGCCCGCGCGCCCGGACCGTAACGGCCCAGTCCCCAGAAATAGCTCCCCAGGGTCCCCGCTGCAATCACCGCCGCTTCGCGGGAGATGATCCTCCAGAGCGGCCGGGTCAGCAGCGGCTCCTTCGGCGGGCGGGGCGGGCGCTGCATGACATCCGATTCTTCCGGCTCCAGTGAGAGCGCGATCGCCGGAAACACATCGGTGACCAGGTTAAGCCAGAGAAGCTGGATGGCCGTCAGGGGCAGCGGCAGCCCCATAAACAGCGTCACCCCCACCAGCCCCACGTCGGACAGGTTCGAGGCGATCAGGAATCGCAGCGCCTTGCGGATGTTGAGAAAGATGGTCCGTCCGTGGCCCACGGCGACCGGCAGGCTCTTGAGGTTGTCGTCGAGCAGGATCACGTCCGCCAGGTCGCGGGCCAGTTGCGTGCTGCGCACCCCCATCGCGATTCCCACGTCCGCCGCTTTGAGCGCGGGCGCGTCGTTGATGCCATCCCCGGTCATCATCACCACGTGCCCCCGTTCCTGGAGCACGCGCACGATCTCGAACTTATGCTCAGGCGAGACGCGCGCCAGCACGTCGGGAAGACGCTGCCCGCTGGCCAGGTACCGCTCGATCTCCGCTGCCTCCGACACCCGGATATCGCCGTTCTCTCCCAGCCCGACCGCGCGCCCTACCGTCTCCGCCGTGATCCGCTGATCGCCCGTCAGCATGAGCGTGCGGATGCCCGCCGTGCGCAGTTGCTCGATGGCCTCATGCGCCTGGCTGCGCACCGGGTCCTCCATTCCGACCAGCCCGATCCACGTGAGCTGGCTATGGCCCTCATGCCAGACCTCGCCGGGCTGTAGGGCGCCGCGCGCGATGCCCAGCACGCGCAGCCCGCGTAAGGCCAGCCGCGCGTTCGCGGCCAGGATTTGCCTACACTGCTGTTTGGTAAGCGGGACCGTCCCTCCCGGCGTCTGCTGGGTGGCGCAAAGCTCCAGGACTTCCTCCGGCGCCCCTTTGACGAACACCTCGCTGCCGCCCAGGCTCTTATGTACAGAGACCATGTAGTTGCGCCCGGTGGCGCGCTCCAGAAGCTCCTGGCGTGGCAGCTCCGCCCGCAGATGGAATGCGTCCACGCCGGCGGCTACAGCCGTCAGCAGCAGCGCCTGCTCCGTGGCGCTGCCCACGGCGTCCCACTCTCCGCTCGGCAGACGCTGCAGCTCGGCTTCCGTGCAGAGCACACCCACCTGCAGCGCGGCCAGCAGCAGCGAGTCCTCCTGGGGGACGATCGTATCGCCCTGGCGGATGAAGCGCATGCCGTCGCTCGTCCAGGTCCCGGAGACTTCGGTCTCTTCCTCGCCGAAGACGAAACAGCGCACGCTCATGCGGTTTTCGGTGAGCGTGCCCGTCTTGTCCACGCACAGGATCGTGCTGCTGCCCAGCGCCGATACGGCGGGCAGACGCCGGATGACCACGTTCTGCTCCTGCATCCGCTTCATGCCCAGGGCCAGAGTGGTCGTCGCCACCGTCGGCAGCCCTTCCGGGATCGCCGAGACCGCCAGAGAGGCGGCCAGGACCAGCACTTCGAGAGGCGGCAGCCCGATGAGCAGCCCGACGACCGCAAAGAGGGCGCAGACGCCGCCGGAGAGGATGGCCAGCAGGCCGCCCAGCCGCTGCAGCTCGCGCGTCATCGGGGGCGGCGTATCCGGCGCCGCGCCGATCAGGGTCCGGATACGGCCCAGCTCAGTCGCAAGGCCCGTCGCAGTCACGATAGCCGCGCCTTTGCCGGAGGCCACAGCGGAGCCGGCGTAGACCATGTTGGCGCGGTCGGCGATGGGCAGATCGGCCCGCTTCAGCGCCTGCGTCGTCTTAGATACCCCCGCGCTCTCGCCGGTCAGCAGCGACTCGTCCATGACCAGATTTTCGGAGCGTACGATGCGCCCATCCGCCGCCACGACGTGGCCCGGCTCCAGAAGCAGAATATCGCCCGGAACCACGTCGTCGATGTCGATCTTGGTCCGGCGTCCCTCGCGGAGCACGCGCGCGTGCGGCGTGCGTGTCTGGCGCAGGGACTGGATGGTGCGCTCGGCGTAGTCTTCGGTGAAGTAGCCGATGGCCGCGTTGGCCAGAATCGCGCCTCCAATAAAGATCGCGTCGGCCACGCCGCCTGTCAACAAAGAAAAGACGGCGGCAGCGGAGAGCATCAGGCCTGGCACGGAGAAAATCTGCTCGCGCAGCAGGGCGATGCGAGGCCGGCGCGGGATGTCCGGCACCTCGTTCCGTCCGTATCGTTTGGCGCGGCGAGTGGCTTCCTGGACGGTCAGTCCCCGATCCGGAACGGTAAGAAACTGTTCGGCCACTGCCTCGGCCGGCCAGGTATACCATTTGGGGCCGGTTTCGGCGGGAGGCTCTTCAACGATTATCGATGGACGATTGTCGATAGACGATTGCGAGCGGGAAGGCCGCACCGCCGGCACGGACGCCTTTGCCGCCTTGCCCGTAGAAGGCGCCGCCGTCCGGCTGCGGGCCGGGCGCTCGGCGGCACGCGTCCGCTGCAGCGCCGTGCCGGAAGCGGTCCTCGGCCTGGCCGGCGGGCGCAGAAAAGGAACGAGCGCGGCTTCGATGCGTTTATACAACTCCTCCGAATCCAGACAGGCCGGATCGTAGAGCGCCAGCAGGCTGCCGTTGGCCAGATTGATCTCGATAGAGCGGAGACCGTCCGCTTCCAGGACACGCGCCTCGACTGCCTTCGCAACGGCAGGCGAGGACTGCATGCGCTTGATCCGGAAGCGGGTGCGGCCCGGGATAACGTCGTGTGCGATTTGGATGGAAGGGTTAAGGAGGCGCTTAGCGTCTGGCTTTGCCATCGGTGACTTTCTTCTTGGAATTTCACTCCGGGCGCGGGCCGGGGCGGCATGACCGACTTCGGCCAAAAATATAGAATACCCCGAAAACATTAATATCCGGTTATGCTCCCAACGGGAAGGCGCTTAACAAAACCTTAATCTGATTTTAACCGGGTTTTAATCTGTTTCGATTATTCTTCAGGAGGTAATCGGAGCGCTTTTTGACTCGGCTCCCCAGGACTGCTATACTGTTTCTGGAAGCGTGCGCCGTCCGCAAGACAGGCTTTTCGGGGGAAGGCGCGGTTCCGGGAGCGATGAGGACGTCGTAAATGAAAGTACTCGTTGTGGACGACGAGCAGCCGATCGTCGAGGCGGTCGTGTATAATCTCCGTAAGGAAGGGTATCAGACGCTCACCGCCGGCGATGCGGAGCAGTGCCTGAATCTGGCCCGTACGGAGCGGCCGGACTTGATCCTCCTCGACGTCATGCTCCCCTCCGCCAGCGGCTTCGATATCTGCAAGAGCCTGCGTAAGCAGAGCGACGTGCCGATCATCATGCTGACCGCGCGTGCGGAGGAGACCGATCGGGTGGTCGGCCTGGAGATCGGGGCCGACGACTATATCACTAAGCCCTTCAGCATGCGCGAGCTGATGGCCCGCGTCAAGACCGTCCTGCGCCGCAACACCGCTCCGGCGGCCCCGGCGGAAAAGATCACAGTGGACGACCTGCAGATCGATCCGAGCCGCTATGAGGTGAAGGTACGCGGCAAGACCGTCGAACTGACCCGCAAGGAGTTCGATCTGCTCTACTTTCTGGCGCGAAATCCGGGCCAGGCCTTCTCCCGGCAGACTCTGCTGGATCGGGTGTGGGGCGCCGACGCCTATGTTCTGGAGCGGACCGTGGACGTACATATCCGCTGGCTGCGGGAAAAGATCGAGACCCTCCCTTCGGATCCGTACTATCTGCTGACGGTCCGCGGGGTCGGCTACAAGTTCCGGGGCGAGTAGAAGAGGTTTTCAGATGGATTCGGACGTACGGTACAAACACGCCTCCCTCTCCGAAAACGGGATCAATCCCCTGGCACGGGAGTACGATGCGCTCATCGAGCACTGTGGCTCCGGGGTACTCGTTCTGGACAACTCCGGCGCCATCCAGCGCGCCAACTCTGCCGCCTGCCGAATCTTCACCCTGCCCTACCACGCCTCCATCGGGGAGTCGCTGCTGGCCGCCACCGAGTGGAAGGAGCTGCACCAACTGTTCCAGGCCGCGCGGACCACCCGAACCGAACAGGAGAAGGAGATACGTCTGCCCGGTCCGGACGGCGGCTACTTCCTCGTCATGATCTCCCCGATCGGCGGCGAGGAGAAAGTGCGCCCGCGGTTTTTGTTGATCGCCCGCGACGTGACGGAGCTGCGCCGGCTGGAGCGGATTCGCCGGGACTTCGTCGCCAACGTCTCACACGAGCTGCGCACGCCCTTGGCCTCCATCCTGGCGATGGCGGAGACGCTGCAGGACGGCGCGTTCGAGGATGTCACGGTCGCCCATCGCTTCCTCGGCACCATCATCACGGAAGCGCACCGCCTGACCCGCATCTCCCAGGATCTGCTCACCCTGGCGGATGCCGAGGCCAAGCCCCCGGAAAGAGCGCCGCTGGCCCTTTCCGATCTGATCGAGCAGGTCGTTCGCCGCTTCCAGCCGCAGGCCGAAAAGGCGGAGATCCAATTAAGCTCCGACGTGACGCCCGGCCTGGAAGTGCTGGGCAACCTGGACCAGTTGGAACAGGTGATCGTCAACCTGGTGGACAACGCGCTCAAATATACGCCCGAAGGCGGCAGCGTCCACGTGACCGCCGAGCGCCAGAAGCACCGCGTCGCCGTGCACGTGGCCGATACGGGCATCGGCATTGAGCTCAAGCACCTCTCGCGCATCTTCGAGCGCTTCTACCGCGTCGATAAGGCGCGCTCCCGCCAGTCCGGAGGTACCGGGTTGGGCCTGTCCATCGTCAAGCACATCGTCGAATCGCATGGCGGGCAGGTCATGGTCCGCAGTGAGCCCAACCGCGGCTCCGTCTTCACCTTCATGCTCCCCGCCACCTGACCCGGCAAGGGGATTAAACCCGTGCTGAAATACGAAGATCGTTTTCGTCGAGCCTTGAACCAAGCAACCCCTACTCTAAAGCGAAATCTTACCATGCAATCAAAAACCGCCGCATTCGGGGCACACCGAACGCGGCGGTTGCAGTGGATTGGATAAGCTACTATATCCATTGTACCCGAAGAAGAAGCAAAACACAATGGGCAGGAAAACAACCTCCCTTGTGAGGGCTGACCAACCGTAGACACCTAGACAACAGCAAACTGACCTTTAGGGGCTTCGCGGCTTATTGGCTGTGAAGCCCCTTTTCCGATCTGATGTACTAATTTAGAGTGGTTTACTCTAAAAGTTATCTTGTGTCTCGCTTCCTGATTACGCCTTCCGAAAGTCGGGGGCTCAAAATAAGACTTCCATTCTGTTCTTCCGAAAGTTCGATCAGATGGAACAGGCAGTATTCCGGGAGGCATACGACAAGGCCCTCGCAGGCGGCGAAGAGCAGGCGATCTTAGCGGGTCTCCGCGAACTCGATTATAATGTCTTTCTCGCGGAAGCACATCATATAGGGTACATGCCAACCGGTGCTCATTCCGATCGCAATGACCTTTATCGTGGTTGCGAAGGTGGGCGGCTCGATACCGATCAGAGCGGCACAATTCTCGGCGAGTATCGGAGATTTAAGGCTTGGCCTGACGTTTATGATGGTAAAGAGGCACCGGACTGCATGACTATTAGCATTGTGGACATGTGGACCGCGCATGAGAGCCATCGTCTTGACCCGAAATATTTCCTCTTCAAGCAAGAGGAGCATACCCATATTCGGGAAGGCTGGGTCCGACTGCCTCTCTCTGCTGTCATGGAGCAGCGAGAAGAGGAAGTGCGACCTGAGCAAGCTCCGGATACCCCAGTGCAGGTGATGACGATTTCACAGACAGGAGAGATCCGTCCCCGCGAGGCTGGTAAGGGCAACAACCCACCCGAGTGGTTGGGAATGTATTTCCAGGAGAGCCCCTCAACCTGGTTTGCTGCCCACACCAGCGATGTTGTCTTCTCGTCCATTGACCTCTGGAAAGGCTGCATTGCTGTGGTGCAGGAGCAATTCGACGGTGCGCTCGTGACAAAGGAATTCCCAATCTACCGCATTACCGATGAACGGCTCGACCCAGAGTTCCTGTCCTGTTTGTTGCGAAGTCGTTACTATCAGCGTGCTTTTCGAGCCATTACGACGGGGCACAGTAATCGTCGCAGAACGCAGACAGCAGACTTTGAGGCCCTGGAAATCTGTTTCCCAGAGGATCGGAAGATACAAAGAAGGCTGATTGCTGATGTGCTCTTGGCCCGGGAGCATCAGCGCGAAGCCGCCGATATGCTCAAACAATCCATGCTGCGGTTCAGTGATATGATCGATGGCCGTGGTGACGAGGATTATGAGGAAGATTATGAGGTAGATGAGGGGGAGGAGGGATAGCACATAATACGAAGCGATTGCGGATGACTGAGCCCGTCGATCCTCGGTCAATGAGTATACCGACATTCAAAGCGACAAGGAGGTTAATAGCGTATTTTCTTACCTGCTTGTATGCTCGATCATATCGAGATCTTAGCTTATTGGTCGTCTGTGTCGGTAGCTAAAAAAGGAACAATCCGTTAGCAAAATGTTAGCAAAAGCCCCTTTTTCCCGCTAAGCGAGCAAGGAGAAAGGGGCTTTTGAGAACGGAGAGGACAGGATTCGAACCTGCGGGATCTTGCGATCCACCTGTTTTCAAGACAGGCGCGTTAAACCGGGCTCCGCCACCTCTCCCTATCAAACTATGCAAGCCTTCGTTTTCTAGAGCCGGACCATCCGGGCAAGATGCACTGTCGGTAGAGAAGCACCCTCTTCGTATTGCCTACCTCGTATTATATCGCAAACGAATCCTGCAGTCAACGCCCTCCCATCCCCTGCGCGTCCGTTATGGATTTGATTCCCACCGCTTCTAAGCCGCGGCAAGCGATCTTTTCAGGAAGAAACCTGGTAAAGATTGCTTGACATTCGCTCTATACGTGGTGTAAAGTTGAGGGAAGGGCTGGAAAGCCCGGAGGAGGCTATGCGCATTGGCCCGCCAACGCAATTCACCATCCACGAATAGTCATCCACGTTCCAAAGAAGAGACGGCAGCCGTGGAATCCGCCGGTCCGCCGGAGGCACGGGAAGGGACCGCCGAACCGAATCTCTCCGATACCTGGCAGCTATCCCGACTCATCAATGCGACACTGAACCGCTCTCTCCGTGATCTTCTGGGAACGCTCGTCCCCCAGACCGGCCCGGATGCGCATGCCTGTGTCGCCACCAAAGGAACGGTCCAGCATATCGCCGGTCCGGATACGGTCTATGTCCTCGACTATGAGGTCCATATTCATTATAGGTGCGTCACGCCACATTCATCGACGGAAGGAACTACGGATTAGCATGATTGTGAAAGGAAGAGGAGGGCGCTTCGCCTGCCGGCGTCTGCCAGTTGCGTCCAGGAAAGGAGAGACTGCATGAAAGTTGTCTCGATCATCAATCAGAAGGGCGGCGTCGCCAAAACCACCACCGCCGCCAACCTCGGCGCCTGTCTGGCCGCGCGCGGTATCTGGACGCTGCTCATCGATCTCGATCCACAGGCCAACCTCACCCTGGGGCTGCGCCGGGAGTGGAACGATCTGCCCTACGGGCTTCACGATGTGCTGCTCGATTGGGAGTCGGCTCCGCTCGGCCGCGTGATCCGCCAGATCGGCGATCTACCGCTCTATCTGGCGCCCTCCTCTATGGAGCTGGCCCGTGCCGAGGCGATGCTGCTGCCTCTGGGCGGCTCGGCCTACCGCCTACGCCATGCGCTGGAAGCCCAGGCGGAGACGGGCCTGTTCGAATGGGTGCTCATCGACTGCCCGCCCTCTCTGGGTAAGCTCACCCAGAACGCCATCGTCGCCAGCACGCATCTGCTGATTCCTACCGAACCCAAATTCTACGCGTTTGCGGGCATGGACACGCTCAACAAGATGATCGTGGAGCTGACGAAAGACTTGCGCTTCGAGGTGGAGTTGTTGGGCGTGCTGCTGACCATGTGCGATCGCAACACCCGCCTGCAGAAGATGATCACGGCTGAAATCCGGGAGCGATTCGGGGATAAGGTCTTTGATACGATGATCTACAAGAACGTGCGGCTCTCCGAAGCCGAGGTGGAGGGCAAGCCGATCATCCAATTCGACCCGCATGCCAGGGGAGCGGAGAACTACAACATGCTGGCCGAGGAGGTTTTACGACGCACCAGCAAATAAGAGGGAAAAGATCAAAGGGAAAAGTAAAGAAGCGGATTTTACTTTTCCCTTTGATCTTTTCCCTTCTATCTTTATCCCTCTCCTACTTTCTCTTATTCTCTGTAATCAGAATCTCGGTTGCTTTTGCTCCCTTTCCGACCATCAAAGTCTGCTGGGAAGGCTCCACTTTTCCCGCCGGCTCGGCAGAATCGGGCATCGTTTCCAAACCGTTGAGGCCATCCGCCCGGTCCTGTGTATCCTGTAACCTGCTCCTGTGATGCCGCCGGTGCCTGCGGTGGCGGCTATGGTAGCGGGAAGCAGGCGTCATTCCTTCTAAGGCGGAGGACAGTCCCTTCTGGCCTCCGTTTTTTATGTGCGCGTTTCGCGTGTTGTGGGCCGCAAGGGGAGCCATCGGTGTATGGTGCCGCCATTTGAGCGCCGCGGCGACTCCGACGACCAGCATGAACGTGACCGTCATGAGAGAGACAAGGGAGAGGCTAAGCCCGCGCCGCCGCTGCCTGCCGCGAACGACCTTCCGGTTCCGATTGGCGATGGCGGGCTGTTGGGGCAGGGTGGCTCTGCGGGCGGCCTGAAGCGGCGGGTTGGCAGCCGGGGGCGCGGCGACGGCGCGTGCGTAGGCGCTCGCCATAGCCCATTGTGGATTGGCGGATCGCCGTGGCTCCAGATCGAAACCGGGAAAGTTGGCAGGCGTCCTGACCACAGCCCAGGCAGACGACTCATGGGCGGACGCGACAGGCGCCGCTGGCGCCGCGTAGGGTTCCTCGGCCAGAGTAGCTGCGGAGGATTCCTCCGCGCGCAGTGGAGCGGCCAAATTCGGATCGGCGGCCTGGGGATCCGGCGTCTCTTCCGGCTTGATGGTGGAAACGCCCTGGAGCAAGGCACTGAAATTAAACGAGTCCAGCTCGTGGCGCAGCCGCTGCCGGAGAACCGATTTTTTGCCGGAAGAATTCGATTTTTCGGGCCGGGCCGGGGCGCTGGGCGCCTCCGGCTCGCCAGATTCGCGCATGTCGTCGTTGATATCCATCTGCTATAACCTGCCATACATCGAACGGGCCGGCAGGGCGGGCTTCCTTTCTTTCCGCGACTGCGGCAAACGCGCAATGTAAATTCCTATTCGATAGCTTACCACGAAAACCCTGCTGCGTCCACTGAAATAGCGATCGGCTCCCTTTTTTCAATGCCATCACGATCCACCCGCCTCTCAATGGGTCGGATAGCCCGCAAAGGATTATGTAAAAGTATAGGGAGAACAAGCCGCTCTCGGCAGGGAAAGCGCGACCGGCGCCCTCACGGGCGCCGGGTCTTATCGGGCACCGATCTCTGCTTTTTGGGGCAGCTCTGCCGGTAGAACCTCGGAGGCTGCGTAAGGGCGACACAGCCTCCGGTGGTTTATCGAGGGAAGAGCGGGGGGCGTCCTCGAAAGGAAGGGGCGATACAGGCTAGGCCCGATGTTTGCGCAGCAGCAAGGCCAGGGGCGCCAGTCCCGGCAGCAGCAGAAGCAGCGAGCTCGCCTCCGGAATGACCGAGGGTACGCCCACGGAGCCGATGTTATCGACCGGCTTACCGTTGCCCGGCTTGCCCGGCGCGTATTTGATCGCCTCCGTGGCGAATGTGCCCACCTTGGCGTGGGATTGCGTCGACTCGGCGCCGAAAAAGCCCAGATCGATCGGTCCCGGACCCAGCTTGACGGTGCCTGTATAGGTCCAGGTCAGATTGGGGAGGTGCGGGTTGTCGGTAGGCGTCACCCGCGAGGGGGTCTTGCCCGTCATGGCGCTGGAGAAGACCCAGTTGGCCGGCTGGAAGTTGGTGCCGGAGACAAAGCCGGCGAAGTCATAGATGGTAAAGAAGTTGCCCTTTTTAACGAGCTCGTCGTTGGTCAGGGTCACGTCGTAGCTCCAGACGAAGGCGGAGCCATTGGTCGTGGTGGTAGGGTCTTTGACGATGATGTCGGCGTGGGAGTGGCCGGCGCTGGAGGCCAGCAGGCCCAGGCCCAGGATGGACGCCAGGGCCCATCCCTTCATAAATTTAGGATACATTGCGCATGTCCTTCCTGATTACGGGTCAGGCTGTCGAAAGAACTGTCCGGGCGGGTCGAATCCACCGCTCGCCACTTCTTCTCCTGCAAGAATCGTGCCAAGCAAATGTTACAGGCGGAAATTGAAAAATAATTTTTTACAGGAAACGTCAGCTCCAGAGCGGAATCGGTCCTCGGACCTTACAAGAGAGGCTCAAAACTATGCCGATACACATGTATGGTGTTGCTTTCAAAAAGCTCTTCCTGGCGCGTACCCTGCGCTTCCTCCTTCTGGCGATCATCTGTCTCCTCCACGCGCCGGCCTGCCTCGCCGAGGGGTTGCGGGAACACGCCGGCGCGCCTCCGGTCGCGCCGGCCGGTGAGGAATTTGCCGGGCCGCTGGCCGGATGGATAGACGCTCGGCGGGACTTCGGCGCGGTAGGCGACGGCAGGGCTGATGATACCACGGCGCTGCAGAAGGCGCTCGATGCCCTGCGCCCACCCGATAGTCCCAGGCGCGTGCTCTATATTCCCGCAGGCATTTACCGGCTCACACGAACGCTGCATGTGACGCGCACCCGTCATGCCGAGTCGATGGACATTATGATCCTGGGAGCCGATCCCGCACGCACCGTGCTGCGCTGGGACGGCCCCGCAGGCGGTGTGATGCTCGATTACGGCGCCTGGTATGCGCGCCTGGGACGGCTGACGCTCGATGGAGGCGGGCGCGCTGGCGTGGCGCTGGCGCATGGCCCTGACTTCGTCACCTACAACGAGCTGTCAGACATGGTCTTCCGCGATGCCGGCATCGGCATCGAGGCCGGGCACATGGACACGGCAGGCATTGCGGAGACCGCCGTACTTCGCTGCCGGTTCGAGCGCTGCACGAAGGCGGGTGTCAGCCTCCAGAACTTCAATTCGCTGGACTGGTTCCTGCGCGACTGCCGGTTCGAGGCGTGCGCCCTCGGAGTGACCAATGCCTTCGGCGCCGGTAACTTCCACGTCTACGACAGCCTCTTCCGCCATTCGTCCATCGCGGACATCTCCATCGGGAACACGGGCTACTTTTCGCTGCGCAACAACACGTCCCTCGGGTCGCGGGCGTTCTTCATCGCCGCCGGCATCGGTGCGGGAGCCGGTATCACGCTGCAGGGCAACACGATCCTCGATCCGCAGCAGACGCCGATCCAGATAGGCAACCTCGGGCCGGTCTTGCTGCTGGACAACGTCATCCGCTGCCGAATAAGCCCGGCGGCGCGCGTGAATCCGGCCGCCGGCTTCCTTTCTATGGGCAATACGTTTACGGTAGCCGATGCCATCCAGGCCAAACCCTCGGCGCCGCGGATCGACGACCGGCTCGTCGCGGCGGCGTCCATCAAGAACGTAACGCCCGCTCTGCCGGAAACGCCGCCCTATCGGCTGCGTCCCGTGATCGAGTTGGCGGCAGGCGCTTCCGCATCGGTTCTGCAGCAGGCGATCGATACGGCCGCCGCCCAGAAGGGAAAGCGCCCCGTGCTCCATCTGCCGGCGGCGATTTACACGATCGACCACACGTTGACGATTCCCACCGGAAGCGATGTCCAGGTAGTAGGCGACGGCGGCAAGACCGTGCTGCGCTGGTCGGGCAGCGGCGCCGGCCCGGTCCTGCATGTTACCGGCCCCTCGCGGGCGGTGCTGCGCGACTTTACCATCGATGCGGGCGGCACGGCGGAAGGACTGGTCATTGACCGGTGCGACCAGCCCGGCGCGCGGGTATTTTTGGAGGAGGCGAATATCCGGGATGGGAAACAGGTGGGGCTGCGCGTGGAGGGTGTTCGGAATGCGCGGGTAGACCTGCAGGACATGAACCACTCCGGCTGTGGCATCGGGGTGCAGGTTTTGGGGAACGGGCCTGCCGGAGAGAAGGCGAACGCGCCGACGCGGGTCGTGATCTGGAGCGGAGCCTCCAGCGGCAACGATCTCAGTTATGACGTTCGGAACGGAGGCGCGCTGCTTGCGCGCGACATCTGGTACGAAGGCGCGTCGCCCGGCTTCATGCATTGCACCGATTCGGGCACATTCACGCTCCACGGCGCAGAGGTGGCGGCGGGCGATCCCAACCACGGTGGTACGGGAGTCGGCCGCCCGACGATCGACCTGGATGGCTTCCGGGGCCGGCTCACGTTCCTCACCGCCATCTTTGCCGCCCCGACCGAGCAGATCGTGGTCCATCATGGCAGCGCCGCAACGAAGGTGCTGCTGATCGGCCAGGGCAATCGGGACGATTTCCTGGTGAATCAGTCGCCGGCGGCGCACGCAGCGCGGATCCAGAGCGTGAAATACACGTCGGGCGGCGGCGCGACGTCGGTGGCGGATCGGGGGACAGTAGACGCCGCTTTTCTGCGGGAGATGCTGGCCCAGACCCGGAGCGCGCGTCCGCATCCACGCGCGCCCGTTCCCTCTGGGGCCACCGATCTTCAGATCTACCGCCTATCGGTGACGAACGCGATTGTCTGTCTCCGTATCCGCCCCTGATATTTCCACGGTTACAGCCTGTTGGGTGCTCGTCATCTGCTTCTTCCTCGCACCTCAGAAGTGAGATGAGGTGTCTGACAGAACTGACAAAATCCTTTGTCGGGAAGAGCATTCCTTAGGGTATAGTTAGGAAGAAGGTCCACGCTGGAGCCCTTCGCCGCCTGAAATTGCCCGTGAGCAGGGCAGCGTCAAGACACCACAGAAGACGGAATAGAGCAGGCTAGAAAGAGGCGCTGGGCCAATTCGAATGCACGGACAAACCATGCGCAGAATATCCGCCAATTATGGAACATGCGGCGCCAAATGGCGCAGGAGAAAAAGAGAAGATGCCTGACATTAACGACTGGATCATTAAATTTGAGCCAGGACGCCTGGTCCTAACTCCTATCTTTAGTTCCAATCACCATGCTCATCACCTCTCTCAGGGTCTCATTGAGGAGAGACTGGTTCCTGCTGTTGCGAATTTTGCAGGAGAAACCCAACCTGAGATTTTAGAGATCCAGGCGAACGAAGCGGGCAATATTAAGCCGCTTAGAATACGGAGATACGAGGTGTCAAAGGGTAATGTCCAGAGGCTTATTCTCACGAATGTACTTTGGGATGACCAGGCGAAAGCCGTAGCGCAAACTGTCTTAGGGAATGAATTCCCCAGCCTCTTCCCGCCTGATCAACAATGAACCCAAATCAAGGGTTTGTGAATTATGCGGATCCTCTACGCGCGAGACGCAGCCAATCCGTTGACCTATCTAGCAAGCGACAGAACTCAGGAAACGCCCATGAACAAGAAAGGCATGCAGGTTTCGCAAAAAGGTCGGACAGAACGACTTGGCAGCAACGGCGGAAGACAAAGGAGCGGGACGGCTGCCGTGGACACGCTATAGGGACACTACCGACACGCTTTGATATAAAGCCGGACGTCCCTGAGGTTTACTCGAAGTGGTATATTGCTGGTCACCAGCCTTAGTTTCCAAGGGAAGCCAAGCATTACACACATATGACAGCAATCTATCATATCACGCACATTGATAACCTGCCCGGAATACTTGCTGAGGCAGGTCTGTGGTGCGATAACGCACGAAAAGCGAAGGAATTGGATGCAATTGGTATTGCTCACGACCATATCAAGCAACGCCGCGCTCGTAAGAACGTCCCGATAGGGAAGAAGGGTACGCTGGCAGATTATGTACCATTCTATTTTGCACCTCGTTCGCCAATGCTTTATGCACTTTACAGAGGACAAGTTCAGGGGTATAATGGTACTCAGCAGAATATTGTCCACCTAACTTCGTCGGTTGAAGCTGTAATCCAGCAGACAATGCCATTTGTTTTCACTGATGGTCACGCCGTGATGGATTTCAGCGAGTTCTTCAACGACATCTCTGACCTAAGTAAGGTTGACTGGAAGATTATGAAGGAAATATACTGGCGTGACACAAATGAAGATGGTGATAGGACACGAAGGCGTCAGGCGGAATTCCTTGTGCATCGCTTCTTCCCCTGGTCGCTAGTAACTGAGATCGGGGTAATGACCGACAGAGCTAATAGACAGGTCATGGACAAGTTGCAAGGCGCCGACCATCTTCCGCAAGTTGTCGTACGTCGTGACTGGTATTACTGAGGGAGTGAAACCATGATCGAACATAAGACAGGGGACTTGCTTCGGGCGGACGTGGAAGCACTCGTTAATACGGTCAATACCGTAGGGATCATGGGCAAGGGAGTCGCACTCCAGTTCCGGCAGGCATTTCCCGACAACTATACCGCTTATCGTAAAGCGTGCATGCATGGCGAGGTACAACTTGGGAAGATGTTCGTATTTTCGACCGGACACTTGACCAACCCGCGCCTGATCATCAATTTTCCCACCAAGCGTGATTGGCGGAATAAGTCCCGCCTGGAAGATATTGAGGCTGGTCTATTAGATCTGATTGCCGTTGTTAGGCGTGAAGGGATTTCCTCGATTGCTCTGCCGCCGCTAGGTTGTGGTAGTGGCGGGCTAAAGTGGGAGATTGTGCGGCCGAAGATCGAAGACGCTTTTGCTGCTCTGCCTAAAGTCCACGTATTGTTATATGCTCCAGAGGGCGCGCCCATAGCCGATACAATGAAAGTGGCAACTAAGCGACCGAATATGACGATAGGAAGAGCTGCTCTTCTTAGTGCGCTAGAACGCTATGCACTGCCAGGCTATCGCCTTTCTATGCTGGAAATTCAGAAGCTCGCCTACTTCCTACAAACAACAGGAGAGCCGTTGAAATTGGACTTTGCGAAGCAACAGTATGGTCCCTATGCAGAAACCCTTAATCACGTCTTGCAGCGTATGGAAGGGCATTTTATTCGTGGATATGGGGATCGAAGTGGTAAAACCTCTGTACGCCTAATGCCTGATGCCGTAGCCGAGGCGAGGCAGTTCTTATATGATTACCCACAGACGGAAGAGCGATTAGAACGTGTCGCCCGACTCATCGAAGGATTTGAAACACCGTATGGCCTTGAATTGCTTGCGACAGTTCACTGGGTAGCACAAGAAAACCCTTTCGCCGCAATTGAAGTAAAGACTGCCATACAGGGTGTTCATGCTTGGAACCAGCATAAGCGCGCAACTTTCCAGCCTGCTCATATCCAAGTTGCTTGGAAGCGGCTATATGACCACGGCTGGCTTTGATCCATTCATCTGGTCCCATTTTTATGCTGGGGCTGTCGAGGAGACAGATAAAAATTCTTCGCCAGGGAATGCGCTCCCAAACGCAAAAAGAGGGCCGGGGGTAGTAATGTCTGCCCCCGGCCCTCTGCTTTACCGCTCGGCTAGTTGGCTATCAGCGTTAATACATGCTTTCCTCTATTCTGGTAGAACGTGACCCGTCCTACGCCCCCACTGCCGAACACGATCGCCTGCCCCGGCCTGCCGTCCTCGTAGGCGGTCCAGCTTTTGGACGGGTCCAGGTCCGGCAGGACCACGTCCGTCTCTTTGTTGCCGCAGGTATAGGAGACGCGGAAGCTGCTGCCGAGGACTCGCCCTGCCGGATCGCTGGCGAAGAGGGCGAGCACGCCCGCCTCCTCCACCGGTTCCACCAGAGCGCCCGCAACACCCGGACCATTCACCGAAGCGAGTCCCGGCGCCGCCTGCCCCGCATCCCGCACCGTCAGGACGTGCAACAGGAAGTGATAGGGCTGCCCGTCACTCCAGGTCTCTCGCGTCTGCCAGTGGCGCTCGCCGGGGTCCGTGAAACCGTACGTGAAGTACACGTAGCCGCCACTGCCGTTCATCTGCGCCTCGTCGAGCGAGGAGACATCCTGCGGCGGGACCGGCGAGAGGTCGATACTCGCCACCTGCTGCGCATCCGTCGTCCAGGAAAGCGTGCTGCCCGCCACGGCAGGAGCCACCGGAGAGCGCACGAGCCACTGCAGCGGACCCGCCGGGTAGACACTCCCCTCGGCATTCTGGATCAAATCCGCGTCATACGCGCGCCAGCCATTCGGGAACGTCAGCGGCGTCATCGGATTGCCGGCGTTCACCCGATCCGCCACAAAGATCACGTCGCAGGTCGCGTTCGCTCCGTGCGCGAAGAAGACGCTCCCCGTCTGCTCCGACACGAACGGCGGCGCCGGCTTGTAGAAGTCGCTGCCGTAGAGCGGGCCATAGGTCTCGGCCCGGTGATAGAGGGTATTCTGCCCGGCTTCCCAGGCGGCCTCGCCCCGCGCCAGGAACGCTCCGATCCCACCCGCCACGACCGTATTGTTCCCGTCCGGCGTCAAGCCTGGCCCGCCGTAGGTCCGCATCTTGTCCAGGACCCACGCTCCCTTGCGCCAGAGCATAAACGAGCGGAACACCCGGTCCGGCCCCGTGTGATTGACCCCGGTATTCGGCTCCGAGAGCGCGCCAAACACGCTGTCGGACGCACCCCACCCGGAGCGATAGATCGAAAGGCCCGTTCCAAGGAGCGGCAGATGGCCCTGTCGAAAATCGGAGACCGGCAGGAGCGGATTCAGAGCGAGATAAGCGCGGCAGGCGAAGTCCTTATACCCATAGCGCGCCACCCACTGATCGATAAGGAAGCGCAACTGGTTTCCCGCCGCCGTCGTGCCCAGCCGGTAGGCCAGAATACAGGCCGTCGTCAGGTGATCCGAGAGATGCAGATCGTGCGGAAACTCGTCATCTCCCCAACTGAAGCCGTCGTCGAGGCCCGGCACGAGCGTCCCGATGAAGTCGTTGGCTATCTGCGGCAGCGCCGCCGTCACTTCCGGAAAGCAGTCCTGTCCCACGAGCCGATCGATATAGAGCGTAAAAAGCAGGATCGCAAACAACGACGCATCGCGATACTGCTTCCCCTCCAGCCAGCAGCCCTGACCGGTGCCGAGCGGGTAGCTGGTGACAACGTAATCGTGGATGGCATTGCGGGCAGATCCCCGTGGCCCCAGCGCCGGATCGTACGTCAGACCCCCGAACGGCTTGACGACGCCAGAGTCCTTCCACGTGCCCGCAAGCAATGCGGGCTGCTGGCTGATCAGGCTCCAGAGACAGAGGCCCAGATATTCCCCACACAGGCCGTTCGCGTTGCCGCTAAAGAAGCCGCCTCTTGCCCTGGCGGCAATGCCGTTCATCCAGGTGACGTAAAGCTGCCGATCCGGCGGGGAGAGCGTGCCCTGGATCGCCGCGTAGACCAGCGCATACAGCCCGAAGTAGATCCGGATGCTGTTGTTATTGTCTCCCGAAGGCAGCTTACCGGCGACCGCCCACGGCTTGATGGCGCTCCAGGCATTCGCGGCATAGCTCGCTTTCCTGGTATAGAGGTAAGCGTAGCCGGCCGCCGTGCCGTTGTTCTCGATACCCGTTTGCCCGGTCGCATCCGAGGCCGCCGCAAAAAGATAGGGCAGCCAGGGCGAGCTCCCGGCCTGCATCTGGAGCCATATCTGACGCTGCGTGGACGGCCAGAGCGCGGCGACAACCGCCGTATCGGCCTGCGCGCGAAGCGCCCCGCAAACAGCCCCGCCGAGGGCCAAACAAACAAAAAACCGCCTGTAAAGGCGGCCAACTGCATTCATCCGTGTTTTTCTCCTAAAAGCAGGGAAAAGGGAAAAGAAGGAAGCGGAAGCGGTCTTTTACTTTTCTCTTTTCCCTTCCATCTTTTCCCTTATTGAGGCTGCCAGCCGCCCGCATTGCCACGGCTCACGTCACCGTCCTCGGCGATACCTTTCACACATCCCTCGACCGTCTGGCACAGGCTCCAATCGTGGTAGTCCTCGCTGCCGGACCAACCCCGGCTCATCGCCAGCCACGAACAGTGCGCCAGCCCTGCCCCCTGGATGGCGCGGCAGACCCGTCCGCTGCCGTACACGCCGACGAGATAGTGCGGCATCAGGATGCTGCGTACGCCCTCAAAATAAGCCTGGATGGCCTCCAGATCGTCCTCACCGGCGTCATAATCGACCGTGAAGTAGATCACGCTCCCCACCGGCTGCCCACAGGCTTTCGCGCTTTCCAGGGCCTTCTCGCCATCCTCTACGCCCCGAGTTCTCCCGCCCGCAAAGTAGGCGCTCTCCGTCGGGTTCAGCTCAAAAACGCTGACGATCCATAAACCGGCGCTCTTCAATCCCTCCGCTTCCTGCCGGGTCAGCGACTTCTTAAGACCGGTGGGGTAGTAGCGGGCCACGAAGTCGATCCCGCTTGCCTTGATGCCATGCGCCTTTCCCACCGTCGAAACGGCGCAATCCATCCCTTTCGTCAATGGCTCGATTCCTTTCCATTTTTTCTCGGTCGATCCAGGCGAGACGTCTTCTCCCTCTCCCATCGCCGCTGGAACCTTCGGAACGGTTGCTCGCGACGGAGCGAGAGGCCGCGTGGTAGCTCTCTTGTCGGACGTCTGCGTCGGCGGCTCGCGCCGGCGACCCTCCCTGCAGGGAACACCATCGGCCGGCTGACACTCGCGCGCACCCGCTCGATCTCCCCATAGTCCCGCCAGGCCGCCGGCTGCCCTACACCCCACACGGCCACATACAAGAGCAGCCCCAACCACGCTCCTCGTTCCGCGAAGGGGCGTTGAAAATTTAGAGCACCTAACAAAACCCTGTCAGCCAAGCGTTCCAGCAGAGGAGCACACAGCCCAACAGCAGGAACGCTTCGTGGATGTCGTCTCGGCGCTCGTAGCGGATACGCAAGCGGCGCATCCGGTGCAG
>Ga0209810_1001204_pt1 | contig 41929 bp, 33 predicted proteins | sample Coa_R1_7_FD_187159 | JGI IMG/M metagenome (GOLD analysis project Ga0209810, IMG submission 187159) | Surface soil microbial communities from Centralia Pennsylvania, which are recovering from an underground coalmine fire - Coalmine... | ecosystem: Environmental > Terrestrial > Soil > Unclassified... | reverse complement strand
CGATGTGCATCTCGACGACGTTGGTGCCATATTCGAGCGCGTACTCCACGCTCACCGTCTGCGAAGGCAGCTTGCCGAATTTGCGCACGGGGATAAAGCCGCAGTTCAACAGGTAGGCCAGGGGCGCACCAAAGATGAAACCGCGCGACTCCACGCCCACCACCGCCTCGATGCCCGCTCCTCGATAGTGGGCGGCCAGACGATCTAACGCAGCGCGAAAGGCCGGACCATTTTGCAGCAGGGGCGTGATATCTTTAAACAGGACGCCCTTCTGCGGAAAGTCTGGAATATCACGAATCCAATCTTCCAGGCGTATTGACTCCGATTCAGTTGTTGAGGACATCGCTTCATTTCTCCTCTACTTGACATTGCATCTAGCACAAGAAGGCAGGGGCAGTCATGAGAGCGGTTAGTCTCTCTTGACAACCCCTGCTGTATTCAAATAACCCGGGCCGGACGACCAGGCAGGCCGCCCCTGCCAGCGTACCTGTTTTGCTTGCAGGCCCGCCATACCGCTAGCAGTATACCGCAGTGCGCCAGTTTGCGCAAGATAAACAGGCATTTTGCATATCTCCCTCCGTTCGCGCTATCTCACAGCAGAGGGAAGAGACATGACACTTTTGGGAAGGCGCGGGCGTGTACCCTGTAAATATTTAGAAGGCTAGAGAAAAAGTCACGGTATCCTGGAGGGCAGGTTTTCAAGATGGATTATCAGAACAGAGGAACAGGAGCGAAGCGTATTCCCGGCACGCGCGGAAAAGGGGTGCCGCTCGTCAGCGCCAGCGGGCCTGCTGAGTATGTGCCGGGGCATCAGGAAGGGCCGGTACAACTGACCAGCATGGCAGATATGTTGCAGTGGGCGCAGAACTGGGCGCGCTCACGTTCTGTCTGGCCGCTCGGCTACGGGCTGGCCTGCTGCGCCATCGAAATGATGGCCTCGGCCTCTGCTGCCCAGTATGATCTGGCGCGATTTGGTTCTGAGGTCTTCCGTTCTAGCCCGCGCCAGGCGGATTTGATGATTGTGGCAGGGACCGTCTGCGTGAAGATGGGGCCGCGCCTGCGTCTGCTGTGGGAGCAGATGCCTGATCCCAAGTGGGTGCTGAGCATGGGCCAGTGCGCCAATTCCGGCGGCGAGTTTTTCGATAGTTACTACACCGTACAGGGCGTGGATACTATCGTTCCCGTCGATGTCTATGTTCCCGGCTGCCCGCCACGCCCGGAGCAGCTCATCGAAGGTATTCTCAAATTGCGTGAGAAGATTCTCAAGCAGGGTCTGAGCATCCAGGGAGAGGATCCGTTTGCGGAGTAACGTGGGCCAGCGGAAGGCGAGGAAAGCATGGCAACAGACTACAACAGACTCGATACCAGCGCCAACGTCCATACAGCAGAGTCTGCCGAGGGGATCAGGTCCGAGGAGATGCTGCTGAACATGGGGCCGCAGCACCCAAGCACGCACGGCGTCTTACGGCTTATCCTCACGTTGCAGGGAGAGACTATCATCGAGTGTACGCCCGTCATCGGCTACCTGCATCGGGGAATGGAGAAAATTTTTGAGAATCGCACGCTGATGCAGGGCATTCGCTACACTGACAACTCGGACTATCTCTCGCCTATGCTCTGCGAGATCGCATATGCAGGGGCCGCCGAGCAGTTGATGGGGCTGGAAATTCCCCGACGCGCGCAGTACATTCGCCTGCTGGTGGGAGAATTGCAGCGTATCGCCAGCCATCTCGTCGCGGTCGGTACCTACCTGCTGGACGTGGGGGCCTTCACGCCGATTCTCTGGACCTTTACGGCGCGTGAGGGCATCATGGAGTTATTCGAAGCCCTGGCCGGCAGCCGTTTCACCGTCAACTATATGCGCGTGGGCGGCGTGCTGCACGATTTCCCGAAGGGCTGGCTGCGCCAGTGCGAAGCCTGGCTCGATAACTTTGAAAAGAGGCTGGACGAACTCAACATCCTCATCAATGGCAACGAAATCTTCCAGGCGCGCACGCAGGGAGTGGGCTTCATCGACCCGCAGCAGGCCATTGCTTACGGCCTGACCGGCCCCATGCTGCGCGCCAGCGGCGTCAACTGGGACCTGCGCGTCAACCGGCCCTACATGGCCTATCGGGAGGTAGCCGTCAACCCGGTTGTGCTGCAGGAGGGAGATTGTTACGCCCGCAATGATGTTCGCATGCGTGAGATGGCCGAAAGCGCGCGACTGTGCCGCGTTGCCATCGACAGGATGCCAGCCGGGCCAATCTCCGTTCGCGTTCCTATCGCCCTGCGCCCGCAACGCGGCGAAACTTACTTCGCCATCGAGAATCCGCGTGGGGAATATGGCTTCTACCTGATCAGCGACGGCAGCGAATATCCCTGGCGCGCCAAGATGAGAGCGCCTTCTTTTGTGAACCTGCAAATCCTGCCAGAGCTGCTGCGCGGCCACAAAATGAGTGACGCCGTTGCCATCATCGGCAGTACCGACGTCGTGCTGGGGTGCGTTGATCGCTGAGCCGGGAAACTACCTTGCCCACCTGCTCCGTACCAGTAGTAGCGCACTACAGCGCGGTTCAGCGGCCTGGAGCGAGCTAGCGAGGGCAGGGCAACCCTGGCGCTCGCCCTTGCAGCTCAATCCTTACGAACATCACTTTAGAGTATCAGCATGAGAAAGGAAGTCAGGAATAAGCGATGTTACCCGGCGATAGAAACAGTCAGCCTCCCAGCCAGTACGGGAACCGGGAGGAATCGGCCAGCTCGCAACAACAAAACGCCAACAATGCCGAACATATCAGCCGCGACGAGCAGGTGAAATACGGCACGCGCCCGGAAGACCAGTACGGCGCTCAAGACCAGTTTGGCGATGTAGACAATCAAGACCCCTATAGCAACCTCTATGATGAGGAGATGGAGGACACGCCAGGCGGGGAAGGTATCGAGAACCCTGAAGGCATCCTCTACGGCCTTGAAGCGCCAACAGGCGAACCCATTCCGGCAGGTGAAGCCAACGAATTGCGCGGCTTTGATGATGCAGATAATGAAAATGTTAATAACCAGAATCGGTATTCTACCTGGGACATGTGTGTCATACTTCGCTGCCGCTCCGCATGACACGTCCCGGCCACGTTTTTACGGCATACCGTAGCTGGCATACCGTAGCTGGCCCCTTCGTCACAGGCTGCAACGCAGGCCAGCCGCTGGCACGGGCTTCAGTTAATGCCTATGGGGCCACCCCTGGCGGATGGCCCTACTCTAGACAAACGTGTCGTAGGACTTGTGGAGCCGTCGTATATAGTAGGGCCACCCCTGGCGGGTGGCCTGCGGCGCAGGCAGGCCAGCATAGGGAGACCGGCATACAGCAGGCCAGAGCCGGAGCGGTTTTCAAGAACATGATAACAATTATGATGGGCGCTGTGCGGTTGCCGGAGGTTGCGCGGTGGGCGGCAACTGCGACGTGCAGTAGGGGCAGCGTGTCGCCTGCAACGGCACATTGCTGATGCAATAGGGGCATTCTTTGGTCGTGACAGCCTCCGGCTGCCCCTTCTTATACAGGCTCATTAATGCATTGACCGGGCGGACAACGAAGAAATAGATCACAAACGAGACGATCAGGAAGCTAATTACCGCATTGATGAACGCGCCGTACAATAAGTGGCCACCCGTAAATGGCAGGGTGACAGATGCATTGCTCAGCCCGGTTTTCCCTGCGGGGATCAGCGGCGTGATGATGTCGCTGACAAAGGCGTTGACAACGCTGGTGAAAGCTGCGCCGATGACGATGCCAACGGCCAGATCGACGACGTTGCCGCGCAGGATAAACTCTTTGAAACCGGTCAACCAGCTTACTGCACCCTTCTCTACTCGCTGCACATTGGGATTGTTCCAGACAGTCATGAATCCTCCTTTGTTGTGTTACATAATTGTTTGTCTCAGATAAGTCCCTGTCAGAGAACCTTATCTTACTATACAACGGATAAGATATCATGATTACGAAGGTTGAGCTAGAGGGTACTGATCACGGTTATTCTGATGACAAGCATGGAGAGCGAAACCTGAGCCTTGCAAGACTCAGTTTCGCTCTCCATGCTCGCGCTAGAATGGCCCGCCACGATAGACGACGCGACCGGGAATGACGCTGCGCAGGCCAGGCGGAAGCATATTCATCGCTTCGGGAGCGGGAAGAGTCGCTTCTTCGGCGCTGGTGCTGACCATCTGCTCGCGCAGAGTATCGATCTGGGAGGTCATGAGCGCGTCCATACTCTGCGGCTGTGCAAGGGCGACCCGGCGCATCATGGAGGAGAGGAAGAGTTCTTTGAGGTAGGCGAATGAGAAGCCTTCTGTGGCCTCTGCGACGCGCGCTATAGCCTCGGCTGAGAGACGCAAAGCGGAAAGCGGAGCGCCTCGTTGATAAGCTGTTCCTCGTACATGGTTCCTCCAAAGCTGATTTTGAAAAGTACACCATGCTATCTACACTGGAATAGCGTGGAAGGTTGTTTGCCACACCATGTTCATAGAGAACTGGCGGGGAGAAAGCGGGCCAATAATTAGCCTCAAAAAAGCTTGACACGGCAGAGCTAGCTGGTTATAATTCTAATCATAATACGGTATAGTTGTATGACAAAAGCAGGCGCTATGGCGAAAACGTTTCCTTCACTTCAGCGACAGAATCTGACCGAACAGGTTGTTCGAGAGATTGGTCTGAGTATTATGCGCAAAGAGTTCAAACCGGGAGATGCCCTGTTGAGTGAGCCTGAATTAAGCCTCCAGTTTCAAGTCAGCCGACCTGTCCTGCGGGAAGCATTGAAGGTACTCGGCGCAAAAGGACTCATCGAATCGCGCCCGAAAACAGGTACGCGGGTGCGGCCACGCGCCGACTGGAATCTGCTCGACCCCGAAGTGATTTCCTGGCAGCACGAGGTCGGGTTCGATACCTCGTTCTTGCAGGCGATCTGCGAGGTTCGCCTTATGTTCGAGCCAATGACTGCCGGGCTGGCGGCAGTACGCGCGACCGCCGGGGAAGTGGCAAGAATTGAGGAGTGTTGCCAGCTTCTGCAGGAGACCGTTGATTCAAGCGAACGCTATATTCCTGCCGACCTCCAGTTTCACACCGCGATTTGCGCGGCTGCTCATAATGAATTGCTGCAAAAGATCATCACGACACTCGAACCGCCTCTGCGTGCCAGCCGCGTCATTACCTCGCAGCTCCCAGGGGCGAACGAGGACGCCATGCCTTTCCACTGGGCCATCACCAGGTCGATTCGCAGCCGTGATGAACAGGCAGCGGAAGTGGCTATGCGAAAATTGATTACTCTGACAACCAAGGACATCCAGCGTGCGCTGGATGCAGAACGCAAAGGAAAGGAGGGAGCGTAACAGGTAAGAGAGCATCGTTGTCAACCTCTAGCTGGTTTCCCTGGTTTTTTAAGGAAGGCTTTTGCAATTGGAGGGACTCCTCATGAAAGAAAGTCGTATTTCATGGACCCGACCGGGGGTGCGCCTGGGACGGCGCGACCTGCTCCGGGGCGCCGCAACAGGTGCCGCCGGCCTTTCCTTAACATCGCTGCTGGCTGCCTGCGGGGGTAGCAGCAGCCCGACCTCCCAACAGGGACAGGGGGAAGGCAGTTTCCCCAGCCACCCGCAGTGGAACTTCGTCTTTGTCAACCATGTCACGACCAACCCGTTCTTCGTCCCCACACAGTATGGTATTCAGGATGCCTGCTCCCTGCTGGGCTGCAAATACCAGTGGACCGGCTCGCAGACCAGCAACGTAACCGAGATGGTCGACGCATTTAACGCCGCCATCGCCGCCAAAGCTGATGGTATCGCCGTCGCGATCATCGACCCCACAGCCTTCGACGCTCCCGTGCAGGCGGCGTTGCAGGCTGGCATTCCCGTTGTTGCCTACAACGCCGACGCTCCTGCTGGCAGTAAGAATGCCCGCATGGCCTATATCGGGCAGGACCTCTTCCAGTCCGGGGTTCAGATGGGGCAGCGCATCGTCCAGCTTGTCGGTAGCGGGGATGTCGTGGGCTTCATTGCGACGCCGGGGTCGCTGAACATTCAGCCGCGTATCGATGGCGCGAAGCAGGCGATCAAGGCTTCGGGCGCGCCCATCAACTTTGTGGAGGTTGCTACCGGCGCCACAGTGGACGAGGAACTCTCGCGCATCGAGGCGTACTATCTGGGCCACCAGAACCTGAAAGGGATGTTCGCAGTCGATGCTGGCAGCACACAGGGCGTCAGCCAGATCATGGAGAAGTACAACCTGGCCTCCAAAGGGGTGCATGCCGGTGGCTATGACCTGCTGCCCAAGACGCTGCAGGAGATCAATGCCGGGAATCTCGACTTTACCATCGACCAGCAGCCGTATCTCCAGGGCTTCTATCCTGTGGTCCAGCTTTTCCTCTACAAGCTGTCGGGCGGTCTCATGCAGCCATCGGATACGGACACGGGGTTGCTCTTCGTCACCAAAAACAACGTCGGCCCCTACCTGAGTACCCAGACGCGCTTCGAGGGAAGCTCCAGCAAGGAACAGGTGGTAACGCATCCATAGCCGGCCACCGAAAGTGTAGCCAGCCATGTCATGCTGAGAGCAGCGAAGCATCCACCCGGAGCCGCTCCTGTCATGCTTCGCTGCTCTCAGCATGGCAGGAGCGAAGAGGCACGCTTCATACTATGCGCGAGGGAGATAGCCAGGAAAATGTGCTATATTTTATGGCAGAATGATGAGATAGCCCCCGGTCGTGGGAAGAAACAATGTACAATGTAAGGAGTAGCCGTATGGTCAAGAAGGTTCTTCCCGAGACGACCACGCAAGAGGCGGAGGCACAGCCCGTAAAGGAGAGACCGGGCTTCTGGTCAACGCTGGTGCGCACCTTGCTGAGGCAGCGTGAGGCAAGCATCACGGTGGTTGCCATCCTGTTGATCATCTATTTCCAGCTCTCCAACCAGGCTTTCCTTTCGCTGGCAAACATCAGAACGCTCTCCCAGTTTGTCGCGGCGGCTGCGATAATCGCAGCCGGTGAGGTCATGTTGCTAATCTGCGGCGAAATCGACCTCTCAGTCGGCCAGATTTTCGCGCTGGCCCCCTTTATTATGTACTTTGCCTATCAGGCAGGGCTGCCGCTCATAGTGGGCATTGTGCTGGGCCTGCTTGCGAGCCTGGCGGTCGGTCTGGTCAATGGCCTTATCACCGTATTACTCAAAGTTCCTTCTCTGATTACCACCCTGGGAACCCTCTTCCTGTTAAGCGGAATCACCCTCACCACTTCTCAGGGGTTTCCTGTCCTCACCCCCTCTGCCGGATGGCTGAACGAGGTGCTTGGACACAGCCCGTATGCGGAAATCCTCTGGGCCATCGCTATCATGGTCATCATGCAGATCGTCCTTTCTCGCACACGCTGGGGGCTACATACGATAGCGACGGGCGGCAATTTGCTGGGGGCCAGCGAGGCCGGGGTGAACGTCAACAGGATAAAGATCGGCAACTTCATGCTGGCCAGCCTGTTTGGCGGCTTTGCCGGCATCCTGGAGTGCTTCCGCATCACCTCTATCGACCCGCTGGCAGGCGGGACCGATATCATGTTCCTGGCAGTGGCCGGGGCGGTCATCGGCGGAACCGCGCTTTCCGGCGGATTAGGCACGATTGTGGGCGCCTTCCTGGGAACGCTGGTTCTCTCTATCCTCAGAGATGGCTTCACCTTGCTGGGGGTGAGCGAATTCACCTTCGACTTGATCCTCGGCGCCGCCATCCTGATCGCTATGATCCTCAACGTTCGTCTCCGGCTATGGCGAGAGGCAGGTCGAGAATGACAGAATCAACGCTTCCCGATGTCATACGGACACAGAGTCTGGTCAAACGCTACGGCGCAGTCACCGCCCTGCGGGATGTGAGCATGCATTTGAGGAAAGGGGAGGTACTGGGCCTCATCGGCGACAATGGAGCCGGCAAGTCAACCCTGATCAAGATTCTGACCGGCTTCATCCAACCAACTGCCGGTGAAATCTTCGTCAACGGCCAGGAGGTCAAACTGCGCTCTGTGACGCATGCTCGCTCACTGGGCATCGAGACGGTCTACCAGGATCTGGCCCTCGTCAACGAACTCAGCGTGTACCACAACATGTTCCTCAAACGGGAATTGCTACACAAACCCTCCCCCCTGCTCAATAACCGGGCCATGCGCGAGCAGGCCCGGAATCACCTTGAGAGGATGGGGGTCAATATCCCTTCAGTCGATACAGAAGTCGCCCGGCTCTCCGGGGGCCAGCGCCAGGCTATCGCCATTGCGCGCGCCGTCTACTCGGAAGCGAGAATCCTCCTGCTGGACGAGCCGCTGGCAGCGATGGGAGCGAAGGAAGGAGCATTGATCCTCGATCTCATCCGCAATCTGAAAGCGATGGGTGAAGTATCCATCATCATGATTGCGCATAACTACGCTCAGGTGCTGGAAATTTGCGACCGCGTAAACCTGCTCCAGCACGGCGTCATTGCCCTGGACAAGGAGGCGACCGAGACATCGATGGATGAGTTGACCGAACTGGTAATGCGCGAGTATCGCACCGGGGCAACTCAGGCAAAGCGAGGGCAATGATGATAGTGGATTTCCTGTGAGGTATGTAGAGCGATGAGAGCTATCCTGCTCAAAAGACCTGGCGAATCTGTGCTGGCAGAGCTTGAGAAGCCGACGATCGGGCCAGAGGATGTGTTGATCCGCTCCCGTGCCGTCGGTATCTGCGGCAGCGATGTAGAACTCTACCGGGGCATCCGGCCAGAAGGCTACTATCGTTACCCGGTTGTTCCCGGCCACGAGTGGGCCGGGGAAGTGGTTGCCGTTGGCGAGCGCGTGCAGGCTATCGCGCCGGGTGAGAGGGTAGTAGCGGAAGGCTTTTTCTTCTGCGGCACCTGTCGCAATTGCCGCATGGGGCTGACTAACCTGTGTGAAGCCGGTTATGAAGAGACCGGTTTTACACGCACAGGAGGGCTGGCGGAATATGTCGCCGTCCCTGCCCGACTGGTGCATCGCCTTCCTGCGAGCGCCTCACTGGAGGAGGCCGCTCTGCTGGAGCCGACGGCAGTGGTGGCGCACGCCTTTCTGAGGGCGCGGCCCCAGGCAGGCGAGAGCGTCGTTGTGCTGGGAGATGGCACGATTGGCCTGCTGGCCGTACAACTGGCGCGCTTATTCAGCCCCGCCCTGCTCGTCCTGATCGGCTCGCGCTCTGAACGGCTGGCGCTGGGCCGTCAACTGGGAGCAACGCATACGCTCAATGCCAGGGAGAACGATCCTGAGCCGCTGATACGTTCGTTGACGGGGGGACAGGGAGCCGATCTGGTATTTGAAGGAGGCAACCGCCCGGAGGGAGTCGAACAGGCGCTGAGGCTGGCGCGCCGGGGCGGCACGCTGGTGCTGGAAGGCATTGCCGGTTCCGGCGCCCATCTCAGCATAGAGAGCGATATTTTTGTCCTCAAACACCTGGCCGTGCTGGGCATCTTCGGAGCCTCCTCTTCCGCCTGGACCTACGCCGTGCAGGTTTTCCGCGTCGGCTTCCTGAACTTAGCTCCGCTCATCACGCATCGCTTTGCGCTGGATGAGTACCAGGCCGCACTGGATACAGTAATCAGCCGTCAGGCGAAGACGCTGAAGGTGCTAATCGTCCACAACAGAGACCAGACCGGGTGACGTATATGAAAGGAGACCGGTATTCAATGGAAGCAACACGGCATTTCCTTGCAGGCATGGGGCTGCCTCCCGGCGACCTGCATGACCTGCCGACCAGCCCGAAACGTTTCCCTGACGGAGCGCAGTACCGCGTCGAGATTCCCAGCACAGAAGGGCCAGACGCGCTGGCAGCGATCATCGAGGAGGCAGATCGCTACCACATCACTATCCACCGCGTCTCACAGGGCAGTGGCGTGCTGTTACTCACGGATGACGAGATTCGGGAGATGGCGCGTCTGGCGCAGGCGCGGGGAATGGAGATCAGCCTCTTTGCCCGCCCTCACGCCGGCTGGGATACCGGCGCGATGGCGGTATCCGCCGCCGGCAAGACCGTTGGCCCGCGCCTGCGCGGGCAGGATCAACTCGTCTACTGCCTGGAAGATGTACAGCGCGCGGCGGCGCTGGGGGTGCGCAGCGTTCTGCTGGCCGATGAGGGGGCGATCTGGGTAGCAGGGGAGATGCGCCGGGCCGGAGCGTTGCCTGGAGACATGCAATTCAAAATAAGCGTCATGATGGCTTCCGCCAACCCGGCTTCCATTCGCCTGATGGAGCGGCTGGGCGCGAATACCTTCAATATTCCCACCGATCTCACGCTGGCACAGATCGCCGCCATTCGCCAGGCGGTAGACATTCCCCTGGACATCTACGTGGAGGTGCCGGACAACCTGGGCGGCTTTGTCCGCCTCTACGAAATCCCTGAACTGGTGCGCATCGCCTCCCCCGTCTACCTCAAGTTTGGCCTGCGCAATGCGCCTGATATCTACCCCGTCGGTAAGCATATTGAGGGCGTGTCCGTGGCCTTGAGCCGCGAGCGGGTGCGCCGGGCGAAAATCGGGCTTGACCTGCTGGCACGTTACTACCCGGACGCCGTATCCTCACCGCCTGGGGCCGCCGGACTGGCAATTCCCGTGACGGAAACGGAACAGGCAGGCATAGCCGCGAAAGACGTGCCGGAAAATTCACAGACGGAGATCGGAGCAGTATGAAGATTGTCGATGTCAAAAGTACGGTCATGGGAACCGCGTGGCGCAATTTGACCTTCGTGCGCGTCATCACCGACGATGGATTGGAAGGCGTGGGCGAGGTACGCATGCTCAATCATACCGATGCGTTGCGCGGCTACCTGGCGGAGGCCGTACCCAACCACATCCTGGGGCATGATCCTACCAACATCGAGGACCTGGTGCGCCGGATGTACCTGAACGACTACGCGCGCGCCGGCGAGATTACCATGTCTGCCATCGCGACGATAGAAATTGCCTGCTGGGATATCATCGGTCAGGCGCTTGGGCAACCGGTCTATAAGTTGCTGGGCGGCGCGGTACGCGACAGAATCAAGGCATACGCCAATGGCTGGTACACCGTCGAACGAACCGCGCAAGAATTTCATGACGCGGCCAGGCGTGTCCTTGCAAAAGGCTACCGCGCCCTCAAATTCGATCCCTTCGGCGCTGGCTTCTATGAACTCGACCGCCGTGAGAAGCGGCGGGCGATCGAACTGGTCGAGGCGGTACGTGACGCCGTTGGCCCCGACGTGGAGATGCTGATTGAGATGCACGGTCGCTTCAACCCGGCAACCGCCATAGAAATAGCGCGCGCGCTTGAGCCGTTCAACCCCTCCTGGGTCGAAGAGCCGGTGCCGCCGGAGAACCTGGCGGCTCTCAAGAAGGCATCGGAGAAAATCGCCCTTCCGGTCGCGAGCGGGGAGCGCATCCACACGCGCTACGACTACCGCCAGCTTTTCGAGCTACAGGCAGCCGACATCATCCAGCCCGACATCACTCATTTCGGCGGCCTGCTCGAAACGAAGAAGCTCGCCGCCTGGGCTGACACGTACTATATCCTGGTCGCGCCGCACAACGTGGGAGGGCCGGTTTCGACGGCGGCGGCCCTGCACTTCGCGGCCTCCACGCCTAATTTTAAGATTCAGGAACACTTCAACGACTTTGCCGAGGACTGGGTGAAAGCCGCCGCGCCCGGAAACCCGGAGGTAGTGGACGGATACTTTGCGCTACCGCAGGGGCCGGGACTTGGCGTAAAACTGAATGAAGACGTTATCCGGGAGCATCCCCAGCAGCGTATTTTCTTCAACCTCTTTGCCGAGAACTGGCACCTGCGCCAGGCGGTGCGCTCACCCTCTACCAATCCATAATACATGGAAGAGCGGCAACTGGCCTGAAAAGCCAGTTGCCGCTCTTCCATGTCGCCGCTCAGTGGAGAGATTATGCGCTCAACTTCACAATAGTCACGCCGTCACCGCCCTCACGTGGGGGGGCGGAGGCGAAGGATTTGACCAGCGGGTGGTGGCTGAGCTGCTCGCGCACGGCGGCTCGTAACGCGCCTGTCCCCTTGCCGTGAACGATGCGCACCGAGGACAGGCCGGAGAGCGCAGCGTCGTTCAGGTAGGTTTCCAGTTCTTCGAGCGCGGCATCCACGCGCCAACCGCGCATGTCAAGCTCCAGCGCCACGTCCGGGCGGTCTTCCATACTGGGGCGCACAATGGCGGGGGCCGAAGACTCGTATGTCCGATCTTCCACGCCCTTCGCGGCCTGTCGCTTGCTCAGCCGTTCCAGGTTATCCACGCTGACACGGATGCGCAACGCGCCCATCTGCACGTCGGCCTCGCTGCGGTCGGCGGAGAGGCCGAGCAGTTCGGCGTTCTGGCCGAAGCTGAGAACGCGCACGGTATCGCCGATCTGCAGCGGGCCTTCCAGCTTCTCCTGCTCCGGTACGGCTGTCTTCGCCCGACGCGGCTCCGCGATAGGCGCAACTTTCTCTTCGAGGCCGCGCACCTTCTGCCTCGCCTCGCTCAGCCGCTCGCGATTCATGCTGCCCCGATTGACCTCTACCTTGATCTTTGCCAGCGCCGCCTGTACCTCATCCAGTTCGCGCCGCGCCTGCGCGCGCGCCTCGTTGAGGATGCGCACGCGCTCCTCTTCCAGCTTCTGCCGCTCTATTTCCAGTTGCCTGCGCTGGTATTCGGCCTCGGCGCGCTCCATACTCAGATGGAAACGCTCGTCCTCCGCCGCCTTGCGCTCAGATTGCAGCCCTTCCAGCAGGTTTTCCATGCGCACGCCCGCGCTGCCCAGGAACTCTCGCGACCGCTCGATGATCTGGCTATCGAGGCCGAGCCGGTCGGCGATAGCCAGCGCGTTGCTGCGCCCCGGCAGGCCAATGCTCAGGCGATAGGTGGGCGAGAGCGTCTCAATGTCGAACTCGACCGAGGCGTTGACCACCCCCGGTTGCTCATGGGCGAAGGCTTTGAGTTCCGAATAGTGCGTGGTGGCAACCGTCGTGATGTGGCGTTCCTGCAGGTAGGTGAGGATAGCCCGCGCCAGCGCCGAGCCTTCGCTGGGGTCGGTACCCGCACCCAGTTCGTCCAGCAGCACCAGAAACTTTGCCTCGCGCCGCTCCTGCCTGCCAAGCAATTCCTCTGACTTCGCGCCGCGAATATCGGGCCGACCGCGCTGCTTCTCCTGCTCAATTGTGCGCAGAATCTCAATGATGCGGCTCAAGTGGGACGAGAAGGTGCTGAGGCTTTGCTCGATGCTCTGCTCGTCGCCGATATCGGCAAAGATATTCTCGAAAACGCAGACTTCCGAATGGTCTTCCACCGGAATATGCAGCCCTGCCTGCGCCATCAGCGTCAGCAGGCCCACCGTCTTCAAGGCGACCGTCTTGCCGCCTGTGTTGGGGCCGGTGATGACAACCATGAAGAAGTCGCGGCCCAGATGGAAGTTGATGGGAACTACATTGCCGGTCAGCAGCGGGTGGCGCGCATTGCGCAGATCGATGCGGCCCTGATCGTTCAAGGCAGGCTCGGTCGAGCGCGTCATACGCCCGTAGCGCGCCTTCGCCAGGTGCAGATCGAATTCGGCCAGCTTCTCGACCGCCGTTGTCAGCGGCTCGGCTTCGTGGCCGATTTCCAGCGAGAGGACACGCAGAATACGCTCGACCTCCTGCTTCTCCTCGATCTGCAACTGGCGCAGTTTATTATTCAACTCCACAACTACCATCGGCTCGATAAAGACGGTCGCGCCGCTGGAAGACTGGTCGTGGACAATGCCGCGCACCTGCCCGCGACTCTCCACGCGCACCGGAATGACATAGCGATCATTGCGGATAGTGATGATCGGCTCTTGCAGCGCATGACCGAACTCATTGACGAGAGTGCGTAGACGTTCCTGCAAACGCTGGTTGGCGCCGCGAATATCGTAGCGCAGCTTTTGCAGCGCCGGGCTGGCGGTATCCAGCACCTCACCCTCTTCGCTGATAGTCTCTTCGATGCGGCGTGCAATCTGTGGGCGGCGCGGGATCTGCGAGCCGAGGGCATGCAGCAAGGGAAACGATTCTGTGTCCAGTTTCTCCAGCAGGTTCGCTACATAGATCGAGCTGCGCGTCGTCTCCAACACCTCAAGCAGTTCTGAAGGGTTCAAGATGCCTTCGCGAGCAGCACGAGCCAGCAAGGGGCGAACATCGTGAGCGCCACGCACGCCCGCGTCGGCGTGCAGGTCGATCAGGCGCGCAGCCTCGGTTGTGTAGGCAAGGCGACGCCGCGCCTCCGCCAGGTCTGGCGTTGGCTCCAGCGCCATCACCAGTTCTTTGCTGGCCGAAAAAGCAGCCTCCTTCGCCACCTTCGCCAGGATTTTGGGATACTCCAGCGTGAGTAAACTTTTCTCGTGCATAGCTTTGAATAACACCTCTTTATATTTTTACGCAAGCAAACAGTCAAATAATTTCAGGCAGCAAAAAACATCCACCATCCTGCATGATGTGGATTCGTCAGTGAAGCGCACCCATACGATACCACATTTATCGCAAGATGAAAAGTAGCTTTTGAACTTCTCCGCTCTTTCCCGTATACTTAGGGAGTACAACATCAAAACAGCAGAGAAGGGGAGAAATACGAACATGATCCTGCACATGGGAGAGCGGGTCTACTGGGACGCGCCCGAAGTTATCTATCTCGAAGGCCCGATTGTCAAACTCGACGATGAGTCGCAGAGCGTCACCGTGCATATTGAGCGAGCCACGCCGCATTCGGCGCACCTCATCGGCTCGGATATTGTCTTTGCCGCCGACGGCCTCACCCCGCTGAAGGGGAGCAGCCCGCCGGGAACTACCGACGAGCGCAGGACGCAGGCATTGCCGCCGCGCGTCATGAGCGACGACGAAAAGGTACGCCGCGCCGCCGCCGTTGCCGTCCACCAGCAGTTTGGCTACAATCTGCCGCCCCCACAGGAAACGGCGTTGATCGATCAGGTGGCGGGCGAACTCAATAACGACCCCGCCACGCGAGCGCGCATCATCGCCTCAATGGATGCCATCCTGCAGCGCGAACATTCACGCGATTCAACGCTGTGAAAAATTCGGCACAAAATATGACGTACACCACTGTACAAAATCAGCCGTATAAGGTAGACTCTTTTCAAGTTTCAATTCCGCAAGCGGGTTCAGGAAAAGCTCTGGCTCCTGCCGCTCCCCTGTCGGGGAAGTACACCGGCCAGAGCCAGAAAGATCAAGTGTACTGGCATGAGCAAATAATCAGCGGCGAAAGAGAGGAGCTACCTTATGAACTGTGTACGCTGTAATACGCCACTGGAAGCGAATGTACGCTTCTGCCGCCATTGCGGCCTGCCCGTCTCTAATCCGTCATCACAGCCAGACGCGAATGGTGGCAAAGCTGCTCCTTCGCCGCTCCACCAGCCGGTATCCGGCAATACAGATGCGCCCACCATCCCGCCAACAGCATGGCAGGCACCGCCGAACGCGCCCCGGCAGCAGCAACCGCTTTATCTGGCAGGCCAGTCCGACCGCCCGGCCACGCCAACCCCACCGGCACGGCAGGCGCAACAAGGGCAGCAGTGGCAGCAGCAGGCGTGGGGAACCACACCGGCCCAGCCCTCTCCATTCACCCAACCGGCCAGGCGAGATGACTTAGGGACGCTGCGTTCTGGCCCGGCCAGCCAGGCTCAGCAATCCCCACAACCCGGACCGCGCAAGCGGCGCGGACGTAGATTACTGATAACCCTGCTTGTTATTGTTGTAGTGCTGCTGGCGCTGCTGATCGGAGGGCGCATCGCCTTAAACGCCTTTGCCATCAACCAGATCAACCAGGCGCTTTCAGATGCCATCAACAACGTTCCGTCGCAGGTAGCCCTGCTGCCAGAGCGAGACCAGACCATCACCGATGGCATGGTCAACGCGCTGATTACACAGCAAAGCTCCTCGTCCTCCCCGGTCCAGAACCTGACCATCCACTTCACGCCCAACGACGTGGAGATCGATTTCAACGTCTTTTCCTTCTCCTCGACCATCACCACCGTGCCAAAAATCGTGAATGGTCAGCTGGTCGCGACCAATGTGACGGTGCAGGGCATCGCCGGGCTGATCCTCTCGCCCGACGACATCACGAATGTGATGAACACGCAAATAAAGAATCTGGAGACGCACATCCAGCACACCATCACGGCGGTCACGCTTGAGAATCATGCCATCCTGCTGCACATCAAGCCCGGCAGTTCATCGCCCACGCCGCCAACGAAGCTCCCAACAAGTATCCCGACCTCTATTCCCACAAATATTCCTACCTCCATTCCTACCAATATCCCGCTCCCCTGATTGAAGCGGGCAGGAGCAGGATAGAACAACACCGGGAACGCTGGGGACACGTGAGATAGAGGATGCACATGGCAGGAGCAAATATGCTCCTGCCCTCTGTCTCTCATAAGAATGAAACAAGGGCCGCAGAGAAAATCATCCCTTTTGATGGCATTAACAGGGAGAGAAGTTGACAGGTGGGCCATTTCCCTGTACAGCAGTGGCACTTGCCTGATGGACAGCGGCAAAGACGGAGGAGTAATTGGGCAGAAGACCGTCATTGCCCTGGCCTAAGGGCCAGTAGACGAGGGCGGCACGGCCAATGATGTTCTGGCGCGGCACAAAGCCGAAGGCGCGCGAATCGCAACTGCCCGCGCGGTTATCACCCATAACCCAGTATTCGTTGGGAGGCACGACAAGGTTGGAGATCGACTTAAACGCATAGGGGTTGCCCTGCCGCGCCGGATCAACGTATGTCTCATCCAGTTTGACGCCATCCACGAAGACTGCCGTCCCCTGAATGGTAATCACGTCGCCCGGCAGGCCGATGATGCGCTTGATATAGTCCTGGGAGGGCGTGCGCGGAGCCACAAAGACGACGACATCACCCCGCTGGGGGGCATGGAAAAGGTAGGACCACTTATCAACGAGGATCAGTTCGCCGTTATGCAGGCTCGGCTCCATACTCATGCCATCGATATTAAAATTCTGCACCGCCAGGCGGATGACCATGAACATGAGCAGGGTCAGAACGATGGTTTCTATGACTTCACGAACAAGCCGGTAGCGTTTCTCAAAATTCAGTTCAACGTTCACGCGTGTTCCCCTGTGTCTTTTTTTGTCTCTCTGCGCCATGCTGGCTTACCTGCAATGTAGCAGATATCACAGAAAGACGCAAGTTTCTCTCCCACCGCGCATTCGTACCCACTGGCACCCCTTACGAACAGTATAGCTCAATTATACGACAGAAAAGAATAGGAAAGAAAGACTACTTCGGGGTTACGACGGCGGCGAAGCCCTCCCACCAGGCGAGGAACTGTCCCCGGCTCAGCACGTGGCGATTCCAGATCGAGGAATCGGCCAGATACACATTATTGCTATCGCCCCCGGTGACGACCACAATGTGGCCCTGTGGATACCTGTCAGGCGGCCAGCTCACAATGACGGGATGACCCTGGTTGGCAGCGGCGATCACCGCATCCAGCGACCACGAGTTGCCCCACGTCGTCTTGAAGCCAAACTGCGCGGCGGTGTTGGCGATGCCCTGCGGCCTCAGCAAACCCTGCGCAGGCGTAATTTCGCCGATGCGGTATTCCACCTGCAACACGTCCGTGATGCGCAGGGAGCGACCATAAGCGTCGAAAACTTCCGTCATCGAGGCGGCGGAACAGGCCGAATATGCCCAGACATTATATTCGCTGGTGGAGCTATATTGCGCGGGATCAAGCTGAGAAATACGCACCAATCGCTGCGAGGCGTTGAGATTCGCCGGCACCGACTGCTGAGCGGTATTCAGTTCAATGCCATTGGCTGCCCTGCTCAACAGGAAAAAGTTCTGGCCCAGCGCCTGGAATGTCGTATCGACCAGACCTGTCTGCACAAAGAGGGCCACTGCGATCATACAGAGCAAGCCCAGCGAGACCATCATACGCCAGCGTTTATACCATGACGGCGACAAATGCCACATACGTTCTTCACCTTACCCGAACACACTATAAAAAAACACAACCGGTTTCTATTGCTTCAGTATACAGGAAAAAACTGAGCGGGCAGGGGAAATTTCCATGACACTAGCCAGATAGTACGCCCTACCCATGCGTGTAACCCCCTATCGTACTATCTTCCTGGAGGGTGTAAAATAGCTCTTCAAGAAACACGGCTCTGCTATTTTATCCCTCTTCCCCTCTCATATCTCATCAACAGGCCCACAAGTTTCCCTCGCCAGGTCAAGATGGTAGGAAATTTGTTCAATCCCCTCACATCATGCTATAATAGCAACGCAGAGGCCATCCGATTACCCATTTTCCTGAAACGTATCCTGTATAAGGAGCAAAGAACAGGTGGAAGAGAGCAAAACCAGCGTGACCACCGGCATAGACATCGCCCCTGTGCCGACAAGAACGTTTGAGGCGTTCATCCAGGTTGAGAACTGATGATTAAACACCAGCAAACAGCTTTGAGGTCTGTTGCCCGAACAGAAGTACCTGCCCGGAAAACCGAAAGGCTTGGTCCCTTCCTGAAATGGGCAGGAGGCAAAGAGCAGGAACTGAAGCATATTTTACCGTTAGTGCCACCCTTTGACAGCTTTTACGAACCTTTTGTTGGCGGTGGCGCGGTCTTCTTCTCCCTTCAACCCCCCAGAAGCTTCATTAATGATAAGTCTCCCGAATTATTCAATCTTTACCATATGATTGCACAGCAAAATGAGCATTTCTTTGCCGCCCTGGACACCTTATTCCGTAGCTGGCAACACATAAGTATCCTGGTGGACAGAGAGGCTACAAACATTATCGACATGTACAACCAGTATTCTATGGATACCTTTCTGGAAGAAGAAATGGAAAACAGGCTGCTTGCTTTCATTCAATCTCATGTCGATGACTTTAGCGAGATGGCTCAGGCCGTTTTCAGCACGGGCGTTCAACATTTCCTGGATGAAATGAAAAGGAATTTACTGAGCAAAACGAAGCGAATGAAGGCAATAGAGAATAAGAAGAGAAAATTACCCGATTACGATATTGTAGCTAATATAGAATGCGCCTTAAAAAGCGCCTTTTATATGCATATCAGGCATCTTTATAATAATATCGAGAAATATGAAATACAGCCAGCTCTTGCGGCGGCGCTATTTTTCTTTGTGAGAGAGAATGCTTACGCTTCCATGTTCAGATACAACAGCCAGGGGAAATTTAATGTTCCCTATGGTGGTATCTCCTACAACCGAAAAGATTTAGCACGAAAAATCGCGTATATGCAATCTCCTGCATTACATCGCTTACTAAAAAATACAGTGATCGAAAATCTGGACTTTGAAGAATTTCTTCACAGGCACGCCCCTGAAAGAGACGACTTCATTTTTCTGGACCCGCCGTATGATAGTGAGTTTAGCACCTATGCACAGAACGAATTCAGCATAAAAGATCAGGAGCGCCTGGCTCATTATCTTATGAATCGGTGTAGAGCCAGATTCATGCTTGTCATTAAAAACACCCCTACCATCTTCAGGTTATACAATCAGGCTAATCTTACTATCAGGACCGTCGATAAAAGATATCTGGTAAGCTTCCAGGACAGGAATGATAAGCATGCCGAACACCTGATAATCACAAACTACTGAGATCTGATTGCAGCAGAGAAAAGAGGATGACCGGTTCGAGTCTGTTACAGAGGATGAGCAGCAGGAGTAGACTTCTTTCTTCCCCTTGATAGCTGTATGAGAGGAAGTTCCCTCTGCTCGTTTTCCACTTCAGCCCGGTCAACGTCTTTCGGGGGAAACAAAAACTCGCCTTGCGGGTCATGCTCTTTAAATCGCTGCAATGCCAGGTCTCTGCGCTGCACCGCGTAGCAATAGACGCAGCCATGGGGGCAGGTATCATATTCGCCGATATCGCGCGAGGCGAAGCAGCCGCACTCTTTGCGGTTTCCCTTCTTTTCTGCCTGGATCGTGCCGCCGCAAACCCTGCTCAGCCGATCAGCATCGACGCAGCGCGCCTCTTCCACGATCCCCGGCGTCAGAAATGCGGCCTGCGAACACACTTTCAGCGTGATATTATATTTTATGGCTATATGAAATAGCTCCAGGGCAAAAGATTTCCCTTGCTCCTGCATCATCGTTTCGTGGTCGTGCCAGTCGAAGTTATATACTTTCGCTGCCGCGTCCATGTTGCGCTTCGTTTTGCGGTAAATCTGGGCGAAGGAGATGACGACTTCGCTGGTGGTCCCGGCCAGGGCCTGTGCCAGCTTCGCGAAGTTGGCGAGATGCCAGTCTGGCGGGGTCAGCGACGAGAACACGATGGGGTCGTAACGCCAGATGGCCACATCCGGCCCATACTGGCTTGCGAGGGTGTGCATATGCTCGACGGTCTGGTTGTAGCTCGTGACGTGAGATTCTAACTCACGGGGATAGCCATTGATGCTGTGCTGGACGATGAACGGATAGCCTCTCTCTCTGATCTCCGGCAGGTATTTCAGAAATGGGCCGATATTCTTTGTCCAGAAGACGAAACCTTCTACATCTTCCCGTCTCAGGCTGATTTTATATCTCTGCCCGCCATAGGGATTCACCATGCGGCAATAGCCCGCGCGCAGGCGGTTCATGAACCATTCCCCGTAAAAGGTGGGGATATCTGTTTTGTAGCTCGCTGAGATGATCATATCGTTTTCTTCTTATTGCCTGCGGCAAATCCGGTAATCCGGCGCGAGGTAGCCAGGACTCCCTGTGAATTGCTCACCGATGCTGTGAGCCAGTCAGGATACCGGTCACATGTTCATTTTATTGGACATGGATAGAAAAAGGCAAGAAGGCAGCATAGCTCCCGGAAAGTGGTATGATGACATGAAAGGATAGCAGAAACGTGAAAGAAAGGGATGCGATCTATGGCAACACCACAGCCGAGATTTCGTGGAGAGGTGCGTGCGCCGGATTTTCCAGAGGGGCTGGACTGGATTAATAGCGACCACCAGCTGCACATCAGCGAGTTTCGCGGGCGCATTTTGATTATTCACTTCTGGACGCTATGCTGAATCAATTGCATACATGCACTCTCGCAGTTGCGAGAGCTTGAAACAGCTTTTCCCGAAGAGTTGTCTATCGTTAGCGTTCACTCGCCGAAGTTTGCGGCGGAGCAATTTACGAGCAGCGTGCGCGAGGCGGTGCTGCGCTATGGCATTACGCACCCGGTGGTGAATGATCGCCGGATGCGCCTCTGGCAGGAATACGCCGTGCGCGCGTGGCCGACGCTGATGTTTGTTGACCCGGAAGGGCGGGTGATCGGCAGGCACGAGGGCGAGATCAACCCGGAGGCGGGCAAGGCGCTGCTGACGGCGATGGTGAAGGATTTTGATGCCGCCCACTTGCTCGATCATCGCCCGCTGCGCTTCACGCAGGAGACGGCGCCCGAGGCGGCGCTGGCCTTCCCTGGCAAAGTGGCAGTGCAGCCAGAAGCCGGTCGCATCGCCGCCAGCGACTCGACGCACAACCGTGTGATGATACTGGATATGACGGGCAAGGTGCGGCAGGTCATTGGCAGCGGCGAGGAGGGCCACGCGGATGGCGCCTTTGAGCAGGCACGGTTCAAGCGGCCACAGGGCATTCTGTTCGATGGAGACCTGCTCTACATAGCGGATAGCGAGAATCACCTGATCCGGCGGGCGAATCTTGTCACGCGGCAGGTGGAAACGATTGCCGGAACGGGCAGGCAGGCGGGAATGGGCGAGGAGCCGACAGAGGGGCCTGCGCGGGAGGCCGCGCTCAGTTCGCCCTGGGATCTCGCGCTGGTCAGCAATGATCTCTACATCGCGATGGCGGGCGAACATCAGATTTTTGTGTTGCACCTGGATAGCAATATCATCGAGCCGTTCGCCGGTAGCGGCATCGAGGGACTGCAGGATGGGCCGCGCCACGAGGCGATGTTTGCGCAGCCGATGGGGCTGGCGCTCAACGAAAACGACACGCTGCTCTATGTGGCAGACAGCGAGACCAGCGCGGTGAGAGGCGTCGAACTGACGGGGGAGCAGGAGGTCATCACCTTTGTCGGCACCGGCCTCTTCGATTCTGGCGATGTCGATGGCGTGGGCGACGAAGTGCGCTTGCAGCACGTGCAGGGCCTCAGCTGCGCAAATGGACAGGTCTATCTAGCCGATACATACAATAACCGCGTCAAGATACTGTACCCGCAGAGGCGCGAGGTCATCTCCTACGCCGGAACCGGGCTGGCAGGCTATAAGGACGATATCATCAGTGTCGCGCAGTTCAACGAGCCAGGCGGGCTGGCCTTCTCCGGCGGGAAGCTCTATGTCGCCGATACCAACAACCACGCCATTCGCATGATTGACCTCAATGAGGGGAAAGTGGAAACGCTGAACGTGCGGTTCGATGATACAGTGTAAAAAGACTTTCGGACATGTCATCCTGAGCGCAGCGAAGGAACTGAACCAGCGGGCCGGTCACTCTGGCCTACCAGATATCCTTCGCTGCGCTCAGGATGACATGTCCGAAGAACGTTTTTTATGCTATACCATGCCCGATCAAGAGTTGACTACCTGGCCTGTCCAGTTGCCCTGGGCGCCATAGTGGTAGAAGTAGGCGCCGATACTGTCGCAGGTGTAGGCGGTGATTTTAGGATAGGTGACGGTACCGGTAAAGGTGTTGTTGCCGGTATAGCTGCCCGTCAATTGTTCATCCACCTGAGGGGAAGTCAGCATGCAGGTGCCGCCGCCATCGAAAGCGATGGTATCGTTCAGGAGCGTCTCTGTGTAGGTAAGCTTGCCCGTCTTGTAGGTACCGCTGCACGAATAGGTCGAAGTTTCGCGATATCCCGCTCCGCTGTTCACCGTTGACTGATGGTACGAGTGTGGCTGCCCGTCATCTTCACTCTGGCAAACAGTACCGCCGTTGGGGTCAGGGTGGCCGGTAACGATATCAACTTCGTTCTGGTTAAACGTCTGGTTCGCGCCCAGCAGCGTTCCACTGATGGTGGCATTAATCTTGAAGCTGGCGTCATCGGGCGGCGCGCCGTTGGGGCCGGGCGTCCCGGCCTCTCCCTGCTGCACAATGACAACGGCGACGCCGGTCTGCGTGACGTAGTTGCTGGCATCCCTGGCCGTGATGGTATGCCGCCCGACCGACCAGTCACCGGTGATGGCCAGGCTGGTGCTGATATTGCCGCTACCATCGCTCTGCACCGATGGGCTGCCCGGCAGGGGCGAGCCGTCGAGCAGGAAGGTGATGGCCGAGGAGGAGGAGAATTTCTGGCCGCTGATATGCAGAGACGTGCCGGTCGCCCCTGCCGGTGTGCCATTGACATGATAGGAGCTGCTCACGCTAATCACCGGCTGCGGGCGCGTCAGGAAATAAGCGGCCACTCCTGCACCGATCAGACCCACGAGAACGACGACACTGACAATGATCAGCGCCACTTTCGGCGTGCGCCGCCCCTGCTGAGGGCGCGGCGGCGGCGGCGGAGTTGGCGGCACCTGTTGGTAGTATGTTGGCGGCGGCGCGTATGGATCAGAAGGCATGCTGCCCGGCTGGACATACCCGGATGGAGAACCAAATTGCGTATGAGCAGGTGACGATGCTGGCAGCGTCTCCATAGAGGAAGAGGCAATGGTCGGCAAATTGCCCGGCAAGGGGGTCCCCGGAACAGATGGCACAGTAGGCGCGCTGGGGTTCAGACCAGACTGCGATACACCAGACGGGAAGGCGCTCAGCGGCGTGAAGGGAGTTTGCTGCCTGCGCTGCTCCTCGAGTATCGCTTCACCGGGGCTTGATGATCCACTCCGGCTCGTCGCCCCCTCTAACGGAGCAAGGGTCTCTGTCAGGCGGCCACAGTTTCCACAGAAACGCGCATCCGGGGCAAGTTCAGTTCCGCAATACATGCAGCGCATGGTGCAACACCTCGATTCTATGCTCCTATCATCTTTGAGCATCGACTATCCAACAACCAGCTTGTAACAATTGCTGTCTTCGATTAAGGCCAGAAAATCAGGGTACGCTTTATAATGGTTCTGGTAAGAACAATATAACACATTTTCTCGCTGTTGCGTGTCTCTAAAATTACACTTCTTCTGTGACGCCCACCACAGATGAGCGGGCTGCCTGTTTCTCTGGCAGGCAGCCCGCTCATCTCTTACATCGGCAGGAGAAAGAATGAGAGGATATTTGCCAGGATCAGAGCATACGAAATGCTCAGACTTCGAGCAATTTTTTCAGTTTGCGGCGTGCCAGTCCGCCTTCAGAACTGCTTGCTGCCTGCCGGGCGGGTAGCTGCGGCTCGATGAAGATATCCTCGATGACTTTGCCGTCAAATGCACAGGGGAAGGGCAATCCCATGCTGCGCAGCACGGTTGGGACGAGGTCGTAGACCTCGGCACGGGCGGCCTGGAAGCCCTGTTTGATGCCGGCGCCGTAGGCATAGAGAACGCCGTCCTTCTGGTGGGAGCCGCGCCGTTTCTTTCTGTCGCGGCCCGTAAAGACATCATTCCAGAGCCATTTGTTGCCCAGGGTCATATTGAAGGTGATGCCGTCGGTGGGCAGCAGGATCAGGTGCTGCTCGCGCGGCGCGTATGGCCCCTGGCCGTAAACGTCGGTGTGATAGATGGCATCTATGAGCGGCTTGCCCGTCGCGGGGTCAACCTGGCGTTTGAGGTCGGCGCACAGTTCCTCGATACGTTCGGCTGGCAGGCTGTTATCGAGAAAGATGTCCGCATAGCCGCCGCCGTAGCCGGACATGGAAGGCACGTAGGCCAGCGTATGCTCCCAGTCGATATCGTTCATGACGGGACGATAGACGCCGCCGCGTTTCTTTTTGATGATCCCGGCGCTTTTGAGCGCGCGTTTGGCCCCCTGCGCCAGCGCCAGCAGACCCACGCGCTGGAGAGCATGTTTCAGCGTGGCAAAACGACTGGCCTTCTCGCGCTGCGCAGTCGATTTCAGCTTCAACAGCCCCTGACTGTAGAGGTATTCATTGATATCGAAGGAGCGGCTGATGCCCTGGAAGCCGTGATCGGAGACGACAAACAGGCTATCTTCCGGCTTCAACTGCTCCATAACCAGTCCCAGCGCGTCATCGAGCATGCGATAATATTCCGTCGTTTTCGGGTCCGGCTCGATGATCTCATCCCAGAGCGAATGCTGCAAGCGGTCGGGGCCGACGAAGACGACGTAGCAGAAATCCCAGGCTTTCTCCGCCAGCAGATACTTCAACAGCGCGATACGCTTCCTGGTCATCTCCAGCGTGGCGTCGACGAGCTTCTGCACGCGGTTCTCTACCTTGCCGCTGAAGATATCATGCAGGTGGATGTCAATTTCGTAATCGGGAACGACGCGGAAAAGCTCCTCTTTGAACGAGGCCGGATACGTGAATTCAACCGACTCGCCGGGCGTGAGGTAGCCGCTGACCATGATGCCGTTGACGGGTTCGGGCGGGTAGGTGATGGGAACGTTGATGACCAGCACCCGCTTGCCGTACTCGCTCAGGATATTCCAGATGGCCTTGCCGCCGCGCCGGTGCGTCTGCACAAAGGCTCTGCGCCCGCCGACGTGTTCCGTGCCTTCTTCATAGGCCCAGAAATCGTAAACGCCATGCCGGGCCGGTTTGAGGCCGGTCGAAAGCGATGTCCAGGCGGGCGGCGTCAGCGGCGGATATTTCGATTCGAGCGTGGCCTCACAGCCCTGCTCGCGCAATTTCTTGAAGTTGGGCATATGCCCCTGCTCCATCAGAGGATGGATGACACGAAAGGCCAGGCCATCCGCGCCAAAAATGACTGTACGCATCGTCTCTTGTCCTCCTCATATCATTTCCTCCCATATCATGCTGAGCGAGAGCGAAGCATTTGCATGAGCTACACTCATCGTTTGCCTGTCTCAGATGCTTCGCTCTCGCTCAGCATGACACAGGAAGTTAGATTTCAAGCAATTTCTTGAGCTTGCGGCGCGCCAGCCCTCCGCTGGCAGCTTCACCCGTCTGCGCCGGGGTCGCGCCCTCGACGAAGAGGTCTTGCAGCACGCGACCGTCGAAGGTGCAGGGGAAGGGCAGGCCCATCGCTTGCAGCAGCGTCGGCACGACATCGTAGACCTCGGCGTTGGGGGCTTTGAAGCCGCGTTTGAAGTTCGGCCCGTAGGCGTAGAGGACACCATCTTTGTGATGGGAGCCAAAGGTCTTGCCGATATCCTCCCAGACGCGGCTGTTGCCCAGTTCCATACGAAAGGTGATGCCCTCACGCGCCAGCAGCAGGAGATGCGGCTCGCGCGGCGCATAGGGGCCTTCGCCGAAGACTTCGGTGGTGAATATCTCGTCGATTAAGGGTTGCCCGTTTTTCGGGTCTTTCTGCTTTCGCAGGTCGGCGCACAATTCGTCAATTTGCTCCTGCGTGATATCAGGGCTGAGGAAGACATCGGCATAGCCGCCCTGAAAGCCGGAGAAGGAGGGCGCGTAGGCCAGTGTATGCTCCCAGTCGATATCTTCCAGCAGCGGGCGCGTGGCCTCGACGCCCTCGGCATTCCAGACGCCCTTTGCTTTGAGTGAGCGTTTCAGCTTGCGCGCCAGCGGACGCAGGCCGAGCCGGTTGGCAACGTGCTTGAGCATGCTGCTGCGCCCGGCTCGCCTGCGCGCCGCCAGCACTTTTTCGCCCAGGCGCAGCAGTCCCTTATTAACGAGGTATTCGTTGATGTCAAAGTAGCTGCTGTGGCCGCGAAAGCCGTGATCGGAGACGACGAAGAGCAGGTCTTCCGGGCCGAGCAGGGCCATGATCTGACCCAGCGCGTCATCCAGCATTTTGTAATAGGCGTTGGTGCGCGGGTCGAGCGCGATAGCCTCTTCCCAGAGCTGGTGCTGCAGGCGGTCAGAGCAGACATAGGCCAGGTAACAGAAGTCCCAGGGCTTCTCTTTGAGCAGGTGCATAATCAGCTTCGTGCGCTGCTCGGTCATGCGCATGAGGACATCGACCATCGCCCCTACCTGCAATTTCAGGCGCAGCGGCTCGTATTCGGGGCCGGGAACGATCTGGTAGTGAGGGGCCACACGGAACAACTCTTCCTTGAAAGAGGTCGGATAGGTAAAGTCCAGGTCGGTGCTGGGCGTGAGATAGCCGCTGACCATGATGCCGTTGACGGGTTCGGGCGGGTAGGTAGCGGGAACGTTGACGACCAGCACCTGCTTGCCGTACTCGCTCAGGATATTCCAGATGGCCTTCTCTGCGCGGCGCGTCGTCTGCACATGCACGCCGCGCGTAATGCCCTTCTTCGGCTCCTCGGCATAGACCCAGTAATCATAGACGCCATGCCGCGCCGGTTTGAGACCGGTTGAGATCGATGTCCAGGCAGGCGGCGTCAGCGGCGGATATTTTGACTCAAGAATGGCTTCGCAACCCTCGTCGCGCAGCTTCTGAAAATTGGGCAATTCGCCGCGCTCCATCAATGGTTTGATAATGCGGAAGGTCAGGCCATCAACCCCAAAGATCACTGAACGCATCTTTATTGTTCTCCTTTAGATTTCGAGCAATTTCTTGAGCTTGCGTTTCGCCAGTCCGCCCTCGCCGCTCTGCTCTTTGCCGTTCGAGGGGACTGCCGCCTGCTGGCCCTCGGTGAAGAGTTCTTCGAGGACGCGGCCATCGAATTCGACGGGGAAGGGCAGTTCCATTGCTCTCAGCAGGGTGGGAACGAGGTCATAGATTTCGGCGTTGGGGGCTTTGAAGCCGCGCCTGAATTTCGGTCCGCAGGCGTAGAGGACGCCATCCTTGTGATGGGAACCAAAAGCCTTGCCCAGGTCTTCCCAGATGCGCTCGTTGCCCAGTTCGATGCGGAAGGTGATGCCATCACCGGGGAGCAGCAACAGGTGGGGCTCGCGCGGCGCGTAGGGGCCTTCGCCGAAGACCTCGGTGGTGAATATCTCGTCGATTAGAGGTTGCCCGTTTTTCGGGTCTTTCTGCCGACGCAGGTCGGCGCACAGTTCGTCGATCTGCCCCTGCGTGATATCAGGGCTGAGGAAGATATCAGCGTAGCCGGAAGGGAAACCGGACATGGAAGGCACGTAGGCCAGTGTATGCTCCCAGTCTACATCGTCGAGCGCGGGACGGTCCAGCCCGGCCTCGAAGTTGGGCGGCGCCCACATGCCGAGCGTCTTGAGCGAGCGTTTGATCTTACGGGCAAGGGGGCGCAGGCCCAGACGCGAGACAAGCTGGCGAAACTGCGTGGCTCGCCCCGACTTGCGCCGCGACTCCTCAAACGATTTGCCCAGCTTCAACAGACCCTTGCTGTAGAGATATTCGTTGATGTCAAAATAGCTGCTGTGGCCGCCAAAGCCGTGATCGGAGACGATGAAGAGCGTGTCATCGGGGCCGAGCAGGGAAAGCACCTGGCCGAGCGCATCGTCAATCATCTTGAAATAGGCATTGGTGCCGGGATGCAGCGCGCTGACCTCTTCCCACAGCGGATGTTGCAGGCGATCGGCGCCGATGAAGGCGACGTAAGCGAAATCCCAGGGCTTCTCTTTGAGCAGGTACATGATAAGCTTGACGCGCTCCTCCGTCATGCGCAGGATGGCGTCTGCAAGCGGCCCCACCTTGCCCATCGTCTTGAGCCGTTCGTAGGCATTGACCTCAAGGTCGATCTGGTAGTTGGGCGCGACACGAAAGAGTTCCTCCTTAAAGGAAGATGGATAGGTAAAATCCACGCCGGTGCCGGGGGTCATATAGCCGCTGACCATGATGCCATTCACCGGTTCCGGCGGATAGGTAGCGGGAACATTGATGACGATGACCTGCTTGCCAAATTCGCTCAGGATGTTCCAGATGGCCTTGCCACCTCGGCGGCGCGTCAGCACGCGAGCTTTGCGCGGCTGGCCGCGCTCGGCTTGCTCCTCATACGTCCAGAAGTCGAAGACGCCGTGCCGCGCCGGTTTGAGGCCGGTCGAGAGCGACGTCCACGCGGGCGGCGTCAGCGGCGGATACTTCGATTCCAGGATCGCCTCACAACCTTCTCGCGTGACCTTCTGGAAATTGGGCAATTCCCCTCGCTCGATCAGGGGATGCAGAACGCGAAACGTCATACCATCAACGCCAAAGATCACTGATCGCATATAATACCTCTTTTATTTCCGTTTATTCTTTTTGCCGCCCAGGAATTTCTTACGCAGCGACTTCATCACGATTTCATCTTCAGGGCTGCCCTTAAACAGGACGAGCAGCAGGATATAGCAGGCAAGGAAGACGGGAACGAGCGCCAGTTGCAGCGAGATAATCGCATGACCGAGCGTAAACGAGGTCTTCACATGCCCCAGGTGGAGCAGCAGCAGGCCCGCGCCAACGACAGCGGAACTGATGAGGCCCGCGCCAATCGATTTCAGCATATCCAGGCGATACGGGTGCATCTTGAGCAGAATCCAGACCTGAAGCAAACGCATGAGATTGAGTACCACGATGGCAAGGCCGGTGCTGATTGCCGTTCCCATCGCCCCGTAGCGCGGGGTCAGGATAATGCCCAGGATAAGATTGACAGCCACAGAGACCATCGAGTTGAGAAACGAAAGCTTCTGATAGCCGGTCATGAGCAGCATGTAGCCAACCGCGCCGGTTCCGGCGTTGACCATGCCGCCGAGCGCGAAGGCGATGGCGAGCGGCCAGGCCCCCACAAAGCTCGGCCCGGAGAGGCCCAGCACAAAGGGCGAGAAGAGCGCGATCACCAGAAAGATAGGCAGGCTGAAGGTGATACACCACTTGGTCACGATCTTAAACATCGCCTCCAGTTCTGTTCTCTTCCCCTTGCTATGCAACTCCGCGATGGTCGGCGCAAAGATGTTATTGAGCGAGACCAGCGGCAGCGAGATAAAGTTATTCATTCTGATCGCCGCCCCATACTGGCCGATCTGCGATCTGGGAACGCCGAAGACAGCCAGCAAGATGGTGTCAATCGAATCCAGCACGGTATCGATAATGGTGGTCAGGAAGTTAAACGAGGCAAAGCTGAGCCACTCACGCACCTCGTATTGCTCGGCTTCGGGCGTCGCCACCCGTGAGACTTCGCGGAAGAGGAAGTACAGGTTGAAGACAACGCTGGCAAGCGTGCTGATGAGAAAGGCGATGGCCACCCCGGCAATATTGCGGAAAAAGAACAGTACGCCCAGCAGCAGGAGAATCTGCAACGTGGGCTGAACGATATTGGCTGTCAGCACGCGCCACTTGAAAGCTTTGAAGCCGCGCAGACCACCCACCCAGACAACCTGCATGCAGAAAAGCGGGATAAGAGGAGACATCATCTGCAAAAGCGGAATAACCTGCTCAAACGAATTCTGCTGCGCCGTGAGCTGGTGTTTGGCGGCGTTGAGCGCGGCAAAGGTAGGGGTAAAAAAGACGAGCAGCAGTGCGCCAACGATGCCCGCCAGTCCGGCCACCGTCGTACAAAAAATCGTCAGGCCAACCAGCGAGGTATGTTTCTTTTTCGTGCGATAGATGGCCGTATAACGCACCATCGCGTCATCCAGGCCAAGGTTGAAGACGGAAGAGATCAGATTAATCAGCGATGTAGCGAGCGTATAGAGTCCATAGAGACCGGCGCCGAAGCCGTATTGAACAAGAAAAACTCCAACGTATTTAAAAATCATCCCAAGAATATTGCCGAGGCCAACCATACCGGCAGAGCTGGCCGCACCAGACACTTCCGACTGCATAGAGTCGCGGGCAGGCTTTTTCTGCTGCGCTGTCGCAGCAATGCCGTTAAGGACCATCATGGGCAGCGTGGAGCGTTTGTCAAATCCGTTGTCATCGATATCAAAGCCAAAGGTCTCAGGCTTCCACTCCAGTACCCCGTTGGCGTTGAGATCGGCGTGACCCGATGGTTTCAGCGTAGGAGGAGGCAAGGTGGAAAATCGCTCGATATGCGGCATATATTGTGCCGGGGGCGTATCCATGCCAGCGCCGGATGTCCATGACATATCGGGCTGCTCGCCCTGTATATTCAGCACAGGATCAATGATAAGCGGACGCGAGACAGGTCTCTGAGCAACCGGCCCTTCCTGCGCGTTCTGGCGGAGATCGACCACGAGCGCGTGCGCAGCAGGTCTTTGAGGTATCGTCGTGGCAGACTGAAAGGGAACCTCTGGCACCTGGCCTTCTTGCCCTGTTTCAACCCGCGTTTTCAGGGTGATTTCTGGCACAATTACGGTATCTTTCTCAGCAAAAAATTCGTCGGCACGACGAAATTGCGTACGGCGAGGAGACCGACGCGAGAATGGCCCGGATGATTGCGCAAGATCATTACTCATGCAACCCTACTGCTTTCAAGGCACGTCAACATACGATCAGTCAATCAGAAAGAGTGGGCCAGGAGCATCAACTCCTGACCCCATGCGCTCAGACATAGCCGAGGTCGCGCAGGTGGCCGATAATCAACTCCTCATCTTCTTCAGAGAGTTCCTGGCTCTGCGCGCCTGAGCGAATTGGATGCGTCTCCAGATAAGAAGGCGCGAAGAGTTCGGCGACGGCGCTGCCATCCAGATCAACATACTCGACGCCCAGGGCGTGCAGCAGCGTTGGTACGATAGCCGTAAGCGCGGCATGCTCTGACGGCGAAACGCCGGCCAGCAGTGAAGGCGCTGCGGCCAGCAGGAAACCACTCAACTGAGACGGATGCGCTCCCGCTTCAACAGTGGTACCGGCAGCGGGCGTTGAGAAGGTGGCCTCATCAAATTCCAGGCGTGTACTGTGTGGCGAAGGGGCATAGCCGGGCGCGAAAACGACCACAAGGTCCGGGGCGCAGAAGAGATAGTCGCCGCTATACAGCTCCTCCTTGCGATAGACGCGCTCGATGACGACGGCTCCGTCTTCGTCGCGCAACTTGGCGGGCAGGGCCTTCACCAGCGTCTCGCGAACCTCTTCGTACTCGTCCTGCGGGTGAACAGCCCCCTGCGCGTCGCGGCCAAGCAGGTTCACCCAGATCTGCCCGTGTCCGGCATAGTAGGCCAGCGAGTTCTGCCAGTTGACCTGGTTACTCCGCTCGTCGCGCTCAATGATGCCCATATCGGCCAGGAAATTATTGACGTTGACAAAGCGTTCGACCGGGGCCGGGTGCGCCTCGGAGAAGAGGGCCAGCAGCCCCGTCTCGCCGACCGCCTTTTCGGCCAGTGACAGCGCCCGGCCAATCATGTCGGCGTCTACGTCTGTAGCGGCGCATTTCACAATCAAGCAGGCAGGCGAGGCGGTATTCGCAGCCGCCCATTGCTCGATGCTCTCGACAAGCTTCGCACCTGGCACTTCCTCAAAAGCGACCGTCCAGCCGACGGTGCGCAGGAGGTCGGGCAACAGCCTGGGGGGCGCGCCGCGCCCTGTCGTTTCTTCGCTGATGGCATAATTGTGTGGCAGCAGGGTATCAAAGAAACCAAAGGTCTCTGGCAGGCGACCGCTGAACGCCTGGTAGTAGTGCGCCTGCGGGCTGCTAATGGGGGCGGGATCAAGTTCGATGAAAGCCGCCCGGCGCGCCTGCACCTCCGGTAGATCGCGGATACTGGCCGCTGCTGCTCCACTCAGCCAGATGATGACCGCTCGCTGTGTTGTATCTGTCAAGAAATTCCTCCTTCAGCTTGATAAGGGATTGCTTTCGTCCCTGAACGTTTTGCTTTCATGCATGCAAGTCGCCATACCTGATCTTTATACATAAGTAGCCCCCACATAATCCAGCTGGTGACCACCTGGGGCATTTCTGTCAGCACGCTGATCTGACGGGGCGGGATGAAAAAGCCGCCGGCGAAAAAGTCTGCTACCAGCGAACCCAGGGTCAGGCCGAGAATGGAGAGGGCCAGCATCTGGTCTTCGTGTCTCTCCGAACGGTAGTCATCACAGAAGGCACGCGCCAGACGATGCCAGAAACCGGGCTTCTCGTGCGGCTTTTTCACCCTCTCCGGCAGCACCACGTAATCCAGGCCAATTCTGCTGAGAATGGACGTGGTCATATTCCGCTCATCACGTTTTCTCGGCAGGCGGGCACGTCGGTAGAGCATGGTCGCCAGGACAATCATGATTACCGGGAAGGCGACGAACAGAAACAGCCCGATCGGCCCGGTTTCGCCGAGAATCTGAAGATAGGCGTTGTGGGCAACACACAGGCCGGTAGCGTTACAGTTGCGCAAAGCCCTGGGTAGATTGGTAAACGCCTGATCGTAGGCCCAGAAATTGCCAGGCCCCACGCCGAGTAGAGGCTGCTTACTCCACACGCGCAACGAGTCTTGCCAGATGATGAGGCGAACAGCATCATCGGTTTTGACGCTCTGCAACTTTTCCAGTTCCGCCTTCAAAAGTGGAATAAACGGGATCAACAGCGCGATATAGGTCATCAGCAGACGGCGCGAGTAGACAATGGTCATGACGATTGCCCCAACGCCGACTTCCAGCCACCAGCTATTTTCCAGGCAGAGGATGACGCAGACCAGGCACAGGACAGTAATCAGCCCGTACAGGAAGCGCACGCGCCCGCTGGGGGCGCAGAGGAAGCGCGCGTATGCCAGCAGACAACCGAGGGCGAGCAACTGGGCAATAGCGCGCAGGCTCATCCACAGGATGTGCGGCTCCGAGAAACGGAAGGTATAGATGTCGCCTCCAATACGCTTGAAATCATAGAGAACGACAATACACGTAATCAGAGCGGCAATGATGAAGATGCGCTGGATGTAGCGTATTAACCGTTCATTCGTCGAGACGATCATACAGACGATGACATAGGTCATGACGGGAAAGGTGAAGACGATACAGCCCAGAATCTCATCATAGATAATCGGGTTGCTATTGATCTTATGGGGAACTCCATGCGTCCAGAAAGCCTGGACGACGACGTTGGAGATCACCGCCAGGAAGATCAGGACCAGGTGGGGCCAGTACGCCCGCAGCGGCGGCAGGAAAACTTTGCGCACAGAGAAAGCCGACTGCACCAGCAAGATGCAGAAGAGTACGCCGATGAATACCTCGGATGGATAAATATCCGCCGACTTCACCGTGACGATTTTGGGCGCCAGAGCTGTTGTTCCCAGCGCAAAGACGAGCAACGCGAACTGCGGTCGCCTGAGAACGGCAATGAAGGCAGGCAGCAACAGCAGGCCACCACAGATGGCAAAGACAAGATTCAAGGGCAGAAGCGCGAGGATCTGCCCGCCCTCTATGCCAACCAGGCAGGCCAGGACGACGAGCAGGAGACGCGGCCACCAGAAGCTCAGCCTGCGCCGCCAGTAAATGCGGCGATGATAGGCCTTTTGCTGCTCTAACTGAGTTTTCAGATCGGGCATTCCCCCTCCCGCAGGAAGGGGAGGCCGATTGGAAAAAGAATCGGTGATCTGCATACTGCCTGCTCTCACTCATTTCCAGGGCGCACGGGCGGTCCCATGCGCGGAGAGGGTGGCATCTGCGGCATCTGTAGCGGCGCGATGCCCGGCAGGGAAGGCGGGACGCCTGGGCGCGACATGCCGCCGGGAGACAACGGCGGTACCGGCAAAGGCGCCATAATGCTCTGGTCGGGCCGCTGCTGCCCGTAATCGGCGCCATAACCATTGCCCTTCCCGTTTGTTGAAGCTGGTACAGCGGCCCATTCCTCTTTCAACGTCTCGGCGGGCATGGCCGTCGCGAAGTAGCCGTTCTGTTTGCGCGCGGGCTGGCGGTTCATGATAATACCGGCAGGAACATGCGCCAGCGAGGTCAGGATTTCCTTTGCCCGCAGCAAGAGCGACATCTTATCGTTGCCATAGTTGACGACAACCGCAACGCCATCAACCATAGTGGCGATCAAGGCGGCATCGGCGCTCTCCAGCAGGGCAGGCCCATCGATAATCACCACATCAGTTTTCTTGCGCAACTGAGCGATGATAGAGGGCAGTTTCTGTCCGAGGGCGAAGGCAGGGTCTTCCATGGCTGTACCGGCAGCCACCAGCCAGATATTGGGGGTGTTGCTGCGCTGCACTACTGCGTCAACCGGCTCACCTGCCGGGGCCTTGAGCAGGCCGCTCAGACCGGGGCCTGAGGGAGTCAAGCCAAAGGTGAGATGGGTTGAAGGACGACGCAGATTGCCGTCGACGACAACGACCGTACCTCCGCCGCGCGCTATTGTCGAGGCGATAGCGGCCGCAACCGTCGATTTTCCCTCGGCGATCTGCGGGCTTGTCACCAGCAGCGCGACCCCTTGCGGCGCCTGCCACTGTGCAGGGAGGATGTGCGCCAGACGGAGGTTAGCGCAGATATCGGCAAATTCCTGCGCTATAGCGCCCGTCGGACGGAATAGAAGGCTCTTGATGTCAGCCCGTTTACTCAAGCCGCCCAGGTAAGCGAGGCCAAGTTTCTCCCTGACCTGGTCATCGCCGTAGAGGTGGCCGTCCAGGGAGACCATAATAATCATTACCAGCAAACCCAGCACCAGACCGGCCAGGAACATGACCCCGATAATTTCCACACCCTTGCTGGCAACGGTAACGGTCGCCGGAAGGGCCAGCGCCGAGACAAAGACATCCGCTTTCACCGATGTCGGCAACGCTTGCAAGCTTGATTGCAGAGCATCGATGTTGTGCGTCACATCGGTCAGGTTATTGTTATAGATAGTATAGTGCGGGTCAGAGGTTGTAGCGAGCGAAGCAATCAATGACTCCCAGTGCGTTTTCTGTGCTTGCAGCTGCGTAATCTGGCTCTGAATATAAGTACGTTTGGCCGTCAGGTCGCCCATGACCTGGTCTGTCTTATACTGCACGTAACCGTTGGCGACATCATTAGCAATCATCACCGCATCGCCTGGCTTTGGAGCAGTAGCTGTCACAGTAAAGAAAGACGTGGTTGTTGATGGCGCTGTGACGGTCACATCAAATGTGAGGTCCAGGGGGGTATAGTGATGAGCCTTCAACTCAGGATATTTGCTATAGACATACTGCATCACTCCCAGCGTAACAATCTCGGCAGCATCATTGGTTGCCTGAGAGATGCTATCGGAGGAGTTTGCAGTTTGACCGGGATAGGTGGTTCCAGGAGCGCCTGCATCAACCAGCATTGTTGCCGTTGCCTGATAGGCGGGGGGAATGGCTTTTGCGATTACCACGCCCACCAGTGTCGTGACAACCACGCAGATGGCAATGATCCAGGCGTAACGTTTCATGCTCGGGAAATAACGCTTCAAGGTCTCTCCTACCTTTCAAAAACGCGGTAAAGCGCCTTTACCACATACCAGAACTGTTCGTCCCTCTTCAAACAAGAAACAATCTTTCCTTCAGTATACACAGCGGTACATACGATACATGCCTGTTGGCAATAGGACAGCCCTGTATGCGCGCATTTCTCTACGTCTATGCAACCCAAGTTGCAAGTGTAACAGAATACGCGCCACAAACCCCAGGCATAAATTGTTACATTTCGGTGATGATCTCTCACCGGAGGTTACGATTTCTCAACCGACTTGCTGGCGGCCTCCCTTCAGAATATTCAAGAGAAGAAGACTTTCAGCAATTCGATCTGGACATTGAACGCAATGTTGTTCTGATTGGTTGAATAGAAGGCGATCACGCCCTCCTGCACGCCTGAGCCGTTCAGTTTATAATGAACGGACTGGCTGAAGTCAACGTAGCCAGAGGAGGCCGGGCTGTGAATGGGGCCAGAGTCGCCAATGATGGTAAAGCTATCATCGTAGAGGACAACATGGCCGAGGATGCTGCCACCGGCCACCGAAACCCCGCTCACGGTTACGGGATTGCCCACCTGCACGTTATTCGCCGGGCTGGAAACCCTTGTCCCACTATCGAGAGGCACAATCTGGCTGACTTCAAAGACGTTGTTGATGTTGCCATCCAGACGGAAGAGCGTCGCTACAAAGCCGCCGCCGCCGGTACCAAGATTCGTCACCTGGACAATATAAGCCTGCTTCGCATTGTTATAGGCGATATTTTGCGAAGAGACGTTTGTCCAGTGAAATAAGGTCCCGGCCAGTCTGTGGACTACTTCACCACCGTTGAGTCGCCACGCATTTGCCCCTGCAATCGTGGTATTCGTTGAAGAAGCCAGCGCCTCGGACTGTTCAGCCTGATAATGGGTCACATCGGGATAGATGCCGGGAAACAGGATTTGCTGGAAGGTTGCAGTACCCGCGTTCCACTGGTATTCCTTAAAGACATTTGGTCCCAGCGGGTCATTCGAGGCGTTTTCCGCGATCATCAACGTATTGGCGGGGCTGATTGACGCCCTGCCCTGCACCAGACCCAGCGCCGAGAAGCGTTTGACCGGGGTACCGGTCAGGTTATCATAGACGTAGCAGTCCATTTTCGCGTCCTGGGTATAGTAGCGTGCGACAACCAGAGCCGTCAGCGCGCCATTTTGCTCCAGATTGCCACAGGTAACCTGCTGCACCTTATTCACGTTAGCCTTTGTCCCCACCAGGCTATCCCAGTTGACCGACAGGGCCGGGCAATTGGCCACCTGCAGCGTAATCGGCGTCGGCTTGAAGGCAGGTGTTGGCGTCGCGGTCAGCGTTGAGGCAGTAGTGGGCGTACTGGTTGGAAAATCGTTCGCGCCCGCTCCCTGCGAAGGAGTCGGGAACAGGCTGCACGCGCTCAAAAGAAGCAGCATGCAGCAGAGCAGCAGGCCGGTGCTACTGATCGCCATGCTCGCATGCCGCGCAGGTCGCCGGGAATCCCTGTTTGCTTTGAGCAATCGCATCTGTTGTCTTTCCATCTCTCCGTACCTCACACAAAAAAATGATTGCTGATTATTTGTGCCTCTCCATTTTCCACTACCACCTCTCGCCTCCCACTCTTTCACCATACAAGTCTATAAGTTCTGCACCGATCCTGTTTGTTACCATGTATTATCGGCATCTTCCGAGCATATATTGATAGCTGCCCCACGCAGCTATACCTCGCTCGTTTCTCAACCTGTTCTGTCGATTGCATAGGAGGAACATAGTCCCCTCGCCTGTCCTATCTGAAAAACGGCAGATGAAACACGGTGTAACATCGATACATACAGATAGGACTCCTTCCTCATAGCGAGGACGCGACAACGAGCGTCCAGTAACGCGCTTCCCCTTTTCGTCCGGGGCCGGGGAAAAAAGGGATATTCGCCTGTTTGCCAGGAGGCGGTTATCGTTTCTTTACTTCAGTCCAGCAATAACAACCGATTTACCACCGCTCATTCATAGTTTTCTCTCCATCTCTGCACTACTCTATGAGCGACCGACAATGAAGGTAGAGCTATGTTTTTGCATCGACCATCACTCTGGAAGCGAACGGGTATCAGCAAATGAGTATCATCAACACGATCAAACCGGTTTACCGGGCCGCGCGGTCTGCGTATAGATTGGCGACCAGCGGGCTGCGCCTGCTACCGGATTTCATCATTATCGGCACACAGCGCGGCGGTACGACTTCGCTCTATTACTATCTGATTGAATACGCCGGGGTCGCGCCCGCACAGCATAAAGAGGTGCATTTCTTTGACGATCACTTCCGGCAGGGGATGCGCTGGTACCGGTCGCAATTCCCGACAACCGCGCAAAAGTACCTGACCGAACACGCGGGCAGGCGGCGCTTTCTCACCGGCGAGTCCAGCCCTTATTATCTCTTTGACCCGCGCATCCCTGCACGGGTACGGGCGGCCCTGCCGGATGTCAAACTGATCGTCTTGCTGCGCAACCCTGTCGATCGCGCCTATTCGCATCACTGGCTCTCCACCCACGAAGGACACGAAACGTTGCCGTTCGAGCAGGCAATTCGCCGCGAGGAAGAGCGACTGCGCGGCGAGCAGGAGAAAATGCTGGCGGACGACCACTATGAAAGCTACAACCACCGCCACTACGCCTACCTGGGCCGGGGCATCTACGCCGACCAGCTCCAGAACTGGCTGCACGTCTTTCCCGCCGAGCAATTTCTGATTCTCAAAAGCGAAGATCTCTACCAGAATCCGGTATCGATCACAAAGCAGGTGTTAGAGTTCCTGGGCCTGCCGCCCTCTATCCTCAACACGACGAGAGAGTTCAAACAATACCGCGAGCCGATGCCGAAGGGATACAGGAATAGCGCAAAACCGCCGAAGATGGACCCTGAACTGAGGAAAGAACTGGTGGCTTATTTCCGGCCCCACAATCAACGCTTGTATGCATTGTTAGGGCGCGATTTTGCCTGGGAATAAGGGATAGAAACAAGGAGTACACAACGTGACTACGATAGATAAACATGTACTGCGTAAGGCGTACCGGGCATCAACGAACCGACTGCGCCTGCTGCCAGACTTTATCATTATTGGGGTGCAGAAGGGCGGCACCACCTCACTCTATCGCTATCTGATCGAGCATCCATCGATTGCCCCCATCTATGTCAAGGAGCCGCACTTTTTTGACATCTATTACCATAAAGGTATGGGCTGGTATCGCGCGCATTTTCCCATGCTGACGGAGAAATACGCTGCGCAGATCGTGCGCGGGCAGAAGTTGCTCACGGGCGAGGCCAGCCCCTACTACCTGCTACACCCGCTGGCGGCGAAACGGGTTGCCGCAACGCTGCCGCACGTGAAGCTCATTGTCCTGCTGCGCAACCCGGTCGACCGCGCGTACTCGCAGTACCAGCATCAGCGCCGCCAACCGGGGGTTGAGCCGCTCTCGTTTGAGGAGGCCATTGAGGCCGAAGCGGAGCGACTGGCGGGGGAAGAGGAGAAGATGCTGCAAGATGAACGCTATGCCAGCTTCAACCATCGCCACTACAGCTATCTGGCGCGCGGCACCTATATCGAGCAATTGCCGCGCTGGATGAAGCTGTTCCCGCGCGAGCAGTTCCTGATCCTGAAAAGCGAAGACCTCTTTTCCAACCCGGCGGCCACCGTCGCGCAGACGCTGGAATTTTTGAACATCCCCATCAGCAGGGAGCAGCAGGAGAAGGTCTACAAGCCGTTTAATGATGCGCGCTACGAGCCGATGGCGCCGGAGACCCGCGCCCGGCTGATTGAACACTTCCGGCCATTGAACGCGCGCCTGTATGAATTTCTGGGCCGCGATTTTGGATGGGATCAATAATATGCCAGCAACGACAGATGCTCCGACGCCACTGCTAGAGAAGCTCTACCGGGCCGGTACCGCGCCGTTTCGCCTGCTGCCCGATTTTCTGATTATCGGCACGCAGCGCGGCGGCACGACTTCGCTCTACAATTACCTGGCCGACCATCCCTGCATCGGCGCCGCATCGATCAAAGAGGTCCATTTCTTTGATAGCGCCCATTTTAAGCAGGGGCCAATCTGGTATCGCGGCCATTTTCCCCCACTCTGGCAGAAATATGCCGTCGAGCGCGAGCGCAAAGAGCCGTTTCTCACGGGCGAGTCCAGCCCCTATTATCTGTTCCACCCGCACACGGCAAAACGGGTGGCCGCGCTGCTGCCGCAGGCAAAGCTGATCGTAATGTTACGCAATCCGGTAAATCGGGCCTACTCCCACTATTACCACGAAATCGCCGGCGGCCACGAGAAGCTTTCCTCGTTTGAAGAGGCCATCGAACAGGAGGAAGAGCGACTACGCGAAGAGCAGGAGAAGATGGCAAGCAACGCCGATTACGTGGGCTACAAACATCGCCACTACTCCTACCTGGCGCGTGGCCGCTACATCGAGCAACTCCCGGCATGGCTGAGCCTGTTTCCCCGGGAACAGGTCTTGATTATCAAAAGCGAGGACTTCTATGCCGATCCTGCTGCTGTCTACCGGCAAACCCTGCGTTTCCTGGGCCTGCCAGAGGCTGCACTGAAGACAGGCGGCCAGGAGTTCAAAACATATAACGAGACGCGCCCGCCAAAAATGAATCCTGAAACGCGCAAACGGCTGGTGGATTACTTCGCGCCCTATAATGAGCAGTTGTATGCTTATCTGCAAATGGATTTCGGATGGTCGTGAATTTTCGGCAATAAATTTCTCCGTAGGCGTCGATTGATCGGCTTGAGTGACTTCTGTAGCCGACCGGGCCGATCAATCGACGCCTACGGAGATTGTTGTTCTAGTGAATCACGCGATCCAGCACCATGATGGCGAAGATGGCGGCGAGGTAGATGTTGGAGTACCAGAAGAGGGTGCGCGCCAGCTTCCTGGATTGTTCGCGCCAGAGGCGGAAGGCGAGGAAGACGAGGCCGCCGCCCAGCAGGAGCGAACCGGCAAGGTAGAAGTAGCCCATCGCGCCCATCGCGTAGAGGATCAGGGTGATTGCCACCAGGAAGATGGCGTAGAGCAGGATTTGCTTGCGCGTCTCCGCCTCGCCCTTGACCACCGGTAGCATGGGGATGCCCGCTTTCTCGTAGTCTTTCTGGATGAGCAGCGACAAAGCCCAGAAGTGCGGCGGCGTCCAGAAGAAGATGATGGCGAAGAGCCAGACCGCCGTCAGGCTGACGCTGTTGGTGATGGCCGCCCAGCCGACGAGAACCGGAACCGCTCCGGCAGCGCCGCCGATGACGATATTCTGCGTCGTGGTACGCTTGAGGCCAAGCGTGTAGACGAAGACATAGAAAAGAATGGCAGAGGTAGCCAGCACGGCGCTGAGCAGGTTGACGAAGGCGAAGAGGATGACGAACGAGACGACGCCGAGGACAATGCCAAAGACCAGCGCCTGGCGGGGTTCCACGCGCCCGGAGGGCAGGGAGCGGCGCTGCGTGCGGCCCATGATCTGGTCGATGTCGCGGTCGATGTAACAGTTGATGCAGTTGGCGCTGCCAGCCGCCAGCGCGCCGCCCAGTAGCGTGGGGATGAGCAGGGAAAGGGGAGGCAGGCCCTGTTTCGCAATCGCCATGGCGGCAGCCGTCACGCCGAGCAGCAGCACAGTCACATGCGGCTTCATCAGGTCAAGATAGTTGGCGAGCGTCTGCCGGATGACGCCGGTCTGCTTTCTTGCCTCAAGCTCGGCCTGCTCCAGCTTTGCCAGTTCCTCCGGCGATGGGGCTACGCGCA
>Ga0209810_1001199_pt1 | contig 42016 bp, 37 predicted proteins | sample Coa_R1_7_FD_187159 | JGI IMG/M metagenome (GOLD analysis project Ga0209810, IMG submission 187159) | Surface soil microbial communities from Centralia Pennsylvania, which are recovering from an underground coalmine fire - Coalmine... | ecosystem: Environmental > Terrestrial > Soil > Unclassified... | reverse complement strand
CAATCGCACCAAAGCCATGATGCGTCAAGGCTATGGCTATCGTAATCGGCAGCATTTACGCTTGCGGATTTTAGTGGGGGACGTGGCATGATTTTTTCACCACTTTCCCCCCAAAGGGCGGAGAGCCATCCTTGCTCTTCTATTGTACCTGAATAGACGTGTAGAGGGGAGTTATTCCAATGGAAGCGAAACGAATTCGGAAAAGCTAAAAGTAATTGGACCGACAACAACACTAGTACTCATCTCTGAAACAGAAATATTCTTGTTCAGAAGCATCTTTCTATAGTATGCTAATTCATAACAGTAACGTCCATAGAGTAAGCATCAAACTGCAAAACGTAATAGGAGAGGGGGAGGAAATGTTGGGCTTTGTTGATGCGCTCAAACGCATGATCGCAAATATCGAAGCAACAGGGGGAGCGGTAATCGAAAGAACGTTCCCTTCACATCGATTACTTCAGCAATTGAGAGAACATGCCGTCCAATGTTTGAGTAGATCAACGGGCAGATACTCTGTAGATGAGTGGTTCTTCGGGGGATATTTCGAGGAGCATGTTCGAGCCTGCGTTGTTTACCTCCATAAGCTCGGTATATTGGAGGATGATCGTGTCTATCACTTGCTCACTAAAGTCATTGACGCGTTGGTAGATAGTCAAGACGGAATTGGGGAAGAGCAGGAGAGATTCGAAAAGCAGCTTGTGCGCTCACTGAAAATCGTCTGGTATGAGTGCGGTGATGAGCAAACTTATTTGTATACAATTGCTGAAAATAGGTGGCTCATCACTTGGGATTATCAGATTTCTCAATGGAAAGCAACCGGCTTAGGACGACTATTCATGGACCTAGCTCCTGTAGAAGCAGCAATTTTTCTCCTGAGCATTGATACGTTATTTGCAACTGGTGACTACGATTTTCATCATATAAGTGGAGATATGTTACGTCGCCTACAATCGTTGAAGTCTGATGACGAGCGGCGATTTATTCAGCAATTAGGTGATTCCCACCACACTCTACTCACGCGGCTCGGTATTTTCATCCTAAAACCCCGTGTCGATGCGGAATATTCTTTTGCTGATATAGATGAACATGTGCAGGTGACTTCAATCGGACAAATAGTGCTCAATGCGGTGCTCAGTGAAAATAATTCTTACCGTGATGCAGCTCTGTCTATTGTCCGAACCGAGGAGGTTGGAGGAACGTTCAACGAATCAGCATCAGAAATCAGTGAAATGGTTCACTTAGTAAGCCAGTCAGATCTTGTAGACCAAGTTAACCGAGACTCTATCGATACCAGCGTACATCTCTATCAAACCAGGAAATATTTAGCTTCATTCAAAGCGATCTACCCATCAATCGAAGCAATTCTTGAAACGATGTTGATCAAGGCAGGAGTATCTCAGCAACTCGATGGAATAGTAAAAAAGGCTGAATATCTGCGACAAAAAGGAATCATTCCACCCGATGTTGCTGGAGTGATGGAGATATTCGCTAAAGCACGCAACAAGGTAGCGCATGGCAACATCTCGCCTCCAGACGAGGATGCATTTCCGCTCTGCCTACTCGCTTTTCGGTACCTGCGAAGGCTACTCACAACATACCATTCCATGAAATAAAATGTTGGACGATGAAGTTTGACCACGATAAAGTGTACCGGCTTTGACGTCTTATTCTGCAGCATTTCTGAGGTGATGAGTATGAAGGAAGACGAATATTATGATCGCATTTACCAAAGTCTGATCACATTGTTGGGTCAGCAGGGATTATCATGGATTGTCCAGGATGTGAATGAGCAGATTGTGATGGGAAAAGTGATGATCCCAACACCTGAAGAAAAAAAGAAAGCTCCTAGAGGAAAGAAGCTGAGAACGTACAGCACTGCATATTCGCATAAAGAGCGCTTGCGCCTGCTAATCAACACTATAAGACATGTAGTCGTTCATGGGGCTTCTATAGAAAAAGAGGTGCTCTCATTCTACCTCGAGCCAGACGCTCACAGTCAAGCGCAGTTCAGACCTCTGGCGATAAAATTTTACTCGGAAGTGGAGCAAGAAGAGGTAGCTATTACTGACGAGCAGCAAGCTCCACTTAGATATGCTCAGGCTCAAAAGCTGGGAAATATTCTGGATCGACTTCAGGAGTTGCTCGATGATGACCATTGAAGATCAACTTCTTGCTGAAATTCAATCGACGTTAGGAAGCGCGATCACGCCGAATCTTCGTCGATCAGATCCTTCTGGTATTTTTGAGGCGTACATCCTCAGTTTTGTACTGAGGGCAGCGATCAGAGTAGGGGCGAGAACTCCCATCCGATACGAAGATGTGAATGGAAACTCCCCTACGATATTTGAATTCAGAGCCAGCCCGAGTTATATTGCATCGACAGCCAGACCTTATACCCATGCTCTTATCGAGTTCCCCAGTAAGCCCTTACTGGAAGCTCATGTAGGCGTATTAGTTGAGGGCGAATCCGGAGTGTTGCATGAGTGTGATGTCGCTGTCATTACGAGAGAAGAGGCTCAAAGATGCAGGAGGGAAAGCAGAATGGGGTGGTCTGGATCTCCGGCAGTATGGATTTCACCGGACACAGCAAAAATTGTGCTCAGTGTAGAATGTAAATTTTACCAGCGGGCCCGATTAGATGTGGACCTTGCCCGATCTTTCTTGGGACTTACCTCTGATATGTCTACGAGATGTGACAAGTATTTTGTCGCGAGTGCTTCCGCTGACTCAGTTGAGGTATTATTGAACGAGAAACATAAAATCTGGCATAGAAATATTTTGCCTGGAGCAGTTGAAACGGAAATGCTTCAGAACGCATTTCAGACAACCTTTAGGAATTTTATAACCTCTCGAAAGTGGTAGCATAATCTTGAAATCGTATCAGGGATGAGCAACCCAACGCTGAAAAGTACGATTTTTTGTAGGCCATTGCTTCACGAGAAATCGTACTTGATGCCCCAGAGATGGTTCCTCCTCTTTGAGAGAATGCTGCACTACTCCGACTAGTTCCTACATGTTTTCTGCATGAATCTCCCGAGTAGTGAACACATCGTTTGTTCCGTCTTTTTCCGCTTTTTCCCGTCTGCTTTCGATAATTGAGCAGCCAGCAGTATGACTCCAGTTGTCCCGTTGGCGCAGCTCACGACGGCTTTTCCGTCTATTACCCAGGCACACGCCGTCTATTGTCCAGGCCTATCCCGTCTGCATCTGCTCTGCTCGCAGTCTGGCAATCAGGCGCTGTACCACTCTTTGCGAATCAGCAGCGGTGCCCCTATCTCAACGTCCTTGTCTGTATGGATGGACAGCAGTGTGCGTTCTCCTTCTGAGGAGATGAGCGATTTCTTGTTTCGCTGACTTTTTGCGTTCTTCAACCTGGAATGGACCCTTCGCGCGTGATCCAAGGAGCGCATTGAGTCACCACCAATCGACGAGGCAATGGCGAGGTGAGGGAGATCATGCGCCGTGCAGAGCCGTTTCTTTCTGCCTCGCATAGCGCCAGGCGTCGCGCGGATCACTCATGCCTTTACTGCGTGCTTCCTGGAGCCACTCATGCAGTTCATACTTGTTCTGATAGAGCCGGTTGCCACAAAAGACATTGCGCCGTGCAAAAGGGGCTGGGGTCGTTTGCCTGCGGTGCTGGAGGACGACAGCGTCGGCTAGGTTGACAATGGTGTCCCCATACCAGGGGGTAGCGAGGGTATAGGCAGGGTCAAACACCCACGCCGGGCAGGGTACGCCATAGCGGTCACAGAGGAACTCGACCGAAGCCGCGCAAAAGGCGGCCCAATGGCGGGTATGCTCGCTGTCTTGGTCCGGCTTGCCCAGTGGGTCACTGACTAAGGCGGCGCGGTGGTCCCTGGCGTAATCATACCAGGCGTTCTTAAAATTCCCTAGCGCCGTCCAGGGGTCTTCCCCAGCACAAATCTGTTGGTACGCCCGTGCCATCGTTTGAAGCGTTTTCGGCATTATAGCTCCCGCTCCCTTTGTGATCCGAACAGCACGTCGAGGGAGGACGCGATGGTTTCGGCCTCCTCCTGTTGTGCTGCAGGCAGGATATAGCGATCCAGTACCCGTTGGGCCTGCTTGCGTGTGCGAATGCGTGTTTGTGGCAGGAGAACCCTACAATCCGCCAGATCTTGATCGCGTCCCGCCAGGAGTTTCAGCGCGAACACAAATTCCTTGGGCGGGGCATACACCTGCAGCGGCCCGTAACGTTTCCAGAGTTTGCCCCTCGGCATAATTATTTTATCATAGATGAGCATTTGTGTCAGATAATTGAACCAGTTTGATGGGAGTGTGTACTTGCTGGCAATGGCCTGGACACCGTCTCGCAATGCCTGACGAGCCCTTTGGAAGTCTTCGCCTTCTTCCATCCAGAATATATCAACATCATCGGTGGTGCGTGGTGCGTTGGCCAGCAGCATCATGTAGGCACCTCCTATCAGGAGCATCCGAATGGGCTTGGAGATGCCCTGGCTCTCTAATGCTGCTCCTAGCTCGGCCAGATAGTACTCGATCTCGTGTGCTTGCATCCCTGCCTCCCTCCTGCTTGCCTATTATAGCATTACCTGCTTTCAGCAGGGAGACCGCCCCGGACCTGCATGATGGCGGCTGTAGCCAACGCCACATGGCTTCACGAGCAAGCGTACTTGGCGGACTTGTTTTCTCTGGAAATGATGAACGTGATAGCACACTTTGGTAAGAACGAGGAGGAGCTTTGGTGAGAAAAAGCTGGTGGTGATGAAAGGGTAGACCTCCTGCCTCTCTTGAATTTGTACAAAAGTTCTGGTAAGCTTGTTCTAGAGCGTTCTGAGGTGGGGAAATCCTGCCTTCGTTTTTAGGCGACATCTTTTGCCGGAAGCGCCACAAAACGCACGTGACATCTTTTGTCAGAGACGCTCACATTTAACATCTATCGTCTACGCGACCCAATAAAGCCAGTTCATAGCAAGCGGACGTCGTTCTTGCGACGATCTGCCTTCCAAGCAGGCTGTCGCGGGTTCGAGTCCCGTCTCCCGCTCTCATCACACAGGAAGCCAGTTCTGGAGTGCTTTTACAGGAAGCAAGCGGTAATGGCTGTCGGGGCAATGTGTCTCACGAATGCTTCAGTGAGTTCCTGCCTCGCAAACGCATACGTACCTGCCTCGTCTGAGGGTCAAAAAAGGTACGAAACGGTGCGCGTACCTGCTTCTCCTGTGAATGCCTCATCTGAACCGGAGGTGTTCCTGTGTCTTTTGATTCTTCTCGCAAAAAGCAAGAGCAAGCTGCTCCTGCGTCGTCTCGCACCGGCAAGCGTTCCTCGCAACGGGCCAAACGCGCTATCCGTGCGACTATCGATGAGTACATTCTCGATCATCGTAGTCAGAACCACAGTCCAAAGACCATCGAGTGGCATACCCTCTCGCTCGGCAACTTCGCCGCTTTTCTGCAAAAGCAGGGCGTGACCTCTATCGAGGATATCGAGCGCGTGCATGTCCTCTCCTGGCTCACGCACTTGAGTACAGAACCTGGTGCGAAAGGCAAGAAGCTCTCTGAACGCTCAGTCAACGGCTATGCCCGCTCTATGCGGGCCTTCTGCAACTGGCTGGAAGCTGAGGGTTACGTCCAGGTGGCTCCCTCGAATCACGTCAAGATGCCCAAAGTTGGCAAGCCGTTAATCCGCATCATCGAATTTGACGAGTTTGAGCGCATGTTAAAAGCCTGCGCTCCTCCTCATGAATTCGGCCCTACCACCGATTGCAATGCTGCCCGCAATCGCGCTATCCTCTGGGTGCTGTGGGATACTGGTATCCGTCTGGCAGAACTCTGCGATCTGCGGCTGTCGAACCTCGACCGGGACAAAGGGGCGATCATCGTTCACGGCAAAGGCAATAAAGAGCGGCGTATTGCGCTCGGTCGCAACGCGCTGCGTGCGCTCCTGCTCTACATTGACCGCTATCGCCCTGATAGCAAGACGCTCCTCGAATTGGGCAATCCGAACGAAGATCACGTTTTCCTCAGTGAGGGCGGCTTCGCGCTGACCCGTCGCGGTGTGGATATGCTGTTTCAGCGTATTCGCAAGCGCGCCGATCTGCCGAAGGGCAAGCGTATCAGCCCCCACATCTTCCGGCATACCTTCGCCGTGCGCTACCTCATGCTCGGCGGTGACATCTACACGCTGCAAGAGTTGCTTGGGCATGAGGATATCGCTACGATCAAGAATTACATGCATCTCAATGATACGCTCGTTCAGGAACAGAAGCGCAAGTTCAGCCCCGGCGATAACGTGCCATTTAAGGACTCGCCCAGTGGCCGTAAGCATCGTACTGATTTCCGCGAACCGGCAAAAGGAAAACCTCGCGCTGGCCGGGGAAAGAAACCGCAGTTAGATCAGTAGTGTGAAAAGCATCCTGGTACTATCTTCCTTTTTGGACGAAAAATCTGAAGAAAAGGAAGAGATAGACTAGGATACTTGCTGAGACTTGCCGCGAAGGGACGGTGCCATATGCAAGAAGCTTCACATCATGGACAGGTTATTCGTGAGTATCGGGAGTCGAGGGCCGGAATCACGCAAGAGGAGCTGGCCCGGCGTATTGGGAAGAGTCGTCGTACAATCATCTCACTTGAGCAAACGGCGCGTATCGGTGATCTCAAAGTACGTCGTACTCTGGCCTGGGCGTTGCAGATTCCGCCTGCATTATTAGGGCTTTCGGATATTGTTGTGCCTGAAGCTGTGGTTCTGACGCCGGTAGAATCCACTTCTGAAGGTCGGAATCTGAGCAGAATGGTGTTAGAGACGTTTACTGAGAACTTACGTATGCGCCTCGATCTGTATTATCTCAGTGCTGTCTCTGCTGACAAAAATTTGAACTCACAGATTCAGGCGTTGACTCAACTCCTTCAGAAGAGTGGTCAGAGAGATCGGGGTGTGCTTCTCAAGCTGTTAAGTCACAACTATCAGATAAAGGGTATGATCGCCCGCGACCAGTTGGACTTCAAGACTGCCGAGCAATGCTTTAAGCAAGCGTCTCTGCTGGCGCAAGAAGCTGCATGCGTCGAATTGAACGCACTGACTATGGCTCGTAAAGCGGTCATGTATATCTGGCAAGAACGTTTCAAGGAAGCTGCGCAGTTGTATGAGGCTGCACGAGAGATTGCCAGGCGTGGTTCTCCAGCTTTACGGGCGCACCTGGCTACAGGTCATGCTGAGGTTCAAGGTATCCTCGGCGATCAAAGCTGTTTGGTCTCGCTTACTGAGGCTCGTAATATGCTCAAACGTCTTGACCCGGAGGATGATCCTCTGTTGCTGCTTCACTCAACACGCACTTCGGAGCGGGCAATCAATGATGGCTGGTCTCAGTGTCACACGTTCCTCGGTAAACCAGAAATCGCTCTTGAGAGTTATGAGAAATCAGAGCAGTTGCTAGACCCCAGCCTGGCACGCATGAGAGCACGTCTCTATATTCAACAAGCTGAGGCGCTTTTTATCAGTAGAGACATGAGTTGCTGTTTCTATGCAGAGGAAGGATTGAAGCTGGCTCGTGCTGTCGGCTCGCAGTATAACATCTGGCGGGTGAAGCAACTGGCTTCAAAGCTCGGCTCTAAGTTTCCTGCTGATGATAGGGTGAAAGGGCTGTTGAAAGCGGTTAATGGCAAATCTGTAACTGTTTGGTATTAGATAGAGCAGAACAAGCCTTGTTAAATAGATAAATTTCTACCTAGCAAGGCTTTTTCCATTTTCATTCGTTAGAAAAGAATGTAAGGACTATGAGTTCAGGAGAATTTTGTTTCTCCTGAATTGAGAAAGTGAGGAAAATGAACAATGGGTATCATAAACGTTCACTGAAAATATAGCGTATCCTTGACAATCCGTGATTATCCTGATATACTATCTCTATGAAGTTAAGTGACTATGCCAAACAAGAAGGCGTCCGTTATGAAACGGCATGGAGATGGTTTCGTGACGGCAAGATTGCCGGTCATCGGGTAGGCAAACATACTATTCTGGTTGATGAAGAAAAAAGCGGAACCTCATCACAATCAGAACGAGTAGCCATTTATGCCCGTGTCTCTTCTGCTGAGAATAAGCCGAACTTAGACAGCCAGGCGGAACGGCTTGCTGCCTATTGTTCGGCTAAAGGCTATCAGGTTTCCAAAGTGGTGAAGGAAATCGGTTCAGGCGTCAATGATGCCCGCCCGAAATTGCTTCATCTGCTTGAAGACGTAAGCACCACCGTCATCGTGGTAGAGCATAAGGATAGGCTCTCACGTTTCGGCGTTCGCTCCATTGAAACCCTCTTGCGAGTGCAAGGCAGGCGGCTTGAAATCGTCAATGAGTCTGAGAACGATAAAGAAGATTTGTTGGCTGATCTTACCGCCATACTCTACAGTTTTTGCGCCCGTCTGTACGGGCTACGCCGTGCCAAACGCAAGACCGAGAAGATTGTGCAGGAATTGGAGGCGGAACATGCAACTGGTTGAGCAACACGTTATTCGCAAGGGTGACGCCCGCTACGAGGCCATAGATCAGGCTGCTTTTGCTTCCAAAAATCTGTACAATGCCGCCAACTACGAGATACGACAAGCCTTCATCTTTCAAGGGGTCTATCTCAACTACCATGAGATGCACCGACGCATGAAGTCCCATGAGGCTTACAAAGTCTTGCCAGCCAAAGTAGCGCAACAGGTACTTCGGATCCTGGATAAGAACTGGCGAAGCTTTTTCAAGGCCATAGCGGAGTTTCGTGAGCATCCTGAGAAATTCTTAGGGCGTCCTTGCCTGCCAAAGTACAAAGACAAGCAGAAGGGACGCAATCTGCTTGTCTACACCATTCAGGCGCTCAGCAAACCGGCTCTCAAGCAAGGCTACATTGTTCCCTCTCAGCTTGCAATCCGTATCGAAACACAGCATCAGCATGTCGATCAGCTACGCATTGTTCCCCGTCACGGTTTCTACGTAGTGGAAGTGGTCTACGAACAAGAGGCTGTACAGGCCGATGTAGACCCATCGCTCTACGCTGGCATAGACATTGGTATCAACAATCTGGCAACGCTAACCTCAAACAAAAAGGGCTTCATCCCCCGCATTGTTAACGGGCGTCCTCTCAAGAGCGTGAACCAATTCTACAACAAGCGCAAGGCGGAACTACAAAGCAAGCCTGGTCATGAGGGAACCACGAACCGTATGGAACGGCTCACCAACAAGCGTACCCGACGCATTAACCACTACTTGCATACCGCCAGCAGACGCATTATCAACCTGCTTGTGCAAGAGAGCATCGGTACGCTCGTCATCGGCAAGAACCCTGAATGGAAGCAAGAAGTGAATATGGGTAAGAGGAATAATCAGCAGTTCGTCTGCATTCCTCATGCAAGGTTCATCGATATGCTGACCTACAAAGCGGAACTGGTAGGCATACAGGTGATAATCACGGAAGAGTCCTACACCAGCAAGTGCAGCTTTCTCGACAATGAGCCGATGAAGAAGCAAGAAACCTACGCTGGCAAGCGGGTGAAACGAGGATTGTTCCGTGCCTCCGATGGGCGGCTTCTCAATGCCGATGTGAACGGCAGTGCCAACATCATCAGGAAAGTAGCTCCAAACGCTTTTGCCGATGGAGTAGAGGCCGTTGTAGTTCGGCCAGTGCGCTTTTGCGCATGAACAGAAAGCAAGCGGTCAATGGAACGCTATGCTTTTAGGAACTATCTGGAATTTTATCGGATACAAAAGGAAAGCAAGAAGTAAAAGATGCCATACCATGTTTTGTGTAAAAGGAGCCTTTGCCAAATGGCTCAATCCGCTCTAGTCCTGGGATCAGAGGGATTCGGGAATAAGCCATTACACAAAATTCGGTATGGTGTCTGGTAAAACGTGTATAGTCAGAGAAAAGTCAGAGCCGAATGGAATTCAGGAAGAGATATATGCCACACCTGTCACTCGAAACGATTGCTGAGCGCCTCGCGGAGCAATTGCGCTGCGAGCAGGAGGGTCTGTGTCGTCCCATTATCCAGCAGGTGACACGCGGCAAATCGGTGACGCCAGCCACTCTCCGCGCATCACTGCGGGTGAGCCAGGACGAGCTGGAACGTCGCATGGCTACGCTGCTGCCAGAGGTCGAATTTGATCCGGCTGGCAATATTGTCGGCCTGGGAGTCACTCTGGTGCCGACTCCCCATCGGTTTCAGGTCGGTGGCAAACTGCTCTACACCTGGTGTGCCTTTGATACGGTTCTGTTTCCGCCCTCGCTGCCTGTCGAGGCGCAGGTCCAGTCGACGTGTCCCGTCAGCGGTCAGCCCGTTACCTTTGTCGCCACGCCCGAAGGCGCCATCCTGGATCTGCTCCCTGCGAGCAGCGTGATGTCGCTGATCGTGCCAACCAGCCGCAACGACTGCACGCGCGCCACCTTTTGCCAGCAGTCGCTCTTCTTTCAGTCGGAGCAGGCCGCCTCGACCTTTCTGGCTGCCCATCCAGAGGTAATCCTGCTCTCGGTCGAGGAAGCTGCCTGTGTGGGACGGCTGGTGGCCCAGAGCTGCGCGCCAGGCGTGAGACGAGCAACAGGAGTCAGCACCGATAGAGAAACATCTCCAGATCCTCACCGCTACGCTTGAGTAGCTGCCCCCATCATGTGGCGGGTACGGGGTGATGTGCGATCGGGGCTGCCCTTCATAGGCGTTCACTTCAGGCCGTGCGAAGGCCAGGCAGGCCAGCCGCCAGGGGTGGCCCTACGAGAGACGATGGCTCCCCAGGGGGCACGAGCCGCCCGTCTAGAGGAGGGCCACCCCTGGCGGCTGGCCTGCGGCGGCCTGAAGTGAACGCCTATGGGGCTGGCCCTGGCTCATACTGCATGGACGGCTGGCGCTGGTACTAACGGCGCTCCCATCGACGTCAGGAACCGTTTCAGTCGGTGAGGGTGATGCTGGAAGTTCGGCAGCGCGAGGAAGACGTAGCGTACTCCTTATCTCCCACCATCCGGGCGCAGCCCCCGCACGACTTCCTCGGCGATGCTGCGCCAGTCGATGCTTCCCGGCTGCCAGTGCCACTGCACCATCAGGCCGTACAGCGTTGCTATGAGAATACGTGCCTGCGTCTCCACCTCGATATCCGCGCGAAACTCTCCAACAGCAATGCCCGCTTGCAGCAGTTGGCTGAGTGCGGAGACGCTGCGCCTCTGCCGCTCTCTCGCTCGCTCCGCCAGCGCGGGAATGTGCTGACTCAGATTCCAGCCCTCTATCAACACGCGGCAGGCATCGACCTCCGCTTTCACCTGCTCCCCGTTGACCTCAATAAGGACGCGCAGGGTCTCTGCAGGAGTGAGATCGGGTGTAAGCCTCGCCTTGATCGCTGCTTCCATTCCGCAATTCCAACGTTCAGAAATCGCCAGGTAGAGCGCCTCTTTACCGGGGAAGTACAGATAGAGCGCCCCGCGCGAGAGTCCCGTTTCTCTGACCACATCTTCGATGGTGGTGGCGTAGTAGCCCGTGCGGGCAAAGCAGCGCACGGCAGCATCGAGTATCTGGGTACGCCTGGCCTCTTTGGCGGCCTTGCTGGTTCTGGGCATCGATAGCTCCTGTCATCTGTCCGGGACGATCGAGAGATTCCTCTTTCCCACTTTCCTCTATCATAACAAAACCTCTGCTCTCCATCCACTTGACAGTAACGGCGGTTTCCGCTATTCTTCAAAAAGAATGACCGGTCGTTTTTTATTATATCACTTTGTCAATTTGAAACATCATGCTCGAAGGAGGAGTCGTTATGCGCCGGATTGCGCTGCTTCATACCTGGTGGTTTGCCATCATTTCGGTGCTTCTGGTTCTGGGCCTCGATGTGGTTCTGAATCTATTCATCCATACGGAAGCCGGGGATCTGGTGGCGCTTGTGTATTTCGGCCTCTATGGTCTGTACTGTCTCCAGAACTATTTCAGATGTCGCGAATATCACTGCATGATTACCGGCCCTGGTTTTCTTCTCGCGGCTATCCTGATGGTGTTACGTGTGACCGGTCTCTTTGATCATGGCTATGGCCTCCCCTATCTCATCTTCGCTCTGGCAGCTATCACCGGTCATGGGTTGGAGTGGCTCCACTGGAAACGCACGGGAAGCCGCTTTCATACTGCCTGACAATAGTGCGCGGCGATCTTGTGACAGGCTGCATCAGGCTGTCGCGGGTTCGAATCCCGCCCCCCGCTCTCTTCAAGTGACCGTCTCTCCGGGAGGGCTTCATAAGTAGTTGCGACCATCTGCCCCGTCATTCAGCATGTCTGCCTGTCTTCGGCTGATTGCTCGCGCGATTTTGAGACGAAATGTCCTGTTCAGGCGTGCCTGTATCAGGCACGCCTTTTTGGTTGCTGAGTACGTGGCCGGTACTCACAGCGGATGAGAGATGGAAAGGAAGTGAAGTATCGTGGCAGATACAGTGACAAACCAGAATCAGGGGAATGTCCCTTACAGGCTGACGCCACAACAGCAGGAATGGGTCAATCGGGAAACCGATCTGCTTATGAAATTGAGGCAGGCCCAGGAGAATGTGCGCCGCGCCGAGGATCAGGTCGCCCGTGCGCAGGCGCAGCTTGACGATAGTAGAGAACAGTTAAACGCCATTCAGGCCCAGCTGGAGGCGATGAATAACGAACCAGGAGCAGTGCAGCAAATGAATACACAACCGAATCAGGGCGCACAGCAAGGGCAACCAGGACAGCAAGGTCAGCAGGGGCAGCCACTCCCAACGCGGACGCAGAACCCCACCAACCCGGGTGGTCTGCCCCCCAACGAAACCTACGTAGATGGCGCGGTTGATACCGAACGGGCTACAACGCCCTACCGCGCGCGCTACGATGTGTTGCAAAACGAGAGTCAGGAACTCTATCAGGAACATGCCGTCGCCCGCGACATGGCTCAGGCTGAAGATCAGGGCGTTGTCAAACTTCCGCCAGAAAATAACGAGCAGCAAAAGCAGGGGTAGGAAATACGCGCGAAAACGTGACGCAAGCCATACAAGGCTTGCGTCACGTTTTCGCGCGTACTGATTTCTTAGCTACTCTGACTGCCGCAGGGCGTCGCAGTGGAGATGTAGACGTTGGGCCAGTCTGGTTCCAGTACGCCACCGAAGGGGTTACTGGGCCAGCCCACCACACAGGGTTTCACCACGTAGACAATCGTCTGCTGGTAGATGGGCAACCATGCTACATCATTCACCAGTTGTTGCTCCGCCCGCTGGTCTTCCTGGATGCGCAGGGTGGAATTTGCCACTTCTCCATCGGCCTGGGCCATCAACTGCTGTGTTTGTTGCTGCTGCGCCGCGTCGGTCGAATGGTTTTGCCCGTAGTTGGAGAGGTTGACCCCGGCCCCTTTGCAAGACTATCGCTTTTCTAAAATACGCTGTTTTTCCCTCCTTTCATCACCACAGAGCCAGGGGAAAGCTGTTCTTTAGGATGAAAGGATTGTTCTCTATGAAGAACACTATACCCGACTGCCAGCCAGCGTGTCAAGGTTTGCGCAGTGTAATGGCTGACTTCAGCTTGACAGGCGGTTGACGCCCGATTATACTGTTCACATGCAAGAACAGATTATCCCGCACAATGAACAGCAGGGAGAGCCGCGAGCGCCCGAAACGAGCGCGCCTGCGCCTATGGTTGACCGCGCCTTTCGCCTGCTGGATTTGCTCAGCACATCAGAGGAAGGGTTGACCCTGTCCGATCTTGCCCGCGCGCTTGACATGAGCAAGGGGAGCATTCATGGCCTGCTCAAAACGCTGGAAAACAGCCATGTGATTGAACTGGCCGGGGAGCGGCGCTATGTACTTGGCCCGCGCATCTATGATCTTGCCCATTCCTACGTGCGGCACGCGGGCCTGCGCCATTTTGCCCTGCCGGCCATGCATCGCCTGGCAACACTGAGCGGCGAAACCGTCCTGCTTGGCCGCGTCGAGCAGAACGGCGTGCGCATCATCGAACGCATCGAGGACGAAAGCGACCAGGCGGCTCTGCGTATCTCCGCGCGCAAGGGGACGCGCGTCCCCCTGCTGGCTGCCGCTATCGGGCGTCTTGTGCTGGCAAGCTGGCCGGAAGAGAGACGTCACCAGTTTCTGCAAAAGCATCCATTGCCCCGCTATACCGACCGTTCGATCACCGATCCCGCGCAATTTCTTGCCAGCGTTGAGGAAGCTGCTCGCACCGGCCTCGGCATAGACCACGAAGAGTACCTTGTCGGCGTCAATGCCGTTGCTGCCCCTATCTACGGACTCAATCAGACCCTCATCTCCCTCATCTGGATTGTCGGCTTTAGCTCGCGCTTTAACGATGAAGCCATGCAGCGGGCAGCGCAACAATTGCGCCTTGAGGCTGAAACCATTTCGAAGGCGCTGGGAGCGGAATAGAGGAAGTGAGATGGGAAAGGGAAAGCGCCGCTCACTGGCTGTACGCTTTCACTTTCCACCTTCACTTTCTCTGTTCTGGCTGTGTGATTGCCCCTTCAGAGGCGGAGGAGACGAGCGCGCGGTATTTGGCGAAGACGCCGCCGCTATAGTGCGGGGCTGGCTCTTTCCAGTTGGCGAGGCGCGCGGTGATCTCTTCAGGCGAAAGCTCCACGTTGAGGCTACGTTGTTCGATGTCGAAAACGACCATATCGCCGTCGTGCAGAGCTGCGATTGGCCCGCCTACCGCCGCTTCCGGCGCGACATGGCCGACCATCAGGCCGTGCGTGGCGCCGCTGAAACGGCCATCGGTGAGCAGGGCCACCGACTCCCCCAGCCCTTCGCCCACGATGGCCCCTGTCACGCCCAGCATCTCGCGCATGCCGGGACCGCCGCGCGGCCCCTCGTAGCGAATGACCACCACATCGCCCGGCTGAATCTTTTGCCCCGTCACTGCCCGCATCGCGTCCTCCTCACAGTCGAAGACGCGCGCCGGTCCGCGATGATAGAGCCGCTCATGGCCTGCTATTTTGACCACGCAGCCTTCCGGCGCGATATTGCCCTTGAGAATCACCAGTCCCCCGTTTGGTTTGAGCGGCTCTGTGAGCGGGCGCACCACATCCTGCCCTGGTGTCTCCACCGCGTTGCTCGTCTCTTCCGCCAGCGTCTTCCCGCTCGGCGTCAACTGGCTGCCGTCGACATAGCCGCCCTCAATGAGCCGCTTGATGAGCAGCGGCACGCCGCCCGCGCGGTCAAGATCGACGGCCATATAGCGACCACCCGGCTTGAGATCGGCCAGCATGGGTGTGCGTCTGCTGATGACATCGAAATCGTCGATGGTCAGGGGAATGCCAGCTTCGCGGGCCAACGCCAGCAGGTGCAGTACGGCATTGGTCGAGCCGCCGGACGCCGCGACACCCGCGATGGCATTCTCAAAGGCTTGCCGCGTCAGGATATCGTGTGGGGTCAGGCCGCGCCGCAACAGGTCCATGATGAGCATACCGCTGCGCGTGCCAACATCGTCCTTGCGCGGGTCAACCGCCGGGATGCTGGCGCTGCCTGTGGGTGAGAGGCCGAGGAACTCCATTGCCATCGCCATCGTATTGGCCGTGAACTGGCCGCCGCAGGCCCCGGCGCCGGGGCAGGCCACATTTTCCAGCTCGCGCAGGTCGGCATCGCTCATCTTGCCCGCCGTGTTGGCCCCGATGGCCTCATAGACATCGGCGACCGTCACGTCGCGGCCCCGGAAGCGGCCCGGCATGATCGAGCCGCCGTAGAGCAAAATGGCGGGGACATTGAGCCGCACCAGCGCCATTGCCGCGCCCGGTATCGTCTTATCGCAGGCCACCAGCGCCACCATCGCGTCAAACATTTGCCCGCGCCCCACCAGTTCAATCGAATCGGCAATCACCTCGCGGCTGATCAGCGAGGCCTTCATGCCCTCCGTTCCCATCGTCACGCCGTCGCTGATGGCAATCGTATTAAACTCCATCGGCGTGCCGCCTGCAGCACGGATGCCCTCCTTGACCTTCGCCGCCAGGTGTCGCAGGCGATAATTGCATGGCATCGTCTCAATCCACGTATTGGCAACGCCGATAATGGGTCGCGACAGGTCATCATCCGTAAAACCAATGGCCTTGAGCATCGCGCGCGCCCCCGCCCGCTCGCGCCCGTCCAGAATTACATGACTCTTATGCCTCGGATCAAATGTCATCAATATCCTCCCCTGGTAACGAGAAAATAACAGTCTACAGGAAAAGTGTAGCATATTTTCGGTTGTCTCTGTGCGCAGTACAGGACAGCAGAGTATCCATTTCCGGTGTGATGACGTGCCTGAAATGAGGAATCGTTGCAGGGCATTAGCCTGTAGGCGCCGATTGATCGAGCGCAGCGCCGATGATGAACTTGAACAAACAATATCGGCAGGGGAGTTGGGAACTCACTCATTCCCGGTTCTGGTTCTTACATTTTATTATCGGGCCTGCGAGTTGTATTGAGAGAAAGGTCAGGGAGTCAATGGGAGAGAAGGTAAGCGATTTTATCTTGCGGCGCTTACGCGAGTGGGGCGTCAGGCAGGTGTTTGCCTATCCTGGCGATGGCATTAATGGTATTCTGGGAGCTTTTGAGCGCGCCAACGATAACCCGCAGTTTATCCAGGTGCGCCACGAGGAACTGGCGGCTTTCATGGCCTGCGCGCATGCAAAATTTAGTGATGAGGCTGGCGGAGCAGGTGTGGGGGTCTGCATGGCGACGGCAGGGCCGGGCGCGATTCATCTCTTGAACGGCCTCTATGACGCGAAAATGGATCACCAGCCGGTTGTAGCCATCGTGGGACAGGCGGCGCGCTCTGCCCTCGGCGGCGAGTTCCAGCAGGAAGTGAATCTGGCGCGCCTCTTTAACGATGTCTGTGCTTATGTCTACCAGATGGATACGCCCGTGCAGGCGCGCCAGTTGATCGACCGCGCCTTTCGCATTGCCCTGGCGGAACGTACCGTGACCTGTGTGATCGTGCCGAAAGACATACAGGAGATGGCGGCCATCCCCACACCGCCGCACGCGCCCAACACTGTACATACCAGCCTTGTCTACAAAGTGCCGCGTGTAGTGCCGCAGGAAAAAGACCTGCGCCAGGCCGCGGACATCCTCAACGAGGGCAAGCGCGTTGCCATATTGATCGGGGCGGGGGCCATGCACGCTTCGAAAGAAGTGACCGAGGTAGCTGATTTGCTCGGCGCGGGCGTGGCGAAGGCCCTGCTCGGCAAAGCGGCCCTGCCCGATACGTTGCCCTTTGTCACCGGCTCCATTGGCCTGCTCGGCACAAAGCCAAGCTGGGATATGATGATGGGTTGCGATACCCTGCTCATGGTCGGATCCAACTTCCCCTACTCCGAGTTCTTGCCGAAAGAGGGGCAGGCGCGCGGCGTACAGATCGACATCAGCGGGCGGCGGCTCAGCCTGCGCTACCCGATGGAGATACCGCTGCAGGGCGACAGCGCCGAGACGCTGCGGGCGCTTATCCCCTATCTCAAGCGCAAAACTGACCGTTCCTGGCGCGAGAAGATTGAGGCGGGCATCAGAGAATGGTGGAAGGTGGTCGATGAGCGGGCAATGGAGAGCGCCAACCCTATCAACCCTCAGCGCGTCTTCTACGAACTGAACAGGCATCTGCCGGATAACTGCATTCTCACTTCTGACTCAGGCACCTCGGCTGACTGGTATGCCCGGCAGGTGCAGATTCGCGGCAACATGCTGGCCTCGCTCTCCGGCAACCTGGCGACGATGGGCTGCGGCGTCCCCTACGCCACTGCCGCCAAGTTCGCCCACCCCGACCGCCCCGTCGTGGCGATGGTCGGCGACGGCGCGATGCAGATGAATGGTCTCAACGGCCTGATTACTATTGCCAAATACTGGCAGCGTTGGAGCAACCCGTTGCTCATTGTGCAGGTTCTTGACAATCAGGACTTGAATCAGGTGACGTGGGAACTGCGGATCGAAAGCGGCGACCCCAGATTCAAAGCTTCGCAAGACCTTCCCGATTTTCCCTATGCCCGCTTTGCCGACTCGATTGGCCTCAAGGGCATTCGCGTCAGCAAGCCGGAGGAACTGAGCAGCGCCTGGGAGGCCGCCTTTGCCTCCGACCGCCCCGTTGTCTTTGAAGCCTACACCGACCCCAACGTGCCGCCGCTGCCGCCGCATATCTCCTTTGAGGAGGCGAAGCACTTCAGCGAAGCTCTGCTCAAGGGCGACCCGGACGAGCGCGGCATCATCATCGAGTCGATCAAAGGTCTGGCGGCAGAGGTCTTGCCGCGTCTGGGTATCAAGCGATAGGAAAGAGGGCGCAGGAGAGATGGCGGCTACACGTTTTGGCGAGGCCGGGGTGCCGGTCGAGCAACTTGATGTCTCTGCCTACACCGTGCCGACGGCGACCCCTGAATCAGACGGCACGCTGGCATGGGACAGTACCACGATGGTGCTGGTCGAGGCGAGCGGCGGGGGTAAACGCGGCCTCGGCTATACCTATGCCGACGTTGCCACCGCAAAGCTGATAAATGAACTGCTGGCCGCTATCGTCGTGGGCAGTGATGCCCTATCGATACCGGGGACGTGGTTTAGAATGGTTGAGGCCATCCGCAATCTGGGCCGTCCCGGTATCTGCTCGATGGCCATTGCTGCCGTTGATAACGCGCTGTGGGATTTGAAGGCTCGCCTGCTCGATCTGCCGCTCGTCACCCTGCTGGGACAGAAGCGCGGGGGGGCCATCGCCTATGGTAGCGGCGGCTTCACGTCCTATTCCATTCCCCAGCTTCAGGAGCAACTTGGAAGCTGGGCTGCCGAGGGCTTTAAGGCCGTCAAGATGAAGATTGGCCGCGACCCCGACCACGATATCGCGCGCGTTGCTGCTGCACGCGAGGCTATCGGCCCCGATGTCGAACTGTTTGTCGATGCCAACGGGGCCTACCAGCGCAAACAGGCCCTCGGTTTCGCTGAAGCCTTCGCCGAACTGGGCGTCACCTGGTTCGAGGAACCGGTCTCCGCCGATGATCTGGTCGGCCTGCACCTGCTGCGCGATCAGGGGCCGGGCGGCATGGATATCGCGGCGGGCGAATACGGCTACGACCTCTGGTACTTCCGCCGCATGCTGGAAGCCGAGGCAGTGGATGTCCTGCAGGCCGATGCCACGCGCTGCGCCGGTATCACGCTGTTCATGCGCACCGATGCCCTCGTCGAGTCACGCTCTCTGCTCCTTTCCGCGCATACCGCCCCTTCGCTGCATCTGCATCCCTGCTGCTCCATCAATTCGTATCGCAATCTCGAATACTTTTACGATCACGCCCGCATCGAACGCCTGTTTTTCGATGGCGCGGCCACCCCTGTCGATGGCGTTCTCTCCCCTGATCTCTCGCGCCCCGGCATGGGCCTTGAGTTCAAACGTGCTGACGCCGCGCCCTACCAGGTGCCGATCTAAGCGGCAATGAAATCATGAGGTTTGTCCTATGGCTATCATATCGCCTGCACGAAAACGCAGTGACACAGGCAGCAATCTTGCCGTACAGTCCATAACCGGCAATGCTCATCGCCCGCTGGAAGTCCTCTCAAAGGCGCTACCTCACGCTCTTACCCATGATGCGGAGATTGTGGAGCAGCACATCCGCGAGGGCCGTTTTCAGAAGGGGCTGGCCCTCGTCACCGCCTTCGCCGCTCTGCTGACGGGCTGGGAGGTCACAACCGAGCATTACACGGGCAGCTATAGTATGCGCATCATGTATAGCCCGGTCGTCATCAGCCCTCTGTTGTTGTTGGTGAGCATCTGGGCGGTCTTCAGAAGGCGGGCGGCACGCATCTTTCTACCCCTTGCCTCGCTTACCATGCTGCTGGATGGCATCGTCGGCTTTATTTTTCATATTCGCGGCATTGCCCGTAAGCCCGGCGGCTGGCGCATTCCCGTCTTCAATATCGTCATGGGGCCGCCACTCTTCGCCCCGCTCCTGCTCGGCATCGGCGGCTATCTTGGTCTGATCGCCTCGCTCCTGCGCCGCGAAGATGATCTGCTGCCCGTCGGCCAGTCAGGCCGTTACAGGACACTGAGCAGACCGGCCTGGATGAACCTGCTGCCGCCGCGCATCTCAGAGGAGGGCTTCGTTCTCGAACAGGATATCCGCGAGGGGCGTTTCCAGCGCCTGATGGGCCTCGCCACTGCGCTCTCCGCGTTTTTAAGTGGGGCAGAGTCGCTCTATTCCCACTACAAAAATAACTTCGCTTATAAAATGGAGTGGACGCCCATCATCCTCACACCCATCGTGATGCTGGCCGGCATTGGCACCCTCTGGAGCCGCGCCATCGCTCGCACGCTGCTGCCGCTCTCATCGCTGGCGGCGGTCATTGTCGGTGGGCTGGGTTTCTTCTATCATATACGCGGCGTGGTGCGCCGCCCCGGTGGCCTGAAATTGCCGCTCTACAATATCCTCTATGGCCCGCCCGCTTTTGCTCCCCTGCTCTTCGCCGCCACCGGCTTCATGGGCGTGCTTGCCGGTTTGCTCAGAAGGGAGAAGCAATGAAAATTCGGCATAACAGACGGGCAGAAACGCAGGAAGCGCAACCACCCGTAAATGAAACGCTGCTGCCCATCGATCCGCAGACGGGCAAGCCGATCCATCCCTGCGCCCAGCCCGGCTACTATCCTGGCTATCACACACTGGGCCAGCAAGCTTTCTGGGATGAGGCCACACGCAAAGTCGTGCTGGATCGCGTACATAATGTGCCGCCCATCCGCTTTTTCACACCTGAACAATGCCGGTTGATGCAGGCCATCACCGGCCGCCTGCTGCCACAGGATGACCGAGACGAAGCGCATAAAATCCCCATCGTCAACTACGTCGATGAGAAGCTCTACGAGAATCGCATTGATGGCTACCAGTATGCGGATACGCCGCCCTTGCGCGAGGTCTACCGTCTGGGCTTCATCGGCATCGAAGCCATTGCTCAACACCTTTTCGGTCGATCTTTCATCGATTTAGAGCCGTTGCAGAAAGATCAGGTGTTGCAAACGCTGCACGATGCCAGCCCCCCGGCGGGCCAGGAGGTCTGGCAGGTATTGCCCATCAATCGCTACTGGACGCAGATACTGGGTGACGTGATCGAGGCATACTATGCTCACCCGTATGCCTGGGATGAGATTGGTTTCGGTGGCCCTTCCTATCCTCGCGGCTACATGCGGCTGGAAAACGGCAGGCCGGAACCCTGGGAGGTTGAGGAGCGCCGCTATGCATGGGCCGCGCCGCCCGCATCACTTTCCGGGGAAAATAAACCGCTCGGCGGCCCCGGCGGCTTCAAGAACATCCCGCCCGGTCAAGCTGGAACGCATTGAAAGCGAGGGGAGCATATGTTGAATGAACCAATTCTGGGAGAATTTGATGGCGCGCCGCCGGGCGAGCATATGCTGGGGCCAATCGAGAAGATCGATGTTCCCATGCAGCACTATGCCCATAGTGAGGCAGTCGATTTCTGTATCGTCGGCGTCGGCTCCGGCGGCGGCGTTCTGTTGCAGCGCCTTGCTCGCGCCGGTTTCACCGTCATCGGCTTCGATGCCGGGCCGTTCTGGGACACCGAACGCGACTGGGTCAGCGATGAAAAAGGATCGCATAAACTTTACTGGAACGATTTGCGCATTACGGGCGGCGAAGACCCCATCGCCCTGGGGGCCAACAATAGCGGCAAGGGCGTGGGCGGCGGCTCCGTCCACTGGGCCGCGTTTGCCCCGCGTTTTCACCCTTCCGATTTCCGTGTCTACTCCGAAGATGGCGTAGCTGTCGACTGGCCGATCTCCTATGATGATCTCAAGCCTTATTATGAACTGCTGGAACGGGAGATGCCGGTGGCCGGCCCCGCCTACTATCCCTGGGGCGACCCGCATGGCTACCCGTATGGCCCGCACCCCACCGGCGCGGTCTCCGATGCCTTTATTCGCGGCTGCACAAAACTGGGCATTGAGGTTGTAGCGGGCGGGCCGGTTGCGATTACCTCCGGCGCGCATGGGGATCGCCCGCACTGCATCTATCGCGGCTTCTGTATCCAGGGCTGTAAGGTTGGCTCCAAGCAGAGTACGCTGGTCAGCCACGTCCCGGACGGCATCCGGCACGGGGCCGAAATTCGCGACCACTGCATGGTCGGGCGTATCAACCTGGGCAAAGACGGACTCGTCGAGAGCGTGACCTATTTTGACCCGGAGGGCCGCGAGCAGGAGCAGAAGGCAAAGGTGGTCATCGTCTGCGGCTATGCCATCGAGACGCCGCGCCTGCTCCTTAACTCCGCCTGCCCTGGCTTTGAAAACGGGCTGGCCAATTCCAGTGGCCTCGTCGGTCGCTATTTGATGGTGCAGTCCGGCAATGTCGTGCTGGCCCGCTTCGCGGATCTCGTTCGCATGTACAAAGTGCCGCCCGCCAACGCGCTCACCGAGGCATTCTATGAGACCGACCCTGCCCACGATTTTGTGCGTGGCTTCTCCATCCAGACCGTCGGGCCGCTGCCCATCGCCTTCGGCAAGCAGATGATGGTTGCGCAAGGCGCCTGGGGCTGGGGCCTGCGCCGCACTATGATGGACTATAACCACTGGGCGGCAGTTGGCCTGCTCGGCGAGATTCTACCGCATATCGACAACCGCGTGGAGGTGGATGAGCAGTTGCGCGATACGCACGGCCTGCCCATCCCGAAGGTGACTTTTTCGCTGCATGAAAACGACAGGAAGATCATCAAGTTCGGCGTGCAGAAAATTACCGAAATCTGGTATGCCGCCGGGGCTGAGGAGGTGGTGGAGGAGCCGCGCTACGCTCATCTCGTCGGCGGCGCGCGTATGGGCAACGACCCGCGTGAGTCGGTCACAGACAGCTTCGGCTGCACGCACGATATCGCCAACCTCTACGTCTGTGATGGCAGCCTTCTGCCCACCCAGGGTTCGGCCAACCCCGGCCTGACCATCCAGGCCCTGGCTGCACGTACCGCCGACTACCTGATTTCTAACGCCGCTGAAGTCCTCTCCGGCAGGCGCGGCAGCAACAAACACCCGCCCGTGCGCAGAAATCTCTCCCCGCCCCAGACCTATGGGCGCGGTATGCCTCGCTTGAAATGATGTATGCCCGGGCATGAAACTGCCTCTGAACGGGCTGCGTGCCAGTATTGGATGAACCATACAGTAATTTCATACAGTAATTTTTTAAGGAATCTGGAGGACCTTTTTCTATGGAAAATACTCGCAATCCGCGTATTATCGAAGCATTTACGAAAAGAGGGGAAGACTATCATGGCATTATTTGCCGCCTGCCCCAGAATGTGGTAATGTTCACCGGCTATCAGCCCATCCTGGGCAACTCCTTCTGTTTCGTCTCGGTCAACCCTGCTGAAGAGGTAGAGGTTCGGCTGGTGGTGCCGGAGGATGAGAAAGACCTGGTGCCGCCCGGCGTGGCCGTTGACCTGCGCACCTACTCGGTCGAGACGATGGATTTCATCGGTGATGTACCCGGTATGGCCTATGTGCCGCTGGATGCCATGCTGGGCGCGCTGCATATTCGCGAAAACGCCGTCATCGGCTACGAGGGCATCTATTCTACCGTCGCCCCCGCCTACACACAGATGGGCGTCCCCGGCCACTCCACCATTGAGATGTACCACAAACTCTTCCTGGCTGGCTTCCTGCGCGACGCCACGCCATTGATAGAGGAGCTTGGCTCGATCAAAACGGAGCAGGAGATCAATGCCATCAAACGCAGCGGACTGGTGGCTTATGAAGGGTTTCAGGCCGCTCGTGCGGCCATTCGCGTGGGCGCAACGGAGGCGGATGTCGCCTCTGCCACCCTCGCGGCCCTGCTGCGCGCCGGTTATGCCACGTCCGGTGCGTACCATGTCCTTCCTTATGTACATGTCATGGCCGGGCCGCGTTCCGCCCTGGCCTACCGGGCCTTTAACCTCACCTCAAACGCGGTCATCAATCTGGGCGATCCCGTACTGGTGCAGATGGAGGTCTGCGTCAACGGCTACTGGGCCGAACTGACGCGCACCTTCTTTGCCGGTGGCATCAGCAATCAGTGGCGCGACGCCCATCAAGCCTGTGTCATTGCCCAGGATGCCGCGCTCACCAGCATCCACGCAGGGGTCGCCGCTCGTGACGTTGACGCGGCGGCGCGCAGCGTGCTGCAAGATGTCGGGCTGGGCGCTGCCTTCAAGCACGGGCTGGGACACGGCGTCGGCTTCCAGGCGATCAACCACAACGCGCCCCCCATCCTGCATCCCGCCTCAAAGGATATCCTGCAGCCCGGCATGGTCCACAATGTCGAACCAGCAGTCTATCTCGAAGGCAAGGGTGGCATTCGCCTCAACGACAACGTCGTTGATCGCGAGCTGGGCTGCGAACGCCTCTCCGCCATCGTTCCACGCGACCTCGACTGGCTCGTGGTGCGGTAAACGAGTTCCCCGCCGCGCATGAGGCCACCCGCAAGAGGTGGCCCTATTATACACGACCGTTGCATAGTGCGTTGGCTATGATAGTGTGGCGTATATAGTAGGGCCGACCCTCATAGGCGTTCACTTCAGGCCGCCGCAGGCCAGCCGCCAGGGGTGGCCCTACGAGAGACGCGGCGGTCGTGCCCCCTGGGGAGCCGCGTCTCTAGACCGCCGCAGGCCGGCCGCCAGGGGTGGCCCTCCTCTAGACGGGCGGCTCGTGCCGCCTGGGGAGCCATCGTCTAGAGGAGGGCCACCCCTGGCGGCTGGCCTGCCTGGGCTGCGCACGGGCTTACGTTAACGCCTATGGGGCCGACCCTTGCGGTCGGCCTGTGAAGCTGGACCTGGCGATTTACAGAAAGTTTCCCGTTGTTTGCGTGTGTGTCGAGCGTTTCTGTTTGACTTCCTCTCGAATGCGCATCATATCCACGATCAGGCCAGACCAGGTGAATTGCCTGGCGCCGTAGCCCGCGCCACTGAAAGGATTGTAGTATTCGCGGAAGCCGCTTTTCTCGATGAGCTTGCCGACTGTCTGGAAGACCTGTTCAGCCTCGTCGTCGAAGTTGCGCCAGAGCAGGCAGTGGTAGAGGAACCAGTTGGCAAGCACCCAGGTGGGGCCGCGCCAGAGAAATTTCGTCTGGTACGGGAAAAACGACGGGTGGCTTTTGGAGACCGAGGGAATGGGAAACGGGGCCGTAAACTCCTGCTCGTTCAGCAGGTGCCGTCGAATGACCTCTTCAGCAATATCGTTGGGAATGCCATCGAGGGCGGTGGGGAAGAAGGTGGTGAAGGTCAGGATTTTGCTTTTCCTGTTCTTGCGTCCGTAGACGTCATAAAATGCCGTCGTCTTCTCATCGTACATCAGCTCAAGAATGCGCTGCGCCACCTGCTGCGAACGCTGCCGGTAACTTTCGGCGTCCCTGTCACCCACCAGATCGCAGAGCGTTGCCAGCGCCTGCAAATCTTCGGCGTAGATGGTGTTGAAGGCGACACCTTTGACCTGGAAGTAGTCGGCTTTATGGGTGGCTTCCAGATTGTAGCGATGCAAAAAGTTGCGGAAATCGACCGAGATGACGCGCCAGTAGAGTTCCCGGTTCGCCAGTCCGTGATAGAATCCGACGACGGGATCAAAAGCCGGACACCAGTCCAGACCCGACTCGAAGGTGGTGATGATCGTGACCAGCACATCACCGTCGAAACATCGGTTGTGGATGAGCCAGTGATAATAGTTTTTCAGCTTCGGCAGCATGGTGTCCAGAAACTGGCGGTCTCTGCTATCCTGGTAAATGAGTAAAGTGGCCTGCGCTACCAACGGTGGCTGAATCAGCGAACTCATATGCGGGCGCAACTGTTTGAGTGACGGGCGCGCCTGTAGCACATTCATCTTGTTGCGCGGCAGTGCGCTTTTCCAGAAGATCATATGCCCGACAAAGCCATCTGGCTGCTGCATGGCAAACAGACTGTGCATGTTCCGCTTAGCGAGATCATATTCGCCCAGATCGCAGAGCATAAAGACCTCAAAGCACGTGTCCCACCACCACTGAAACGGGTAGGTACCCGGCGAGGGTTTGATATAGCAGTAATGTTCGTGCAGCAGATCCGAATAGCCTTCACTCAGATTGGCGTGCAAAATATCGCGCACCTGATGCCGGATCAACTCTTCATTCATGGCTTATTGCTCCTGAGACTCCCCGTTCTTTCCGTCTCTTGCTATGAACTTTCTCTATCCCATACTACAAACACGACGCTTTACGAGAAAATGATGCTTTATTTGCTTCGCGTCCAGAGTAAATCTGTACCCTGTCACATTTGGTCTGTAATTGTCGTGAAGTATATGTCAGTCAAAGGAGAGTATTTGCTGAGATTGCCTGTGGCCTGCTCTTCAGCCCGGGGAGCGCGTAGTTGACGAGCCTGGAAAGCACGCACTCGTGAGACTTCTTAAACGTATGGAGATAGTTAGGAGGAACAATTGTGAGCAAATTAGAGAGGCCAGAGGTGGTCGTGGTTACCGGTGCTTCTGCCGGGAATGGACGCGCTATTGTGCGGGCGTTCGCGAAGCGGGGGGCGCATATTGGCCTGCTGGCACGCGGACATGCAGGCCTGGAAGGCGCGCGCCGAGATGTTGAGACGCTGGGTGGCAAGCCTGTTGTCATCCCCACCGATGTGTCGGACCCGGCGCAGGTCGAGGCGGCAGCCGAGCAGGTCGAGGAGACTTTTGGCCCCATCGATATCTGGGTCAATGACGCCATGACCTCGGTCTTTTCGCCTGCGAAAGATATGACCCCGCAGGACTATCAGCGCGTCACGGAAGTCGTCTATCTTGGCTATGTCTATGGCACGCTGGCCGCCTTGAAGCGCATGATGCCGCGCGACCGGGGCAGAATCATTCAGGTTGGTTCCGATGTCGCCTATCGCGGCATTCCGCTGCAAACGGCCTATAGTGGCGCGAAACACGCCATTCAGGGCTTCACCGAGGCGCTGCGCTGCGAATTGATCCACTATAACAGCCATGTGAAGATCTCGATGGTGCAGCTGCCTGGTTGCAACACCCCGCAATTTAGCTGGTGTAAGAGCAACCTGGCCTGTTTCCCGCAGCCGGTGCCGCCCATCTACGATCCCGATGTGGTGGCCGAGGCCGTCACCTACATCGCCGATCACTATCGCCGTGAGTTGTTTGTGAGCTGGATGAGTATTATTGTCATTCAACTCAACAAATTTTTCCCGGCCTTTGCCGACTGGTATCTCGGCAAAACCGGCTTTGCATCACAGATGACCGATAAACCGACCAGCCCGCACCGGCCCGATAACCTCTATCATCCCGCCGATGAGGAGCGCGATTATGGGGCGCGCGGCGTCTTCACCGATAGAGCTTACAACCGGAGTTTTCAAGTCTGGCTCGATACACACCCCGGCGTCCTGGCCCTGGCCGCGACTGCCTTGATGGGCCTGCTAGGCTTTGCACTCGTGAGGAGGAGACAATGATAAAACTTGAGCCGATCATCAAACTCAGGGAGAGTCGCCGTGAGGCTGAGATACTCAGCCAGCAACTGCGCCATAGCTCCAACCCCTTCATGCAACTGCGGCGCTGCATCTTTGGCCTGTCCACTCTTTCGGCCCTCTCAATGGAACTCATCTCACTCTACCAGATGGGCATTATTAGCCACCTGCCGGACCCGCCCCTGCCGCATATTGACTCCGACGCCGTCGATGCCTCTCCCACCGCTTATGAGAAGCTTGAAACACCCGACGCCGTGCTAGGCATGGTCAACTACGGCGTGACCATGATGCTCACCGCTATGGGCGCACCCGATCGCGCCGAGACGCAGCCCTGGATTCCTCTGACCCTGGTTGCCAAAACCGGCTTCGATACCTACCAGGCTGGCAGGCTCTACTTCACGCAGAGGAGCAAAAAGGTCTATTGCATCTACTGTATTCTTGCAGCCACTGCCACCGCGCTGACCGTCCCCCTGGCTCTGCCCGAAGCCTATAAAGCGATAGGTAGCCTGATCGAAAGAATCTTCTGACCTATGTCATGACATGGGCGAATTGATAGAAGGGAGTAACACATGAGCAGACCCAATCGCTGGAAGGGATTTGTGCTGGGGGTCGTGGGCGCAGTCCCTGCCATGATTGCAATGAACTACTACTGGAAGGTGGTCTATCGCCTGCAAAGTTCCTCGTCTTCAGACAGTGGGAGTAGTGGCAATCAATCTTCCCGGCAGAGTCAGAGCCGCCAGACGGGGCAGTCTACTCAATCTAACCAGTCTGCCTCGTCTGTGAGCCAGCCGCAGCAGGGCGGCGCGCAGGTAGCGACGCAAGCCTCTCCAGAGACCTCACCGCAGCAAGCATCATCATCGCAGCATTCACAGGAGTGGCGGCAGACGCATCATATTCTCTCACCGTTTGGCCGCCACTTTAAGAAGGGTGAATCATCGACGGCTGCGATGGGTCGCCTGGTCTACAAGTGGATCACAGGCCGCGAGCCGCAATCCCAGGAGACGGTCACGCTACTGAGCAATCTGACCGACTGGAGCTTTGGCATGCTCATGGGCGGCCTCTTTGGCATCTTCAGAAGCGAGAGCAAGATCTTTGATATCAAGGCCGAATTGATCTACTCTACCGGTCTCTGGCTCACTGCTGATGAGATCGGCGTCTCGCTTGCGGGCCTCTCATGGGGGCCGCGAGCCTACCCGCTCTCGTCACACCTGGAATCGCTGGGCGCACACATTGTCTACGGTATTGTCATGTCCACCACCACGAAACTGCTCGCCCATGTGCTATAGGCCCATGATTCTAGCGGAGAAGATGTCATACTGAGGAGTAACATAAGCAGGTACGAGGCCTTGCAAGAACTGGCCCTCTTAATATTAAGCACGATGCGCATGGCTTTGCTGGCGGCGCAAACGTCCTCGTATAGAGCAGGGCCACCTCTTGCGGCTGGCCTGTGGCGCGGGTGGCCTGTGGTGGCTTATGTAGGAAGGGTTGCATGAAAACAGATAAACGACGCATTCGCCGTCTTGCTCACGAGAAGTTTGGCTATGAAGAGCTGCATGCGGGGCAAGAAGCGGCCATTCAGGCGGTGCTTTCAGGGCATGATACACTGGCTGTGCTGCCCACCGGGGCCGGAAAATCCGCGATCTACCAGATTGCGGCCTCGTTGCTGCCCGGCCCCACCGTCGTCATTTCCCCGCTGATTGCCCTGCAGCGCGATCAGGTGGAAGCGATAGAGGGAACGGATATTGGCGAGGCGGCGGTGGTCAATTCGACGATGGCTGAGAGTGAGCGGCGTGAGGCGCTGCAAGAGCTAAAAGAGGGCGAACTTGAGTTTCTCTTTCTCGCGCCCGAACAACTGGGCAACGAGAAGGTATTCAAGCGTCTCAAAGCCGTCAAGCCCTCGCTCTTCGTCGTCGATGAAGCGCATTGTATCAGCGAGTGGGGCCACGATTTCCGGCCCGATTACCTGCGGCTCGGCCCCACCATCGAGGCGCTGGGCCATCCAGCCATCCTGGCTTTGACGGCGACCGCCGCGCCCCCGGTGCGTGAGGAGATCGTAGAGCGGCTGAGAATGCGCAATGCAGAGATCATCGTGCAGGGCTTTGATCGTCCCAATATATGGCTCGGCGTTGAAACATTCCATGACGAAGCTGAGAAAAAACGCGCGTTGCTCGAACGGGTGCAAGAGGCGGAGAAGCCTGGTATCGTTTATGCCGGGACGCGCAAGCACGCTGAAGAAATTGCTGAAGCCCTGCGCGAGCGCGGCCTAAAAGCCGCTTATTACCACGCGGGTATGAGGGCCAGCGAACGCGAGCGCGTGCAGGAACAGTTCATGAATGACGAGCTTGCAGTCATCGTCGCCACAACCGCTTTTGGCATGGGTATCGATAAGCCCAACGTGCGTTTCGTCTTCCACTACGACATCAGTGAGTCGGTCGATGCCTACTATCAAGAAATTGGTCGCGCCGGGCGTGATGGGGCAGAGGCAAAAGCGATTCTGTTCTACAATCCGAAAGATGTGGGTCTGGTTCGTTTCCTTGCCAGCAGTGGCCACCTCAAGGAAAAAGAGGTGGAGGAAGTGGCCGAAGCGATTGAGGAGAGCAATGGCCCCGTTGAGATCGAACAATTAAGCGAAGAGACGCATCTTCCTGAAGCCAGGGTAGAGCGGGTGGTGAATCACCTGGAAGAGGTGGGCGTTGTCGAACCGCTGCCGGGTGGGGAAGTTGAGGTTGTGCCGGGCGAAGAGGCGTTGTCGCCGGAGGAGATTGCCGAAGAGGCCGTTGAGGCCCAGGAACGCCATCGCCAGTTTGAACAGTCCCGTGTAGAGATGATGCGCGGCTATGCTGAGCTGGAGGTCGCCTGCCGCCGTGCCTACCTGCTCAACTACTTCGGCGAGCCATATCAAGGCCCCTGCGGCTTCTGCGATATCTGCCAGGCCGGCCTCGATGTGCAGGAGCAGGCGGAAAACGAGCCGTTTCCCGTCAACAGTAAAGTGGTTCACAAAACCTGGGGTGAGGGGACCGTCATGCGATACGAGAGCGATAAAATGGTCATCCTCTTCGATTCCGTCGGCTACAAAACGCTCGCCGTCGATATTGTGATCGCCAATCAGCTACTGAAACAGGCTGGTTGAGAGGACAGAAGAGAGAAGGGAGTGCAAAAAAAGCTCGCTCTTCTCTCCTCTCAATTGCTGAATTTTGTTGAAAGATACCCTCACCTGCAAATCTGCCTGGATTTGATGTGAGAAGTCTGCATATACGTTACGTAATATTTATAACGCTGGTGTAGGCTCACCCGGCGGGTGAGGGCCGTGCCTTGCGCCTATTTGCTTTGCCGCAATGTGTGGCAGGATACCTGTGCGTGTTGTTTCCCGACGTTGGGAAGCAAGCCTCTTTGTCGTCGTTATCTTAGCTGAGGAGGAACTATGCTCAAGAGAACAAGACCCCACTCTCTAGCGATTGTCCTTTCCCTCTTCTCGCTGCTGATCCTGCTGTTCAGCGCGTGTGGCGCTCCCACAACTGGCCCGGGCAGTAATGGGACGCCGTCTGCTGGCTCACCGGTCAAGGGCGGCACCTGGACCGATGACCTGTACGAAGAGCCAGACTCCCTGATCCCCAATGCCTCGTCCGAGACCTTCTCCGACATGGTCGATCAGTCGATCTGGGCTCCCCTGTTCGTAGGTACCTATAATGGTACGATTCAACCCGGTATTGCCACCGAAATACCGACAGTAGCCAACGGCGGGATCAGCTCAGACCTGAAGACGTGGACGTTCCACCTGCGCCCTGGCCTCAAGTGGTCCGACGGGCAGCCGGAGGATGCCCGCGACGTTGATTTCACCTGGAGATTGTGGACGAACCCGAAGTTCACCCCGGCCAGCACCGTCGGCCTGAACCTCATCACCAGCGCGGATGTCTCATCCGACCACCTGTCCATCACCTTCCATCTGAAGGCCCCGTTCTCGCCTTTCCTCTCCATCTGGACTGACGGGCTGGAAGCCCCTATGCCTGCTCACCATTTCAGCAGCATTGCTCCCGACAAGATCCTTTCCTCCTCGGATAACCTGGATCCGTCGGTGACCAGCGGCCCCTTCATGATGAAGGAAAGCAAGCCGGGCGACCACTACACTGTTGTGCGCAACCCCAACTACTACCTGGCCTCTCAGGGCTATCCGTACCTCGACAGCGTGGTGTTCCGCATCGTCACCGACCAGAATACCATCCTGAAGGACCTGCAGGCCGGTAGCATCGACTCCTCCTGGTTCCTGGATGTCACGAAGGTTCCCGCCTACAAGGCGCTGACCAACTACACGCTGACCTCCAACCCCAACGCCTCCAACTTCGAAGCCTTCTACTTCGACTTCCACAACCCCATCCTGGGCAAGTATCAGGAGGTGCGCCAGGCGATGGCGATGGCGGTAGACCACCAGGCCCTGATCGTGACGGCCAGACGCGGTGAAGCGGTGCCTCTCTGTACCGATCACGGTCAGGCGTATAAACCGGGCTACGAACCCAATGCTCCCTGTCCGAAGTTTGATCCCACCGCAGCCAAAGCCTTGCTCGAACAGCACGGCTGGAAGCCGGGCTCTGACGGCGTCATGACGCAGAATGGCATGCGCCTGGAGTTCAACTACTCGACGACCGCCAACAACCTGTGGCGCGCCGACGACGAACTGATTCTCCAGCAGAACATGCAGGCCATCGGCATTAAGCTCGACATCCAGAACTACCCGGCCAGCACCTTCTTTGGCCCCTTCCTGAGCGGCGGCAAAGCCTCTCCGGCGACTGGCGCGGTCTCCGGCAGGTATGACATCGCTGAGTTCGAGGACTCGCTGAGCTATGACGCCGACGACTCCGCCCTGTTCTCCTGCAACCAGATTCCGCCCAACGGTTTCAACATCAACTTCTACTGCAACCCTGCCCTGGATAAGCTCTTCGCGCAGGAGCAGGCCACGGCTGATCCGAATGCTCGCCAGCAGGTCTTCAACCAGATCCACCAGATCTACCTGACGGATTTCCCCTTCGTCACTCTCTACAGCCCGGTCGATATCGCTATGCACAAGAACACTGTGCATAACTATGCACCCGCTCCTGAGGGCGCGTCGGAGACCATCAACATCTGGCAGTGGTGGTGTACTGGCGGTACCTGCTAGCCTCGTTGGTAGCGTTTGTACGCTCGTCTAACGAGCGCAGTAGACCGTCTCTGTAAGTAGCAGAGTGCCTCCCGGTGGAGACCTGCGTAAATCCGCGCAGGTCTCTATCGGGCTTCTCCCCTGTGTTGCGTGTGGTGCCATCGCGACCAGAAACCAGGCAATGCGCGTGTCAACATCCGAAAAAATACGTAAGTACAGGCGTTTGTCCCAGTTCAGTAGATAAAATGTTGGCATACAGACATAGAAATATGTTAAACTATATGCAACATTTTCGTCCTCATCATGGTTGTTTTTACGGAGGTGCTTATGGGACGATATATCATCAGGCGGCTTTTGCAGGCAATTCCGTTGTTGTTTCTGCTGTCTATCTTCATGTTCACTTTGATTCACCTGATGCCGGGCGGCCCTGATCAGGTTCTCTTCAACCCGCACCTGACCCCGGCTGCGCGTGAAGCTATGCGCGCTCGCTTTGGTCTGAATGATCCTGTTCCTATTCAGTACGTCAAATGGTTGGGACGCGCCCTTGTCGGTGACTTCGGCTTCTCCTTTGCCACCAACCTGCCCGTCACCTATATCCTCGGGCAGCGGTTCCCGGCTACGCTGCAACTGTTTCTTCCCGCGCTGGCGCTGGCCCTTGTCCTTGCGCTTTTCTTCGGCATTATCTCAGGAGTCAGGCAAGGCAGTATCACCGATTACGCTTTGACGACGCTCTCCTACTTTGGTATTGCTATGCCTGCCTTCCTCTTCGGCGTCTTTGCACAGTACATCTTCGGCGTCTGGCTGCATATTCTGCCTACCTCCGGCATGCAAACGCTGGGCTACCAGCTCGACCCCTTCGACGCCTTTATCGATCACCTCCAGCACCTGATCTTGCCAATGCTGGTGCTTTCCATCCTCTTCATTGCCGGTTGGAGCCGCTATATGCGCTCCAGCATGATCGAGGTGGTGAAGCAGGACTACATGCGCACGGCGCGTGCGAAAGGCGTTGGCCCCGTGCGTTTGCTGCTGCGCCACGCTCTACGCAACGCTGTCATTCCCCTGATTACCGTCGTGGCCCTCGATTTTGGCGCGATCGCCGGCGGCGCAACCATCACCGAAGGTATCTTTGCCTGGCCGGGCATGGGCCTCCTCTTCTTCCAGTCGCTGGAAGCGCGTGATTACCCTGTCTTGCTGGCTATCTTAATGCTCAGTTCCGTCTTTGTAATCGGGTTCAACTTGATCGCGGATATTCTCTACGGGGTGATGGATCCGCGTATTCGTTACTCGTAGCCGGTGGAGATTTCCCTGCGTCCTCCTGAAAGGAAAGGAGATAGCGATGGACATATCGGAACAACTGAACCTCTCTAATACCACAGAAGAGGAGATCGAGCCATTTCTGGAGGTCACTCCCGCGCTCGTACAGAAGCGGCGCAGCCAGGGCCGCATCATTTTCGATCGCTTTATGCGTAACAAGGCAGCCATCATTGGCGCAGCCTTCCTGGTTTTCATGTTCCTCTTCTGTTTCCTGGGTCCTACCGTCACCGGCCATAACGACCCCAACGCGACGCATGTTACCAGTGTCAGTGACACGCTGGCCGGCCCGTCCTGGAAGTATCCCCTCGGCACCGATGATGTTGGCCGCGATACGCTGGCTCGTGCTATGGTCGGCGGACAAACCTCACTTATTGTCGGCCTGGCCTCTATGCTCATGGCCATCATTTTTGGCGTGGGTATTGGCTCTTTCGCCGGTTACTACGGCGGCATCGTCGATAACCTGTTGATGCGCTTCACCGACGTAATTCTGGCGATACCCTTCTACCTCCTGCTCTTTGTGCTTTCTGCCACCTTTACCGATGGCTCGCCCAGGAGCGTGATTATCCTGATCGCCGCCTTTGGCTGGACGTATAGCGCCCGCCTGGTGCGAGGGGAATTTCTGGCCCTGCGGGAGCGCGAATACGTTCTGGCAGCTCGTACTATTGGCGCGAAAAATTTCAGTATCATGTTCCGCCACATCCTGCCCAACGCTGCCGGGCCGATTATCGTCAACGCTACCCTGCTCGTCGGGGCCAATATTATCACAGAATCGGTGCTGAGCTACTTCGGCTTTGGTATTCAGCCGCCGGTCGCCAGCTGGGGCAGCATGATCGGGGTGGCGCAGAACCTCATCGATGTCGATCCCTTGCTCGTCTTCGTCCCTGGCCTGCTCATCTTCTTTACGGTACTCAGCTTTAACCTTGTCGGTGATGGCTTGCGTGACGCACTTGACCCCTACATGACGGAACGCTAATGTGGCGGAAGGAGTAAAAATTTGGGTGAACATTTGCTCGAGGTGCAGGACCTCAAGCTCTACTTTAAGGTAAAGGCCGGCTATGTCCACGCCGTCAATGGCGTGAGCTTCTCTGTGAAGCCTGGCGAAAGAGTCGGTGTGGTCGGCGAAAGCGGCTGCGGCAAAAGCGTGACCGCTCTCTCTATCATGCGCCTGATTCCCCAGCCGCCGGGCGAGTACATCGGCGGTAGCGTCCTTTTTGAGGATGAAGACCTGCTGAGCTTGCCGGAAAGCCAGATGCGCCGGATTCGCGGCAGCAAGATTGGCATGATTTTCCAGGATCCCATGACCTGTCTCAATCCCACGATGACCGTTGGCGCGCAAATTGCCGAGGGGCTGCGCATTCACCTGAAAGTGAGCAAGGATGAGGCCATGAAACGCGCTATCAGCCTGCTTGACCAGGTTGGTATTCCCGATGCCGCTCGCCGTATCAATTCCTACCCCCACCAGTTCAGTGGCGGCATGCGCCAGCGTGTGATGATCGCCATTGCCCTGGCCTGCAATCCCAAACTCCTGATCGCCGACGAGCCAACTACCGCCCTCGATGTGACCGTGCAGGCGCAAATCCTCGAACTGATCAACGGCGTTTGCAAAGAGTTTGGCACCGCTGTCATCCTTATCACACACGATCTCGGTGTCGTGGCCGGCATGACTGACCGCGTGGTGGTCATGTACGCGGGCAAAGTGGTGGAGACTGCGCCTACCGACGAACTCTTTGCCAACCCCCGCCATCCCTACACCCTCGGCCTGCTTGACTCTGTCCCGCGTCTGGATGAGCAGCGCACCAGTATGCTGCGAACCATCGAGGGCGCCCCTCCTGATCTGGTTCACCCGCCCGCCGGCTGTCCCTTTATGCCGCGCTGTGCCTTTGCGCGCGCCATTTGCCGCACTATGCCTTCGCTCGATCCCCTGCCCGGCAACTCTGCCCATCGCAAAGCCTGCTGGGTGGACGTGACCGACCCCAGAGAGCAGGCTTACGCCGAAAAGCGACGACGGGCGCGGCTGGAAGCTATGCAGGCTGCTATTGCTCTGGCGGCAGATGAGACCGCCCAACCGGCATCGTAAGGAGTTGTAGAAGATGGTAGATACTGTAGTTGCGAGCAAAACGATGCTCGATGTGCGCGATCTCAAGATGTATTTTCCACTGACCCAGGGTATCATCATCCAGAGGGTCGTGGGCCATGTACGGGCTGTGGATGGCGTCAGCTTTAGCATTGAGCGCGGCAAGACGATGGGGCTGGTGGGTGAGAGCGGTTCCGGCAAAACCACCATCGGGCGTACCATCGTGCGCCTGTATAAGCCAACCGCCGGTGAGATGCTCTTTGAAGGTCAGGACCTGGCAAAGCTGGAGGGCGAGCAGTTGCGCCAGATGCGCCGCAAGATACAGATGATTTTCCAGGACCCCTTCGCCTCGCTCAACCCTCGCTACACTATTGGCTCACTGGTCGCTGAACCAATGCATGTCTATCGCGTCGCGTCCCCGAAAGAGATTCGCGAGCGTACCGAAGAACTGCTGCATATCGTTGGTCTGCGCCCCGAATATATCGACCGTTATCCACACGAATTCAGTGGAGGCCAGCGCCAGCGTATCGCCGTTGCGCGCGCCCTCGCCATTAACCCGGAGCTTGTGATTGCCGACGAGCCGGTTTCCGCGCTGGATGTCTCCATTCGCGCGCAGGTACTCAACCTCTTGCAGCGCCTGCAGGAGCAGTTCCACCTGACCTACCTTTTTGTCTCACACGACCTCAGCGTTGTGCGCCACGTCGCCGACCGCATCGCCGTGATGTATCTTGGTAAGATCGTAGAACTGGCCGATCGCGAAGAACTCTACGCCAGCCCCAAACATCCCTATACAAAGGCCCTGCTCTCGGCGGTTCCCATTCCCGATCCTAAAATCGAGAAACGCCGTCAGCGCATCATCCTCTCCGGTGACCTGCCCAGCCCGATCAACATTCCCAGAGGCTGCCGTTTCCACACTCGCTGCCCCATGGCACAGCAAATTTGCCGCGAAGTGGAGCCGGTCTTCGAGCGCAAAGAGGGGAACAATCACTACGCCGCCTGCCACTTCTCCGAAGAAGTCAGCGCAATCTGATAGATGCAGACAACAATGGCGCGCCATTGTTGTCTGCATCCGCTCTCTATTCCCATTGAAATGTGCGCACTGCGACCAGCAGGATGATGATGGCCCAGATGCAGAGGAGGAGCAGGGGAAAGCCGGGAAAAGCGGCCCCACCGGTCATCGCCGCCTGCAATGCCTGCGTGAGGGCGGTGGCGGGCAATATCTGCGCAAAGGCTGCCAGAGGAGCGGGCAGGTGGTCGAGCGGCAGGATACCGCCGCCGAGCAGGACGAAGAGCAGGAAAAGGGCATTGGCTCCCGCCAGCGTCAGTTCTGCGCGCAACGCCCCCGCCATTGCCAGTCCCAGTGCGGCAAAGGCTACCGTGCCGACGGCGATGACCAGCAGCGCCAGCGCCGCGTTGCCCGCCGGACGCCAGCCGTAGAGCAGCACCGCGACCCCTACCAGCAGGATCACCTGTACCGCTTCCAGCACCAGAATGGAGAGGATTTTTGCCACAATCAGCCCACTGCGCGGCAGCGGCGAGCTTCCCAGCCGTTTCAGCACGCCATAATAGCGTTCATAGGCGGTAGCGATGCCCAGATTCACCATACCTGCCGCGATGATTGCCAGCGCCAGAATGCCGGGCAACAGGAAGTTGATGGCGCTGCCGTTGACCGTCGGGACAATGTTTAACGAAGTGAAAAAGATGAGCAGCAGCACGGGAACGATCAATGTGACCAGGATATTCTCGCCGCGTCGCAGGGTGAGCAGCAGTTCATAGCGCGTCTGGCTGAGAATCTGCCGGGCCAGTGGTGCGGCCCCCGTTTTGAGGGTGCTGTCAGGGGAGTTTGCTCTTGTTTGTGTCGCCATCGTTACTCCCTCACCTCCGTTCCGGTCAGGCGCAGGAACAGGTCTTCCAGCGAGCCATGCCCTACCCGCAGTTCGGAGAGGGTGATATTGTTATCACGCAGCCAGGCCGTCAATTCCGCCAGCAGCGCGGCAACTGTAGCAGCCTCAGCCACATCGATTACATAGCTGCCAGGGCGCACCTCCTCGGCCTTGCTCGCCGAAGGTAGCGCCGCCAGTTGCTGGCAATCCAGCCCCGCCGGGGCGACGAAGCGTACAATGGTTGCGTTCTGGCCGCCCGTGAGGTTGGCGGGTGTATCCAGCGCGATCAGGCGTCCGTGATCGATGATGGCCACGCGGTCGGCCAGGCGCTCTGCCTCGTCCATCAGGTGGGTGGTCAGCAGGACAGTCGCGCCTTCGCGTTTCAGCTCGCGAATAATTTCCCAGGTAGCAAGCCGTGCCTGCGGGTCCATACCAGCCGTCGGCTCGTCCATGAAGACCAGCCGGGGATTGCCCACCAGCGCCACCGCCAGCGCCAGACGCCGTTTCTGGCCGCCGGAAAGCCTGCGGCAGCGCGACTTCGCCGCGTCGCTCAGGCCGACCCGTTCCAGTAGCGCGTCACAATCCTGCGGTTGCTCATAATAACTGGCGAACAGGCGCAACACCTCACGGGCTGTCAGAGCAGGATACAGGCCGTCCTGCTGCAACATCACGCCGATCTGCGGTTTCAAGGATGCAGCGTCGCGTATGGGATCCAGCCCCAGCACGCGCACCGTTCCCTCGTCGGCCCTGCGATAACCCTCCAGCGTCTCGACTGTTGTAGTCTTGCCCGCCCCGTTTGGCCCCAGCAGGGCAAATACCTCTCCTGTCTGCACGCGAAACTGAAGATGGTCAACGACCCGGTGCGAGCCGTAGCTCTTGCTAAAATTTTCAACGACAATCGCCTCATTCCCCGGCGTCTGCGCCTCTCCCACCGGAGATTGTTTCCCACGTGTCGTTGTCTGCATCTCAGCAGACATGGCTCATTACTCCTTAGTAGCGAAAGATACTGATAACAATACCAGAAATATGCTATTATCGCTTCTCCCGGTTTAGCCATTCTACGCCGTTTCAGGCTCCCGGTTCCGCAGGTCACCTGCGTCGCCCCATCCGCAGGCCGCAGCCAACCGCCCGCAGGCCACGCGCTCCGCCCGCAGGCCACCCGCGTCGCCCCATCCACCGGGTTGCGCCGCAGCCAACCGCCCGCAGGCCACGCGCCGCGCCCGCAGGCCACGCGCGTCGCCACGCCGCAGCCAACCGCCCGCAGGCCACGCGCCGCGCCCGCAGGCCACGCGCTCCGCCCGCAGGCCACCCGCAAGGGATGGCCCTACTATATACGACCCGTCTTGCCTGCGCAGCTCTCGTATATAGTAGGGCCATCCCTTGCGGGTGGCCTGCGGCGTGGCGACGCGGGTGGCCTGCGGGCGGTTGGCTGCGGCGTGGCGACGCGGGTGGCCTGCTGCGTGGCGACGCGGGTGGCCTGCGGCGCAAGCCGATGGCCTGGGCGCCGGAAGTTGGCGGTGGTGGGTATCTGTTTGACTCTCTGCTCCTCGCCTTTGATTACTTCCCATCGGATACCGGCCAGTTGAAGACATTGAGTGTCACTGTCTGGCTCGTGGCGGCTCTGGGTGTGGCCGGAGAAATCCAGGCGGTGGTATCGCCGTTTACGGCAAGGAACTCTGCATCGTTCAGCACATTGCCAACCGTGACAAAATTGCCCTCCACCGCATCATACATCACATAGCCGGTATCGGTTTGCCAGAGCAGGAAACGCTCTCCTGCTTGCAGGGCCGCCGCCGGGTGTGGGTCGAGGATGGTTGGCTGCTGCATATTGCCATCGAGTGCATAGGAGAGTAAGGTACCATGCACAGAGGCATCGATCTGCGCCTCATAGACGGCCTCATTTGCCCAGGGAGTAGTAGTCGCGGTCGATATGGGCGTCGGCGCTGCTGTCGGCGAGGTAGTTGCTGTACTCACCGCCGTTGCCGTAGCTGCTGGCCCACTGAGTGTGCTGATATCGGCGGTACTCAAAAGGAACAGCGTATTATTCACCACCTGCGGGCGGAACGACATGCCGTTTTGAAGCAGAGGGCGCTTAACTGTCATAGTATGACTTACCCAGGGGCCGCGCCCGGCAGTTGGGGCAGGCAGTATCTGTTGTGTCCAGATATCACTGTGCATGAAACCATCGTCCGACTGCCATTCATCTGCCCAGTAGATCTGCGTCCCGTTGCTGTTGGCCGTTGGCGATGTAAGAACATGGTTGGCCGGAGCGTCCGCGATGTTGACCGCCTTTGCCTGATGCTCGCTGCCCGTCTGGCCTAACTTGTAGCTTACCAGGTGTGAGGAGCCATTGTTATCGATCATAGCCACCAGCAGCGTATTCTGGACAAACCAGATGCCCTGAATGGGGGTATGTACCCAGGAGGGAACGAGACTCTGATTGAAGGTGCCGCTTGCCAGCGTCATCGGTGGCATCTGGCCTGAATCCAGCAAGTGCTGGATGCTCTGTACCGGCAGGTAATGCAAGCTCCAGGAACGTTCCAGCGCCTTCTCTCCTGGCTTGAGCGGATTCTTTTGATCGACAGCTTTCACCACATCGAATTGCAGCCAGACCAGCCAGCCATTTTCACTGCCCAGCACAATCAATGGCTCACTAACCGGGGTGTTGAGAAGCGGTATGCTCAACTGCGTCGCGCGGTCAAGCTCTTCCAGCATCCAGCCGCCGCTCGCGCTATCTGCGTAGGCCGTGTAGTAAATATTGTTGCTATCGGCCACCGCACTGACCACATGTGTATATGGCGTTGTAGTGGTGTAAGGCATCCTGACAATAGAGGTCGGCTGGTTCAGGCTGGTGCTTACCAGCTGGGACGTGGTGGAATGACCCAGTAACAGCAGTGAGGTGATGCCACCCATCATAATTGCCATCAGGAACATAGCGGCCAGGCCAAGCACCGCCAGTTGTGGTACCTGCGCGCGGCGCGGCTTTGATCGCTGACGAGGTAGCCTGGGTAATGGCCCGGTCTCCGCCGTTGAAAAGGCCACCAGCGGGTCAGTATCGGATGTCCGTTGCAGGTGTTCCTGCACATATGGCTGGAGAAACGCGGGTGGAGGAGGCGTACCAGAAGCGGAATGTTGCAGGAAGCGGGTGTGTTCAACGGCCAGAGCTTGCATTAGCTTCGTATGCATGTCAGCCGACGGCTCGATGGCTGCAATGGAGCGAATCTGCGCGCCAAGAGACTGGTAGCGGGCCAGTGTCTCCCGGCACGACGCACACTCAGCGAGATGCGCATCGAGTTCGGTAGTATCCGTTGTGCTGTCCTGTAGTTCGCGATATGCGGCGATCAGTGTCCGCGCCTGGTTACAGTTCACTCGTCACTCACTTCTTGTCGATACAAGCTGATGAACCGCTCACGCGCCCGCATGAGCCGCATTTTGACGGCAGACGGGCTGATGTTCAAGACCTGCGCGATCTCTGCACAGGAAAAGCCATCGTTTTCATAGAGCCATAAACAGATGGCATATTTTTGCGGCAGCTTGTTAAATACACGCTCAACTATTTCACGGTCTGCCACCCGACTCTCGAAGACGCCGCCATCATAGCCGTTACGCTCATATAGCGCGCTGACCGAGCTGGCTCGTCCTTCGCTCCCCTCATCGCTACCATTCATCCCCTCTACCGTCGTGCCGCCGGAATCCGAAAGAACGCCCGCGCCAATACCTCGATCCTCATTGAAGAGCGAGAGCGGCAGCCAGGAGATCAGCCGCCGCCGCCGCAGCGAATCGGTCGTCGTATTGGCGGCGATGCGATAGAGCCAGGCCGAAAGCGCCCCCGGCTGTACGACTGTTCCACCCAGCAGGGCGCGGTAGGCTTTCACGAAGACATCTTGCGCCAGATCATACGCCTGTTCCCGATTGCCGATCAGATGGTAGATGAAGTTTGTAATCGGGGTCTGGAAGCGCAAGAAAATGGCTTCGAAGTCCGCCACCTCTACCTTCTGCACCTCTTCCTGCGCGGCAACTTCTGCCCCATCAAGAGAGGTATCAACCCTTCCCGTTTCTTTGCTGCCATCCTCCTGCTCTACCGGGAGAGAAGTTCTGCCCTCTCGACCGGTCTCCGTATCCAGCAGCGATTGCAAACCGCTATTTCTATTGTACAAACGGATAGAGGTATCCATCGGTTACATCAACCTTCATAGTCTGCGTTTCGATTTCGACGAGTTTTCATGACACCACATATATATCATAA
>Ga0209810_1001198_pt1 | contig 42017 bp, 39 predicted proteins | sample Coa_R1_7_FD_187159 | JGI IMG/M metagenome (GOLD analysis project Ga0209810, IMG submission 187159) | Surface soil microbial communities from Centralia Pennsylvania, which are recovering from an underground coalmine fire - Coalmine... | ecosystem: Environmental > Terrestrial > Soil > Unclassified... | reverse complement strand
AACCCCTGCTCACGACCACTTTCAATGAAGTTCTGCGGCATTTCCGAATCCCACCGAACGCCCCGGACAGAACCCCTTTATGCGACAGCCTCCGCGGAAAGTCACGACGAGGCGCCGGTTCGCCTCAGCGAGCGCTAACCAGCGGCGCCTCAGAACAGTGACCACTATGGTCCCCGACCAGCCGCCTCCCCGGCGAGGTCGGACCGCCGGATCCCCCGGTGGAAGCAGAACTCTTCGGAGCGCTCAGGGATGCGCCTTCCGCGAAGCAGGGACCAGGCGCGTCTGCCCTGCTATCGGATCTTGCGGGTCTCCCGGACTTGTCCGACGGCGGCCTGCGGCCTGTGCCCTGGTTTCATGAAAACGCGCTACTTCTGGTCGACGGTCGCGGCGTCGCCTAGGCCGAAGACGGTGCCGGTTGCGCTGCTGGCGAATGGGAGGTGCGGGGCGGCGCGCGGACCGAGACTCGCTTTCACTTCCGCACGGTTATCAGCAGCGTGCTGCCGTGGCTAATTCTCGCGCGTTTATACAAGCGCCGTTGCCCGGGCTAACCAGCGAGCCACCCATACATTCGTCTCAGATCGGGGACACGATCCTCGCCGCTGTCGCGGTGTCCGAGGGTCGACGTAGTCATCAGAGTTGCGTTCGGAATGTGCTCGCCCAGCCACTGCGGATGTTGCGGTGGCAGGACGCTCTCGTCCGGGTCGTAGACGATCAGGGTCGGCGTCGCGATAGAGCCAGGGTCGAACCCCCAGTCCGCCAGCTGTGCTAGTTCGTCGTCAACGGCACCGCCTGGACCGAGTCGTACCGCTTCGATGAACTCAGCGGCTCGGGGGTTGCTGGGGTCGACGAGCTCCTCCAGCTCCTTGCCGATGGCGCTGGCCGCACCTGCCTCGCCCTGCAAGCAGAGTCCCATATATTCCAGCGTCTGCTCGTCCTGTCCTTGAGACCAGAGCTCGTGCCCGAGTTGCGTGTACGGCGCGATCGGGGCCTGCAGCGCAAGCCGGGTGACACGCTCGGGACACAAGGCCGCGAACGCCATCGCCGGTGGTGTCCCGCCGGATCCTCCATGTACCGCGGCACGCTCCACGCCCACGGCGTCGAGGACAACCCGGGCATCGCCGGCCGAATCCGCCACCGTCCGGCCGGCCATGCGATCAGACCCCCCGCAGCCGGGCCGGTCGTAAGTGATCAGCCTGACACCGAGCTCGCGGATAACCCCCACAGTCAGTTCGCGCCGCAGCCGGGATTGGGGTGTGCCGTGGAAACTGAGTACCGGTACGCCGTCACCGGGTCCGTACTCGGCGAACATGAGTAGCCGACCATCGCCGGTCGTAACGGTCTGGGCCAATCGATCCAATTTCCATCTCCAGCAGATCAGGTGTGTCGCCGCTCGGCGGCAAACGTCATCGCGCGCTCGTACGCGTACTCGATGTTCTCGCCTTCTCTGGGCTCTTCTCGCTCGACGCGCATATCGCGGATGTACTGCTCGATAGTCGGCCAAGGAGGAGCGTCGAGGACGGTGTCGAACGCCAACTCCTCGCTTAACAGACCCTGCTTGAGGAGCCCACCGATCGTCTCCCAGAAGTACAGCAGCGTGAAGACGTGGTTATGTCCTTCGCTGCCGGGCGGGTATGCAGCCTCGAGTTCCGCCTTGCTCAGCCCGTCGGGCAGCGTACGCCAGAAACCGCGGGCCGCGACCACCGGCGCCGACAGATAGATCTGCAGCACCTGCAGCATGATCCCGGCATCCACTCGATCTGGCCCATCGCCCACCGTCAGAGCTTATCCCGGCTGCGTCGAGCCAGACAACCCGCGCACGACACGCCTCCGGCAAAGCGGAGGGGCAGCGCGATCGGCGTGAGCACCTCAGGCATGGAGCAGGACACTCGACCAATCGGCAAGACGACCGGGAGCCCTGCATCAGTGGCCGCACGGGCATCTTCCCACCGGCGCCGCCAGTCTCGCAATGCGCGGTCTGCAGGGGAGCGGAGGCTCGCAACCGCGCCGGCCGAGACGGTCTGCGTGCATGGGTCGCGGTCCTGGCGACGAGCAGGGGGCGATCCGGGCCGCTCCGGAGACTGCTCTTGCTGTAGCGCGCGTATCTCGTTGGATGGCCCGGGAGGTATCCGTTGGGCTGGGTCTGCCAGGTGCTGGCGGGCGTTATGGTGTCAGCGCATGGGCAACGCGTTCGAGCCCGAGTGGCAGGGGGAGAGAGGCGGCAATCCCGTCGCCAGGCTGGCTGCGGGCTCGCAGCGCCTCAGCGCGAGCATCGTCGAGGTCGCGTCAGGCACACTCAGCAGTCCCTACCACTTTCATCACGCCAACGAGGAGCTGCTGATCGTGCTCAGCGGCACGCCCGAGCTGCGTACGCCCGACGGGCTTCGCGAGTTGAAACCAGGCGAGGTCGTCTCGTTTCCGTGCGGTCCAGGCGGCGCACACCGGCTGCGCAACGCCTCGTCGGAGCCCTGCCGGCTCCTGTTCATATCGGAGCGGAACTTCCCCGACATCGTCAGCTATCCCGACACGAGCACCACGCTTGTTGTGAGCCCCCAACCGCCCGGGTGGCGTTCCCCAGCGGCAGCGAGGGGCCGTTAGCTGAGCTCATCTCGGCGGCGTTCGATGCTGATCCGGGCAGTGCCTCTTGAGAGGGTCGGCTTGCAGGCACCTGCTTCGACAGCAACACGCACATCCCTAGCCGCCGGTCCACGGCCCTCCTTTGCGCGGGTTCCGTGCCTCGGCGGCCGTCTCGGGCGTTGCGACTGTCGCGGGGGCGGGGGAGCGCCTCGCTGACCGCGCGTTGCGGGGCCCGAGGGCCGAAACCCCGCGATGCTCGTCGCCGCATCAAAGCGGGGTGCGACCCGGCACTGACTAAGGCTCCTTGCCCTGCTCCTCGACCCACTCGTCGATCTGCTTCCAGCAGTCATAGATCCACGCCGACTGTTCCTCCGGCTCTTCGGGGTGATCGGCGGCCGGCCACAGCCACATTCGAGTCTTGAGCGTTCTCCCGATCGGTGCCGCGCGCCAAAGCTCGCGCGGAAACGGGGCCAGGCGGAGACCGGGTGTGGGCGGCGAAGATGACGTCGGCGTGTCATCGCGAACATGCCTCCAGCACGTTCCCGGCGCTCCGGGCATCTCCAACCGGCCGACGACCCGATTTGCTCGTGAGGCCACGGGGGTTCATAGGCACACTGGAATGCTGCCCACGGGACGCCGTCCGGCGCGAGCGCGTCGCTGTTCACGGACAGGCGAGCCCCGCGGGTCTCGGGACAGGGGCGACGATCAGTGGCTGCGGGGGCTGTTTGAGGGACGCGCCCGAAAACACCGGCCAGCGATGCAGCGCGTCCCAGGACTCGGTGATGCAGCCGTCGAAGTTCGCGCCCTCCTCGGGCCTCCCGAGCTAGAAGACGGCGATGTGGCCACGTGACGGGCTTCACAGACGCCGCTGGCTGCGAACATTGTCGCGGAGACCACGTTCGTAAGCGCGAGTTTGCGTCGGTCTGGTTTGACGGCGGCTAGGAGGGCCATGCTCGTGGCGTGGCTGGCGTCGACAACCGCGCCGGCGAGGATCCACTCGCGGGTATGGTGCCGAGCGATGATCGTGGCTTGGGCGAGGTGGCGAGCGCCGAGGATCCGCGCGAAGGCGCGTTCAGGTCGGTCGATTCGCTGGTGGAGCAGGTCGCCCAAGAGTGTGTCGGGAGCTATCAGCAGCCCTGCCCCGATGACGACGCGTATGCCGACCAGCAAGCGCAGCTCAGGGGGGAGGTTGGTGGTGGCGAGGGGTTCGATGCGGCCTGCTTTTCTATTGTGGCTCGGCGGGCGAGGATTGCTCGACGGCGCACTCGAGTAGTAGTGCGTGTACGAAGGCTTGGGGGAGGTTGCCGCGCAGCTGGCGTTGGGTGACGTCGAACTCCTCTGAGAGGAGGCCGGGCGGGCCGCAGGCGGCGCGGTTTCGCTCAAACCAGCGTGCGGCGGTGAGGTGGTCGCCCTGCTGGGCATACGCGAGCGTCATCAGGAACCCGCACAGCAGGAACGCTCCTTCTGACTGTCCGAGCGGCCGCTCGTCGGGGCGGTAGCGGTAGCAGTAGCCGTCCTCGGTGAGCTCTGAGGCGATCGCCTGGAGGGTGGCGATCGAGCGCGGGTCCGACGCGGGGATCGCGCCGCGCAGCGCGGGCAGCAGCAGCGCCGCGTCTACGCGTGGGTCGCCCGGGGAGCGCTGCCAGCGCCCGGAGGGATGAACCGCGTGCGCGGCGGTGTCCGAGACGATCCGGTCGGCGAGCGAGACCCAGTGGGCGGCACGTTCGCCGCCGGGGCCGCACTGGGCGATCTGGCGCAGGCCGGCCGCGCAGATCAGCCGGCTGTGGGTCCAGGCGTCGGGGTCGAGCTCCCAGATGCCGGCGTCGGTGTCTGGCTCCTGCCAGCGCTGCTCGATCGCCTCGACCGCTGCTTCCGCGGCCCGCCAGCCGTCGGCGTCGAGGTGGTCATGGCGAGCCGCGTCGGCGAACAGCAGCAGCGCCTCGCCGAACGCGTCGAGCTGAAACTGCTTGTTTACCCAGTTCCCGACGATGTCCGAGCCGCCCGGGTAGCCGGGCAGGTCGAGTCGGCGTTGGTCGGGCACCGGGCCGCCGGTGGTCGTGTAGGCGGGCTTGAGCTGGGGCCCGTCGGCCAGCAGGCGTTCGGCCACGAAGCTCACCGCGTCGTCCATTAAGGGGTACGGGCCGGCCTTGGCGACCGCCTGGCCGGCGTAGCACTGATCTCTGATCCAGACGTAGCGGTAGTCGTAGTTGCGGCCCTGGCGGGCGCGCTCGGGTAGCGATGTCGTCGCCGCCGCGACCATCCCGCCTCCGGCGCTGGTCAGCCCGGACATGACCGCGTAGGCGTGGCGTGCGTCGCGCTGGGCGACGGTGCGCTCGAGCTTGGGCACCCGGTCGCGCCACTCGGCTTCGACGCCCTGCCACGCCCACTCGGGGTCCGGCGCTCCGGAGTCGGACCCGGCGGTCGCGAGCACCAGGACGAAGTCGTGGTGGGTGCCCTGCTCGAGCGTCAAGGAGAGGGTGAGGGCCTTGCCGCCGTGGCCGTCGGCACGGGGGCTTGCTTCCCGACCCCCTGTCCAGCACATACGGATGTCATCCAGCTCGCCGGTCCACGCGCCGTCGTCACGCCTGCGGAGCTTTTGCGGCCCGTCCAGCCCGAAGTCGCCGCGGGGATTCAGCACGACATCCACTCGAGCCGCGCCCGTGAGCGCGATGACGCGGCGCAGAATCACCGCCCGGTCGGGGTGGCTGGGCAGCGCGAGCGCTTCGCGGCACTCGATCGTCGCGTCGCTGGTCACCCAGCGGCTGCGCCAGATAAGGCTCCCCGACTCGTAGTAGCCGCCCCACACCGAGCGACCCTGCGGGGTGATCGCGTAGACACCCGCGCCGCCGATCAGCGACGAGAACACCGCGCCCGAGTCCCAGCGCGGGAAGCACATCCACGCGAAGTCGCCGCGCGGTCCGACGAGGACGCCGCGCTCACCGTCTGCCAGCAGCGAATACTCGCGCAGGACGTGGGGCGCCTCGATGCCCAGCGCGGTCTCGCCCGGCGAAGCGGGGCTCATCGCGCGATTCTCGCCACGCCGGACGCCAGCGCGCCGGCGACTCCCGCCAGCGCGCCGGCGACGATCGTGCGGTGGGTGGCAGCCCATAGCTGCGGGCTGCGGGTCTTGGCCTGATCGTCGAACATGCCGTGCGTGGCCGCCATGCCCGGCACCGGCTCGAACAGGTTCTCGGGGCGCGCAGCGCTGACCGGCATGTCGCTGATCTGCTGGCCGTCAAAGCCGGTCTTGGCCAGGTACCAGTCGGCGAAGCTGGGGGCGAGCCTGTTGCCGAGGATCGCCAGGATCGTGCTGTAGCCCACCCACAGCTCGCGGCGGCGGTGGTGGGCGGCCCAGTAGACCGCCTCAGCCGGGATCTCGGGCTGGTATATCGGCGGGACCGGCATCGGGTGATTGGGCAGCTTCGATCGACACCAGTTGAACTGCGTGGTGTTGACCCCCGGTAGCTGGACCATCGTGATCTGCACCTTGCTCTTGTCGTGCAACAGCTCGGTTCGGATCGAGTTGGTGAACCCGCGGATCCCGAACTTCGCGCCGCAGTACGCGGCCTGCAACGGGATCGCGCGATAGGACAGCGCTGAGCCCACCTGCACGATCTTCCCGCGGTCACGCGCGGTCATCCGCTTCAGGGCGGCCATCGTCCCGTAGACGGTGCCGAGGTAGGTGACCTCGGTGGCGCGCTTGAACTCCTCGGGCTCGGTGTCGACGAAGCGCGCGAACACGGTCGCCATCGCGTCGTTGACCCACACGTCGATCGGCCCGAAGTGCTCCTCGACTCTCTGCGCGGCCGCCTCGACCTGATGATGATCGGCCACGTCGGTGGGGACGGCCAGCGCCTGGCCGCCGAACGATTCGACCTCGCGCTGGGTGGCGTCTAAGCCGTCTTGACCTCGCGCCAGCAGGCCGACGTGCGCGCCGCGCTTGGCAAACGCGTGCGCGATCGCACGCCCCACCCCAGCCGAAGATCCGGTGACCACGACAACCTCCGGCTTGGCGTTATCCGTCATTCCTGTCTCCTTACTCTTGGCGTGTCAGACACTCAGATCTCATCTCGGTAGCCGTAGAACTCGTGGTCTTCGTTATATCCGCCTTGTCCGGCGCCGTAGTCCCGGAAGTCGTGCACGAACTCGATCTCCCGGATCCACTTGACGTCCTTGAAGCCGAGCTGGTTCTCGACACGCAGGCGCAACGGGCTGCCGTGCAGCACGGGCAGCGGCTCGCAGTTCGCCCACCTCGCCTCGTGCTGGGGCTTGACCAGCTCGATCAGATCCGTGAATGGCAGACCGCCCCACTCGGCGATCGCCGACCAGCCCTGGATGCAGTTGTGCATCGCGATCTGATCCTGCTTGGACATCGCCTTGAGGTCATCGAGCGAAAGCTCGACCGGGTGCTCGACCAGGCCGCCCACCTTGAGCCGGTAGTTCTGCCAGCCTCCATTCTTGAGCGCCTTCCAGTCCTCGCTGGTAGGAACGAGCCCGTTGGGCCAAAAGCGGGGGCTGATGTCCCTGCTCGCGATACTCCGCGCGCGGGGCGTAGTGGTCAAACAGGAGGTCCATCAGCCTGCCGACGGTCGCGTTTGAGATTCGCTGCAGGATGCGGGTGTGCGTCCACGAGAAGCGGATCGCCCATACGTTTGAACGCCACCGTCAGGGCGATCGCGAGCAGGAACAGGGCGACGCCGTCGAGACTCGCGGCGCGGTTGACCCCCGTGATCGCATTCAGATTCCTGGCGAAGCCGGTCGCCGCGACCATCAGCATGTGCATGGCGAAGAAGCCAACGAACGCGACCATCACCACGAAATGCAGTGAACGGGCGAGCTGCCGGTTGCCAAACAGCCGCTGGTAGACCTTGAAGCTTTGTCGAGCGCCGGTGACATCGCCAGGCCCGTGAGTATCGCCAGCGGCGCGAACACGAACACGATCGCGAAGTAGCTCAGCTGCTGCAGCGCGTCGAAGCGGAAGTAGCCCCCCGGCGCGGCCGGCAGATGCAGTGCCCCGTACTGCAGGATGCAGGAGCCCGCCGCCGGAACGATCGACGCCTGGGTGGGGACGAGCTTGAGGTAGTGGTCGGTCAAGAACGTGAACACGATGAACACGACCCCGTTGAGCACGAACAGAATGTCGAACAAGAAATGCCAGTGACGCGCAACCCCAATCGTGTGGCGCCCCCCGGCATCCCGAACAGGGGACTGAGCGTGACCGCGTCGTCCCTGGAGGTCCACACACGATCCTGGGAACCGGACCGCGGAAGCGCAGCCATTCCTTGCCCGGGTGGAGTGAGCTTTGAGATACAAGCGGGGGTGGTCGGCGAGGATCTGCCAGCCGGCCCGGACGATCATCACGATGAAGAAGAAGTTGGCCGCGTGCCTGACGATCACCCACGCTGAAACCCCGGGTTTGAACTGCGGGCTGCCCTGTACGCACAGATGGGGGTTGATGAACGAGCGCCCCCGCACCGGTCGCGACGAAGATCTTTCACGCCAGGATGAACAGCCCCGCGCCCAGAACCAGCGCCGCCAGCAGCCACCAGACCGAGATGAACCGGCTGCCGATGCGCAGGTGGAGGCGGGACAACGTGAGCCGCGGGTGAACCCCCTTGTCCTTTTCCGCGCCAGCCTCGCCGAGCAGCTCCTGGCACCAGCACTGGGTCGCCACTCGTGGCTGCTGATAGCCAGTTGCTGGCGCCGGTTCCAGCTTCCGCTCACGTGACGTCGCCGCGGTGCACCACTTGCCGCTGCTGCTCCTCAAGCTTGGAAGAGCCGTCGTCTCGTAGGCTGGTCGCCTTGCATGTGAAGCATCATCCGCTTCCACCAGGAGTCCGAGGCCACGCTGCAGATGGGTTCGGACCCGTAGTTGAGGGGTTTGCGAAGCTTGTTGGGCGTGGGCGAGGGGGCGGAGCGCTCGTTGTGCGACTACGTGGGGAGACGGTGCTCGATCTGTGCACCGGGTGGGCAGACCGTGCGCGCACGCGGCCGTGGACGCCTGAGACGCTCGCGATTAGCTTCTCGACGACAAAGGGGGTCGCCTCGACAGTGATTCACCGGCTCGCGGAGCGCGGCGAGCTGGCGTACGACGAGCCGATCGCAACGTATTGGCCGGAGTTCGCCGCGGGCGGGAAGGACGCGGTCACCGTTCGCGACCTGCTGACGCACCGCGCCGGGCTGTGGAGCGTGCGCGCTATCGCCGAGCGGCCTGCGGATCTGCTCGACCATCTCGCGATGGAGGAACGCCTCGCTGCCCGCGCCGTGCTGGCCCCCACCGATCGGTCGGCGTATCACGCCATCACCTATGGGTGGCTTGTAGCCGGCCTCGCGCGTCGCGCGACCGGCGGCCGTGGCCTCGCGGAGCTCGTCCGCACAGAGATCGCAGAACCGCTCGGCGTCGAGGGGTTGCACATCGGCGTCAGCGAAACCACCCGCGAATTCGTCGCTCAGCCCATCGGATCCGCACTGCGGCATCTCGGCGCCGCGTCGCGGTACATCACGCCGGTGCTTACGAGCATCAGAGGCACACGCGCTGCGCACGACGCCCTGATCGCGCCCGGGTTCCACGAGCTCTTCGAGGGCTCCGAGCCGTCGATCTGGAACACCGAGATGCCTGCCGTCAACGGCGCGCTGAGCGCCGACGCCCTTGCCCGGATGTACGGCGCGCTCGCCAACCGCGGCGCCGATACGGACGCTCGGCTGCTCTCCGAGACAGCCGTTCACGATCTTGGCCGCGTTCACGTCCGGACCCCTGACATGGTCCTCGGGATCCGCATGCGCTGGCGGCTCGGCTACCACCATGCTTTCGGCACCGGCCGACAGGCGCCGCGGGCGTTCGGCCATTACGGGTACGGGGGATCGGGCGGGTGGGCCGACCCGGACCTCGGCCTGTCCCTCGGTTTTGTCACCAACAGGATCGGTTCCATCACGACACCAATGGCCGATCTGACGCTCTACCGCCTGAGCCACGTCGTGCGCGACTGCGCCGTGCGCCGAACCACCGGCCGCTGACCCGGAAGCGCTCAACCCGCGGCCAGGGGACGGACCACCAGTGCTGCCGGCACCCCCGGGATGCGCGAAGGTGAACGAGTTGACGAAGGCTCTGCCTTTCAGGCCGCCCGGTCCGGGCGACCGCCTCGGCGACAAGCGGGCGTTCGGTCTCCCCGCCCCTAGTACTACCCGCCTACAGGTTCACGGGGTAGGCCGCCCTTTGCCGAACCACCATCTGGGCGGCATCTGCGTGAACGCATGCAGCTACCCGGCGGTCCGTATGCTGACAAGACCCGACGTCGGATAGTCCAGTTCTTGAACGCGTCAGGGCCACTCCGGATAGGATCGCCTGGCCCATGGCGTTGACCAGGCCAATCGTCGCCCGCTGCGTCGTCCTCATTGCCCTCGCGGTCGCTGCGCTCGCACCCGCCTGCGCCCACGCCGCGACGACCTGGCACGTCACGACCTCCAGTGACCCACCGTCAGGCACGAGCTGTCCCTCCGCCAACAGCTGCTCCCTGCGTCAGGCCATCAAGGACGCGGTGGACGGGGACACGATCGTAGTTCCCGCTTACCACATCAACCTGAGCAGCCAGCTGGACATCAACCAGTCGATCACCATCCTCGGTGCCGGGGCGGGGAAGACGATCCTCGACGGAGGCGGCGCGCATCGCGTGATCTCGGTGATCGGACCAGCGCCGAGCTTCCCGATCTCCCACGCGTCGCTGACGCTCCGGAATCTGAGCGTGACTGGAGGCGCCGTCACGCGGAACAACGCTGCGGAGTTTGCAGGCGGAGCCGGTATCCAGAACAACAGCGACGGCACGCTGCGTCTGGTCGGAGTGGCTGTGCATGACAATACCTTCACGACGACCGGCACCACCAGCGAGAGCGTCGGCGGCGCCGGAATCCTCAGCCTCAGCACCGTCGATCTGTCCAGCAGCGCAGTCACTCACAACGTCCTGTCGATAGCCGGAGCCTTTGCACTGGATGGCGGCGGCGGCGTGTTCGTCACCGGCGGCGATCTGGTCCTGGCCCACAGCGTCCTCTCGGATAACACGGCCTCGATCTCAGAGCAGGCATCCCCGTTTGGGGAGGATGGCGGCGGCGGCGCGATGCTCGGCAACAATGGCGACGACGTGATCCTGGAGGGCACGACCGTCGTCGGCAACACCGTCCACATCCTCAGCGGAACGGGCCAGAGAGACGGTGGCGGTGGGCTGCTGCAAGCGAGCCCGGTCTCGATCATCGCATCGGGCAGTACCTTCTCGGGCAACGTCGCGGACGTGGCGGCCGATACCTCGCCCGCGGGCGGCGGCGCGGTGTTCGACGCTGGTGGCGGCAGCGCATACACGAACACAACCTTCGCCAACAACTCCGTGCACGCCACGTCTCCCGCAACCAGGCAGGGCGGGGGCGGGATCTTCTATGCGGGCACTGACATATCGAGCCTTGCGAATGACACCTTCGCCGGCAACTCGCCGGGCGCGGGGTCCGGGGCCAACATCTACGACGCCGGGACGCGCGTGGTGGTGAAGAACTCGGTCCTGTCCAAAGGGTCCTCGGCTGCCGCGAACTGCGCCCAGGACGCGACATCTCCCGGAACGGTCGTCAGCGACGGTTACAACCTCTACGACGACAGCGCCAACTCCTGCACGTTGACCGGCACCGGCGACTTTCATGCCGCCAGCCCCGGTCTCGGATCGCTGGCGAATAACGGCGGACCGGTCCCGACGCTCGCTCTCAAGGCCGGGAGCCCCGCGATCAACGCCGGTGATCCACAAGGCTGCAGCGACGCCTTCGGTCACCCGTTGGCAGCGGACGCGAGAGGTGTCGCGAGGCCGCAGCCAGCGGACGGCCGCTGCGACATCGGGGCGTATGAGCGCGCGCCGGGCGTCGCGTACACCGACCTCGCGGGGGCCGTCGGCCCAGAGAGGGCGACCCTCCAGGGAACCGCGGTCAATCCGGATGCGGTGCCGGGCACAGCTCGCTTCCAGTACGGCAGGACCAAGCGCTACGGGTCGAACACCGCCGCTCGGCCGGTGGACGACTTCGCCACCGTGCCCGTCCGAGCTGTCCTATCGAAGCTCGCGCCCGGGACCTACCACTACCGGCTGGTGGTCACCAATCCCGACGGCACCTCGACGGGAGTGGACAGTACGTTCGTGATTCCGAAGACATCCAAGCCGCCGGTGCCCGCAGTCCTCACCGGCCCGGCCAAGTCGATCACCGCGACGAAGGCCACACTCACCGGTGAGCTCAACGGCTTCGGACTCCCCACCAAGTATCAATTCCAGTGGGGTTCCAGCCAGAAGTACGGAAGCGTCACGCCGCTGACGTCGGCGGGGGCGCGCAACAAGACGATCACCGTTCAGGCGAGTCTGAGTGGGCTAAAGCGGGGCCACGTCTACCACTATCGCCTCGTGGCGATCAACTCTTCCGGCCGCACGCCCGGACCCGATATGACATTCACCACGAGGTGAGGCCCGGGCCGGGGCTTGCTGGCTAGCGGTCTCCGGGAACCGAGGCGTGGAACCGAGTCCTGGGGTAGCCGCCGCTCAGCCTACAGGTTCACCGCCACGTACTTCGTCTCGAGGTATTCCTCGATCCCTTCGGGTCCGCCTTCGCGTCCGAAGCCCGACTGCTTGATCCCGCCGAATGGTGCGGCGGCGTTGGAGACCATGCCCTGGTTGAGGCCAACCATGCCGGTCTCGAGCCGTTCGGCGACTCGCAGGGCGCGCTTCAGATCGCTGGTATAGAGGTAGGCGACGAGGCCGAATTCGGTGTCGTTGGCGGCCGCGATCGCCTCGTCCTCGTCGGCGAAGCCCTTGACGGGCGCGACCGGGCCGAAAATCTCCTCGCGCAGAAGCTCGGCGTCCTGCGGTACGTCGGTCAGCACGGTGGGGTCGAAGAAGTAGCCCGCGCCGTCGCGGGCGTGGCCGCCGACGAGGACTCGGGCGCCGTGGCCGACCGCGTCCTCGACGAGCCCCTCGACCTTGCTGCGCTGCTTGTCATCGATCAACGGCCCGACCTCGACACCATCGTCGGTGCCGCGGCCGACCTTCATCGAACCGAGCTTGTCGGCGAGCTTCTGTGCGAACTCGTCGGCGACGGCCTCCGCGACGTGGAAGCGGTTGGCGGCGGTGCAGGCCTCGCCGATGTTGCGCATCTTCGCGATCAATGCGCCCTGTACGGCGTCGTCGACGTCGGCGTCCTCGAACACCAGGAACGGCGCATTGCCGCCAAGCTCCATCGACAGCCGCAGCAGGTTCCCGGATGCCTGCTCCATCAGCTTGCGGCCCACCTCGGTCGAGCCGGTGAACGACAGCTTGCGCAGCCTCGGATCGGAGATCAGCGGCCCGGTGCTCTCGCCGGCCGACGAGGCGGTGATCAGGTTCAGCACGCCTTTCGGCAGCCCGGCCTCCTCGAGGATCTTCGCCAGCATCAGCATCGACAGCGGCGTCTGCTGCGCGGGCTTGACAACCATCGTGCAGCCGGCGGCGACCGCGGGCCCGATCTTGCGGGTGCCCATCGCCAGCGGGAAGTTCCAGGGGGTGATCAGCAGGCAGGGGCCCACCGGCTGTTTCATCGTCAGCAGCCGGCCCTGGCCATTCGGCGCGATCGCGTAGCGGCCATCGATCCTCACTGCCTGCTCTGAGAACCAGCGCAGGAACTCAGCGCCGTACGCGATCTCCGCCTTCGACTCGGCCATCGGCTTGCCCATCTCGAGCGTCATCAGCAACGCCAGCTCGTCCGCCCGCGCGGTGATCATCTCGAACGCGCGGCGCAGGATCTCGCCGCGCTCGCGCGGCGGATGCGAGGCGAACTCCGGGCCGGCCTCGAAGGCGGCGTCAAGCGCTGCACGGGCGTCGTCGGCGGAAGCGTCGGCAACCTCGCACAGCGACTCTCCGGTCGCGGGGTCCTCGACGCTGAGCGTGCCCTTGGACCCGTCCCGCCACTCGCCGCCGATGTACAGCTGCTTGGGGACCTCGTCGATTACTCGCTGCTCTTCTGGGGCGCTGATCGTGGTCATACGAGCAACTTACCCCGGGGCGGCGGGCCGCCAACCGAACCGGTCACTACGCGGTCGACCCAACCGTGGCCGGCTCCAGCGCTACCGCGAGCACCTCTTCGACAGTCATCGCGAAGTGGAAGCTCATCGCGTCGCGAACCTCCTGCGGCACGTCATCGAGATCGCCCCGGTTGCGCTCGGGCAGCACCACGTCGGTCAGCCCCGCAGCGTGCGCGGCCAGCACCTTCTGCTTGACGCCACCGATCGGCAGCACCCGCCCTTGGAGCGTGACCTCGCCGGTCATGCCGACCGTGTGGCGCACCGGCCGACCGCTGAGCAGCGACGCGAGCGCGGTGACCATCGTGACGCCGGCGCTGGGGCCGTCCTTCGGGATCGCACCGGCCGGGACGTGGACGTGGAAGGCGCGGTCTTCGAACGCGCTCGGCTCGATCTCGAGCTCCGACGCATGTCCGCGCACGTATGAGAGCGCGATCTGGGCCGACTCCTTCATCACGTCGCCAAGCTGTCCGGTCAACGTCAATCCGGGCTTCCCGGCCATCGCGGTCGCCTCGACGAACAGCACATCTCCGCCGGCACCGGTCACGGCCAGCCCGGTCGCAACGCCGGGGACGGCGGTCCGGATAGCCGACTCCTGGAAGTGCTTCTGGCGCCCCAGCGCGTCCCGCACCGCGTCGAGATCGATCGTGACCGGTGCGGTTGCCTGCCCCGACGCAATCCGCGTGGCGATCTTGCGCAGCAACGTACCGAGCTCGCGCTCGAGCTGGCGCACGCCGGCCTCGCGCGTGTACTCGTTTGCGATCGTTCCGAGCAGCTGGTCGGAGACCGAGACCTCCTCTGGCCGAAGCCCGTTGCGCTCGAGCTGGCGCGGCCACAGGTAGCCGCGCGCGATCGCGACCTTTTCAAGGGTCGTGTAGCCGTCGAAGCGAATTACCTCCATGCGGTCAAGCAGGGGCGCCGGGATCGTGTCCGCGACGTTCGCGGTGGCGATGAACATCACCCCGCTGAGGTCGAGCTCGACGTCCAGGTAGTGGTCACGGAAGCTGTGGTTCTGCGCCGGGTCGAGGACCTCTAGCAGCGCCGCGCTCGGGTCCCCGCGCCAGTCGGCGCCGACCTTGTCGACCTCGTCGAGCATGATCACCGGGTTCATCGTCCCAGCGTCGCGCAGCGCGCGGACCAGCCGGCCCGGAAGTGCGCCGATGTAGGTCCGGCGGTGTCCGCGGATCTCGGCCTCGTCGCGCACGCCGCCCAGCGACATCCGCACGAATTTCCTGCCGGTGGCGCGGGCGATCGACTCGCCGATCGAGGTCTTGCCGGTGCCGGGTGGACCGATCAGGGTCAGGATCGCGCCCGACTTCCTGTCCTCGGTGATTCCGCGGTCGGCGCGCAGCTTCTTGACCGCGATGTACTCGACGATGCGGTCCTTCACGTCCTCGAGGCCGGCATGGTCGGCGTCCAGCACCTCCCGCGCGTGCTGGGGATCCAGGCGCTCATCCGAGCGCTTGCTCCACGGCACCGCGATCAGCCAGTCGAGGTAGGTGCGGATCACGCTCGACTCAGCGGTCTGCTCGCCGAGCCGCTCGAGCCGCCCCAGCTCCTTCTCGGCCTGCTCGCGGACGGCCTCGGGCATTCCCGCCTCTTCGATCTTCGTCCGGTACTCCTCGACGACCGACGCGTCGTCCTCGCCGAGCTCCTTGCGGATCGACTCCATCTGCTTGCGCAGGAAGTACTCCCGCTGCTGCTTCTCCGCGCCGGACTCGACGTCCTCGCGGATCCGCCTGCGGACCTGGAGCTCGGCCAGCCGCTCGCGCTGATAGCCGACCGCCAGCTCGAGCCGCTCGCTGACGTCGAGCGTCTGGAGCAGCTTGACCTTCTGGTCGAAGCCCAGATCGGGCGAGTAGCCGCTGGTGTCAGCCAGCGCGCCCGGCTCGATGATGCTGCGCAGGAAGGCCGAGATGCGGCCGTCGTCGCCGCGCAGCTCGAGAATCTCCTCGACCACCGCGCGGTACTCGCGCTCAAGGTTGCGGGTGCGCCCATCCACCGGGACGGAATCCGGTCGCTCCTCCACCTCGACATAAAGGCGCCCGTCGGGCAGGGTGTGGGCGGCTCCGGCGACGCCGCGATGGAGGCCCTGGAGGCTCACTGCGCGCGCACCGCCGGGCAGGCGAACCCGCTCGGAGACCTCGGCGACGGTGCCGACCGCGGCGAACTCCTGCTCGTGGCGCGGCACCAGCAGAACGCGCTCCTCCTCGCCGACGTCGACGGCAAGCGTGAGCGACATGCCGGGAAATACGACTGCGTCATCCAGCGGAACCAACAGAAGTCGACTGGTAGACATCTAGGAAATCTTCACTTTCATCAGTTGCTTACCGAAGGTAAGTACAGGTTAGCATGCGGCTGGACTCAGATCTTAGTCGGATGCACTTAGATCCGAGAATGACAAGCACGCTCGGAGTCGGCGTGCCCACCGGGGCGTAGGCGACTGACGCGAGCCGCGCCGACGGGAAGCATCTGGGATCATGCAGCCGATGTCCGAGAGAGCCAGCCAGGAGCCGGCGCGAGACGTCCTCGCCGCGGAGGCGTTCGCCGTGCCGGCCGCCGATCCGTGGCTGGATCCGCGCCCGATCACGCTGCCGGAGGATCCGACGGGGATTCCCGAACCGCACGACGTGCTCGCCGCAGAGGATTTCGCGATGCCGGCGCCGCCGAGCTCGCGGGTCGGCGCCGCCCTTGCCCGGCGCTCGGTCACCTCGTCGCGGCTGGCACTGGCGATCGCCGCCGTCGGCCTGGCGGTCATCTGGTTTTTGCGTCGTCGCTAGCGGGTGCGCCGCCGGGGCGGCATCAGATCGGTGATCGTGCCCTGGGCCATCTCAGCCGAGAACATGATCGTCTCGGTCAGCGTCGGGTGGGGGTGGATCGTGAGCCCGATGTCCTGCGCGTCGGCGCCCATCTCGAGCGCGTGCACCGTCTCCGCGATCAGCTCGCCGGCGCCGACGCCGACGATGCCAGCGCCGAGCAGCCGTCCGGTACCCGGCTCGAACAGCAGCTTGGTCAGGCCGTCGTCACGCGCCAGTGACAGCGCGCGACCCGAGGCCGACCACGGGAACACCGCCTTCTGGTACTCGATCCCCTGCTCGCGGGCCGTGGCCTCGATCAGCCCCATCCACGCCACCTCGGGGTCGGTGTAGGCGACCGACGGGATCGCGCGCGCGTCGAACTCGACGTTCTCGCTCGCGATCACCTCAGCCGCGACCTTGCCTTCGTGCGAGGCCTTGTGCGCGAGCATCGGACCTTCGACGATGTCGCCGATCGCGAAGATGTGCGGCGCGCTCGTGCGCAGCTGGCGATCGACCGGGATGAACCCGTTGTCGGCGACCTCGACGCCGGCGCGGTCGGCGGCGAGCGTGTGGCCGTTCGGCTTGCGCCCGACCGCGACCAGGACCATGTCGAACACGTGAGAGTCGCCGTTGGAGAGCGCGACCTTCAGGCCGCTCTTCTGGGCCTTGATCGACTCGACGCGGGTGCTCAGCAGGATCGAGTCGTACCGGCGCTCGATCCGCTTGTGAAGGACGCTGACCAGGTCGGGGTCGCAGCCCGGGATCAGCTGGTCGAGCAGCTCGACGATCGTGATCGCCGACCCGAGGGCGTCGAACACCGTCGCGAGCTCGAGGCCGATGATCCCGCCGCCGATCACCAGCAGCCGGCGCGGGATTTCGGGGATATCGAGCGCGACGGTCGAGCCGATGATCCGCGGGTCGTCGGGGAGGTCCGGGAGGGTCGCGGCCTGCGAGCCGGCCGCGATGATGCAGCTGTCAAACGAGATCGCGCGCTCGCCGACCGTCAGCGTGTGCGGGGCGTCGAACGTCGCATTGCCGTGGACCACCTCCACATTGCGCTGCTTGGCGAGGGCCGCGAGGCCGCCGGTGAGCTTGGCGACGACTGACTCCTTCCATGAACGCAGCGCGTCCAGGTCGACCTTGGGTTTTGCGAACTTGATGCCGTGAGCGCCCATCTCCTCGGCTTCGGCGATCACGCGCGCGGCGTGCAGCAGCGCCTTCGAGGGGATGCAGCCGACATTCAGGCAGACCCCGCCGAGCGTCTCGTGGCGCTCGACCAGGATCGTCTTGAGCCCGAGGTCGGCCGCCCGGAAAGCGGCCGTGTAGCCGCCGGGGCCCGAGCCGATCACGACCAGCTGGGCGTCGTGGTGAGAGCCGTCGCTGGCGGGAGAGCCGTCGCCGGTGGGCGAGAGCCCTGCCGTGGACGACGGGGCTGCCGTGGGCGAGGGCGGGGCGGGGGCGGCCACCGAGTCGCGCTCCAGCGTCAGCAGCACGCTGCCCTCGGACACGCGATCGCCGAGCTTGACGCTCAGCTGCTTGACGACGCCGCCGAACGGGGCCGGGACGTCCATCGTCGCCTTGTCGGACTCGAGCGTCACCAGCGGGTCCTCGGGCGCGACCTCGTCGCCGGGCGAGACGTGGATCTCGATCACGGGGACGTCGGTGAAGTCGCCGATATCCGGGACGCGAACCTCGGTGGCGTCGGTCATCGAGCTCCTGCGCCGCCCGTCGCGGTGACAACGTCACGCACCCCTGCCGGCCGGGCGAGGTGTGTGAACCAATCCCCGGTAGGCGGGGATAACTTCACGGACCCCTGTCCGGAGCGCGGGGTGAGTGATTCTGTCCTCGCGGGGATCACAGCAGCGCTCGCCGCAGGTCGCTCAAGACCTCAACCAGCTTGACCACGAAGCGGGCCGCCGCAGCGCCGTCGATCACGCGGTGGTCGTAGGAGAGCGACAGCGGCAGCATCAGCCGCGGCGTGAACGCGCTGCCGTCCCACACGGGCTTGATCGCCGAGCGCGTGACGCCCAGAATCGCCACCTCGGGCGCGTTGACGATCGGCGTGAAGCTTGTTCCGCCGATGCCGCCGAGCGAGGAGATCGTGAACGTCGAACCCTGCATGTCGCCGGGAGTCAGCTTGCCCTCCCGGGCCTTCGCCGACAACGCCGACAGCTCGCCCGCGATCTCGATCAGTCCCTTGCGATCCGCGTCCTTGATCACCGGAACGACCAATCCCCCAGGGGTGTCGGCCGCAAAGCCGATGTTGTAGTAGCGCTTCAGCACGAGCTGATCCCCGTCCACCGAGGAGTTGAAGATCGGGAACTCCTTGAGGACGGTGACGCACGCAAGCACCAGGAACGAGACCATCGTCACCTTCACGTCTGAGCGCTCGGCGTTCAATTGCTTGCGCCAGGCCTCGAGCTCGGTGATGTCGGCCTCGTCGTTGTGGGTGACGTGCGGGATCATCACCCAGTTGCGGGCCAGGTTGGGGGCGGAGATCTTCTGGATACGCGTGCGCTCGACGCGCTCGACGGGCCCGAACTTCTCGAAGTCGATCGCGGGCCAGGGGGGGAGGTTGAGGTCCGGGCCGGCCGCGCCGAGGCCTGGGCCGGCCACTGCGGGCCCACCCTCGACGCTGCGACGCACGTCCTCAGGAACGATTCGGCCTTTGCGGCCGGTGCCCGTCACACGAGATAGATCGACTCCGAGCTCGCGGGCGAGGCGACGCACGGAGGGGCTCGCGTACACGGGCCCGCCGCCGTCGTGCTCCGCCACGGGAGGGGACGACTCCGCCACGGGAGGGGACGACTCCGCCACGGGAGGGGACGACTCCGCCACGGGAGTCGGCGACTCCGCCCGTACCGCGGTCTGGACCGCGTCCGCGGTGACCGGTGCCCGCTCCTCACCGTCGCCCGACGGCGCCGGCGGCGCGGGCGATGCGGCCGGTTCGAGCGTCATGAGCGGCGTTCCCTGCGAGACCCGGTCGCCGACCTGAACGTGCAATTCGCGCACGATCCCGGCGGCGGGCGCGGGCACGTCCATCGTCGCCTTGTCGGACTCGAGCGTCACCAGCGGGTCGTCGAGCGCGACCGCGTCCCCCGGCGATACCAGGATCTCGATGATCGGGACGTCCTCGAAGTCGCCGATGTCCGGGACCTCGACGGAGATCACCCCGGCGGCCGTCATACGGTGGACGGCATCGGCGCCTCGGGGTCGAGCTCGTAGCGCTTGATCGCCTCGGCGGCGCGGTTGCGGTCGCCGAGCTCGTGCAGCGCCGCGAGCACGACATAGTGGCGGTCGACCTCGAAGAAGCGGCGCAGCGCCCGGCGGGAGTCGCTGCGGCCGAAGCCGTCGGTCCCGAGCACGCGATACGGGCCGGGCACCCACTGCCTGATCTGGTCGGCGAACGCGCGGATGTAGTCGGTCGAGGCGACCGTCGGCAGGGCCGACAGACAGTCGGTGACGTATGCGCTGCGGGGCTCGCCCGCCGGGTGCAGCATGTTCCAGCGCTCGACCTCGAGGCCGTCTCTGCGCAGCTCCGTGAACGAGGTCACGCTCCAGACGTCGGCGGTGATCCCCCAGTCGTCCTCGAGCAGCTGCGCGGCCGCGATCACCTCGTTCAGGATCGTGCCCGACCCCAGCAGCTGCACCTGCGGCGAATCGGTGCCGCGCAGCCGGTACATCCCGCGCAGGATCCCTTCCGATGCGTCCTGCGGCATCGCGGGGTGACGGTAGTTCTCGTTCATCAGCGTGATGTAGTAGAAGGCGTCCTCCTGGTCGATCAGCATCCGGCGCATGCCGTCCTGGATGATCACGGCCAGCTCATAGCCGAACGTGGGGTCGTAGGCGCGGCAGTTCGGGACGACCGAGAACAGCACGTGGCTGTGGCCGTCCTCGTGCTGGAGGCCCTCGCCGTTGAGCGTGGTCCGCCCGGCCGTGCCGCCGAGCATGAACCCCCGGGTGCGGCAGTCCGCGGCCGCCCACACCAGATCGCCGACGCGCTGGTAGCCGAACATCGAGTAGTAGATGTAGAACGGCACCATCTGCACGCCGTGGGCGCTGTATGAGGTCCCGGCCGCGATGAACGAGGAGATCGAGCCGGCCTCGGTGATGCCCTCCTCCAGGATCTGGCCGTGCTGGTCCTCCTTGTAGAACATCAGCTGCTCTGAGTCCTGGGGCTGGTAGAGCTGGCCGAACGGGGAGTAGATCCCGATCTGGCGGAACAGGCCCTCCATCCCGAACGTGCGCGACTCGTCGGGCACGATCGGAACCACGTGGCGGTTGATGCGCTTGTCGCGTAGCAGCGCCGCCAGGATCCGGACGAATGCCATCGTCGTCGAGACCTCGCGATCTGCGGTCCCCTCGAGCTGTCCCTTGAAGGCCTCGAGCTCCGGGACCTCGAGCGGGTCGGCGCGACGGCGGCGCACCGGAAGCGGGCCGCCGAGCTTCGCGCGGCACTCGCGCAAGTACTGCATCTCGGGTGCGTCGTCCGGCGGCTTGTAGTACTCGGCGCTGCGCACCTGCTCGTCGGTGAGCGGCAGCTCGAAGCGGTCGCGGAACGCGAGCAGCGCCTCCTCGGTCATCTTCTTGGCCTGGTGTGTGACCATCTGGCCCTCGCCCGAGGCGCCCATCCCGTAGCCCTTGATCGTCTTCGCGAGGATGACGGTCGGCTGGCCGCGGTGACGAGCAGCCTCGTGGTAGGCCGCGTACACCTTCTGCTGGTCCAGTCCGCCGCGGTTGAGCAGCCAGATCTCGTCGTCTGACATGTGGGCGACGCGCTCGAGCAGTACCGGGTCCTTACCGAAGAAGTGCTCGCGCACGTACGCGCCGTCGCGCGACTTGTAGGTCTGGTACTCGCCGTCGACCGACTCCTCCATCACGTGCACGAGCCGGCCATCGGTGTCGGCCGCCAGCAGCGGGTCCCAACGCGAACCCCAGATCACCTTGATTACGTTCCAGCCCGAACCGCGGAAGTCGGACTCGAGCTCCTGGATGATCTTCCCGTTGCCGCGGACGGGGCCGTCGAGCCGCTGGAGGTTGCAGTTGACGACCCAGATGAGGTTGTCGAGACGTTCGCGCCCGGCCAGTCCGATCGAGCCCATCGTCTCGGGCTCGTCGACCTCGCCGTCGCCGATGAACGCCCACACCTTGCGGCCCTCGGTATCGGCGATGTCGCGTGCATGCAGGTACTTCATGAACCGGGCCTGGTAGATCGATGTGATCGCGCCGATCCCGAGTGAGACCGTCGGGAACTGCCAGAACTCGGGCATCAGCCAGGGATGCGGGTAGGAGCTCAGGCCGGCCGGGCTCGACACCTCGCGGCGGAAGCCGTCGAGCTGCTCGGCCGTGAGCCGGCCCTCGAGGAACGCGCGCGCATAGTTGCCCGGGGAGGAGTGGCCCTGGAAGTAGACGAGATCGCCGCCGCGGCCGTCGCTCGGCGCGTGCCAGAAGTGGTTGAAGCCGACCTCGTAGAGCGTCGCCAGCGACTGGTAGGTCGCGATGTGGCCGCCGAGCTCCGAGGAGACCTTGTTGGCGCGCACGACCATCGCTATCGCGTTCCAGCGCACGATCGAGCGCAGCCGACGCTCGAGCGCGGGATCGCCCGGGAGCCGCGCCTCCTGCTCGGGTGCGATCGTGTTGATGTACGGGGTGTTGAGGCTGGCGATCGGGCCGGTGCCCTGATGCTGTGCGCGCTCTATGACCCTGGTCAGGAGCTGCCGCGCTCGATCCGGCCCGTCATGCGCGACGACCGCGTCCAGCGCCTCGAGCCACTCGCTGGTCTCCTGGCTGTCGATGTCGGCGCCGGCTCCGTTGGAGGAGATCGCTCCGGCTACGTCGGTCATGGCGCGAATTCACTATACCCTCGGCCCACGGTGCCCCTTGAAGAAGTTGATGCACCGCTCGGCCCGCCCTGGGGGCGGCAGCTGAGCGGCTCGTTCGAGCTGCTCGTGGTCAAGTCCGACGTGCTCGCCGAGAACCCGCTGGGTGACCCGGCGCAGCGGCCGCTGTACGTGTACCGGTCGCCGGGGGCCGGCGGGGGAAGCGGCGCGGGCAGCGGCGCCCCCGCGATCTACGTGCTCCAGGGCTACACGGGTCAGCTCGACATGTGGCTCGCGCGCAAGGCGTTCGAGCCGACGATCGTCGAGCGCGTCGACGCGATGTTCGGAGCCGGCGGCTCGCCGGACCTGGTGGTCGTGTTTGTCGACGCGTGGACGTCGCTCGGCGGCTCGCAGTTTTTGAACTCGAGCGGGACCGGGCGGTATATGGACTATCTGTGCGACGAGGTCGTGCCGTTCATCGAGTCGCGCTACGGCACCGGTCTGCGCGGGGTCGCCGGTCACTCCTCGGGCGGCTACGGCGCGATCGTGAACGCGATGCAGCGCCCCGAGGTGTTCAGCGCGTTCGCCTCGCACGCGGGCGATGCGCTGTTCGAGTGCTGCTACCTGCCGGACTTCCGCGAGGTCGCGCGGACGTTGCGCGACCACTTCGACGGCTCGTTCGAGCTCCTCCTGGAGCGGCTGCCCGATGCGGATCCGTTCGACTACCGGCGCTTCGGCCAGCCGCTCTCGATCTATGCGATGGCGGCCGCGTACTCGCCGGACCCCGAGCGCCCCGGGAGGGCGCTGCTTCCGTTCGAGGTGGCGACCGGCCGGCTGATTCCGGAGGTCTGGGAGCGGTGGCTCGCGCACGATCCGGTGCGGATGGCGCCGAGATACGCCGAGGCGCTGCGTTCGATGCGCCGCATCTGGCTCGACGCGGGGCGCTCGGACGAGTACTACCTCGACCTCGGCACGCAGGCGTTCGCGCTCGAGCTCGATCGCGTCGGCGCGCGATACACGCTGGAGCTGTTCGACGGCCGCCACGGCGGGGTCGCCCACCGCTACCCGGCGGCGATCCGCGAGTTGGCACTCGCGCTGTCGGCGTGAAAGGCTTGGCTGGAGCAATGGCGGTCTCGGCGGAGCAGGAGCTGATCTTCACGGGTCCGGCCTCGCTCGCGGAGCGCGTGCGCGCGAAGGAGGTCCATCCCCGCGAGCTCGTGGAGCTGTGCCTGCGGCGGATCGAGGAACTGAACCCTCGCCTGAACGCGTTCCGGGTGGTGATGGCCGAGGAGGCGCTGGCGGCGGCCGAGGCCGTGTCCGGGTCAGACGGGCCACTGGCGGGCGTGCCTGTCGCGATCAAGGACGACCTCCCCGTGGCGGGGCAGGCGATGACCTGGGGCTCGCGCTCGTATGGCCCGCCGCAGCCGGCCGATGCCGAGGCGGTGCGGCGGCTGCGCGGCGCCGGGGCGATCCCGATCGGCATAACGAACGTGCCCGAGCTGATGATCTTCCCGTGGACGGCGAGCAACGCCAACGGCGTGACTCGCAACCCCTGGGACACCTCACGGACGACAGGCGGCTCGTCGGGCGGCTCGGCCGCGGCGGTTGCGGCCGGGCTGGTGCCGGGGGCGACCGGGTCCGACGGGGGCGGCTCGATCCGGATCCCCGCCGCCTGTTGCGGACTGGTGGGGATGAAGCCGACGCGTGGCCGCGTCTCGACGCAGCCTTTCCGCGAGGGCTGGCTCGGGCTGAGCGTGTTCGGAGCGCTCGCGAGGACGGTCCGCGACAGCGCTCTGCTGCTCGACGCGATGCACGGCGCGGTCGAGGGCGACGCTGACTCCGCGCCGGCGCCGAGTGGAACTTTCGTGGAGGCGGCGGGGCGCGAACCCGGACGGCTACGGATCGCGCTCTCGCGCAAGGTTCCGGCCGGCTTGATCGCGCCGATCTCCAAAGACCAGCGGGCCGCCTGGGAGCGGATCGGGCAACTTCTTGCGCAACTGGGGCACGAGGTCGTCGAGCGGGACCCGCGCTACGGGATGGCGGCGCTCGAGTTCACGCAGACGTATCTGCGCGGCATCTACGAGGACTCGCTGAAGGTGCCGGACCGCTCGGAAGCTCGACGGAGCACCAGGCAGATGGCGGCCGCCGGCCGCTCGATCGTCCCCGAACGACGGCGCGAGAAGCTGCGCTCCAAACGGCCGGCCACAATCGCGCGGATCCTGTCGCTGTGGAACGAGGTGGACGTGCTGGTCACGCCGGGGCTGGCGCGGACCGCGATCGAAGCCGAGGGAGCATGGGGGCGGGCGGCGCCGGTCGCCTTCGACAAGGCCGGCCGCTTCACGCCGTTCACGCCAGTCTTCAACCTGACCGGACAGCCGGCGATCTCGGTGCCGGCGGGGATCGGCGAGGATGGGCTGCCGCTCAGCGTGCAGCTGGTCGGCCGCCACGGCGCCGAGGAGACGCTCTACTCGGTGGCGGGGCAGCTAGAGCAGGCTGAGGGCTGGCCGCAGCGCCGGCCGCCGATCAGCTGAGGGCTCCAGCAGCCGCGCCCGCTCGACGAGCTGCTCGACGACCAGCTCGACGTCGACGCGGTGCTCGATCTCGACCAGCTGATCAGGGTCGGCCCAGGTCACCGCTCGGCGCGGCGCCAGCAGCGTGCAGCAGTCCTCGTCGGGCAGGATCGAGATCTCGTAGGTGCCGAGGCGCTCGGCCTGCTCGATGATCTCGGACTTGTCGCGGTCGAGCAGCGGTCGCAGCAAGGGCAGCGAGGTGGCCGCCTCGACCACCGCCAGGTTGCGGAGCGTCTGGCTCGCGACCTGGCCCAGCGAGTCGCCGGTGACGAGCGCATCGCAGCCCTCCCGGGCGGCGATCGCGGCCGCCACCCGCACCATCAGCCGCCGCTGCGCCAGCACCTGTAGGGCGCCGGCGCCAGACAGCGAAAGCTGGCGCTGGGCCAGCCCGAACGGCACGATGAACAGCCGCGAGCCGCTCTGGTATCGGTCGAGGCGAGTGACCAGCGCGTAGGCCTTGTACGCAGACTCGGGCCCGGTCAGCGGCTGGCCGCTGAAATGGATGAAGTCGCAGCGCAGGCCGCGCTTCATCATCCGGTAGGCCGCCACCGGCGAGTCGATCCCGCCAGAGAGCAGGACCAGCGCGCGGCCGCTCATGCCGACCGGCAGGCCGCCGGCGCCGCGCATGCGGTCGAGCGAGACGAACAGCTCGTGGAGCCGTGCGTCGACGTGGACCTCGTAATCGGGGTTGCCGAGGTCGACCGGCAGCCCGAGGGCGCGCTGCACCTCGGCGCCGACGATCCTGGCGATCTCGTCCGACCGGACCGGGAACGCCTTGTCGCGCCGGCGAGCCCGAACCGCGAAGCTGCCCGGTCCCAGCGGGCGCAGCAGCTCGATCGCGGCGCGGGCGGCGGCGTCAACGCTCGGCTCGAGCCGCAGCGCCGGCTGCACGACGCTGATGCCGGGAACGCCAAGCGAAGCTTCGATCAGCGCCGCCAGCTTCTCGGCCGGCGCCAGCACCAGGAAAGAGGATCCGCGGCGGCGCAGATCGAGGCCCGAGAGCTCGGTCGCGGCGAGCCGCAGGTTGCGCTCGAGCGCGGCCACGAACACCGGCCGTTTGCGTCGCTTGAGCGTGAGCTCGCCAAACATCAGCAGCACGCACGGCGCAGCGCCGAGCGCGTGCGCGGCGCCGAGGATCCGCGCCGAGGCGCGCTCCGCGTCGATCAGGTCGGAGTGTTGCGGCGTGCGCATGCATGCGATCTTAAGCCGATGCAAAGCTCAACAGTCGAGATCACCACCCCTGACGGCGTCGCCAACGCGTATCTCGCGCGGCCGGACGACGATCCGCACCCCGGCGTCCTGTTCATCATGGACGCGTTCGGACTGCGGCCGACGATCCGCGAGATGATCGAGCGGATCGCGGCGGACGGCTACATCGTGCTGGCCCCAAACGTGTTCTATCGAGCGGGTAGCTCGCCGGTGCCGGCGAACCCGGACCTGGGCGACGAGGAAAAGCGGATGCGCTTTTTCGCATCACTGCGGCCGATGATGGAAGCGCTGACGCCCGAGCGCATAACCGCCGACGGAGCGGCCTATATGGACTACCTGGCCCAGGCCGGAGCATCGGGCCCGGTTGCGATCACGGGTTATTGCATGGGAGCCCGGCTCGGCTGGCGGATCGCGGCGGCTCACCCGGATCGCGTCGCGGCGCTGGCCGGCTTTCACGCAGGGGGCCTCGTCACCGATGCGCCCGACAGCCCGCATCTATCAGCGGGCGAGGTGAAGGCCGAGCTGTACTTCGGCTTCGCCGACGAGGACCCGAGCATGAACGCCGAGCAGATCGCCGCATTCGAACGCGCGCTCGACGACGCTGGAGCGCGCTACCGCTCCGAGGTCTACGAAGGCGCTCGCCACGGCTTCACGATGGCGGACACCCCGGTCTATGACGAGGCGGCGGCGGAGCGTCACTTCGCCGAGCTCGGCTCGTTGCTCGAGCACACGCTCCGGGGGTAGCGGTTCCGACAGGGAAAGAGCTCGCCGCGGGAACGGGCCGGGTCGCGGCTCGCGCGGCGCGGTGGGCTGGGCGCACCGCCCGCGGCCAGGTCGTGCAGGCGGTCGGCGGGCCCGCCCGGGCCCGGGTGATCCTGCTGTTCGGGGCGGTGCTCGCGCTGAACGGGGCGGACACGGCGACGGTGGGAGCGGTCGCGCCGCAGCTCGAGCACGCACTACACATCGGCAACACCAAGGTCGGGCTGCTCAGCTCGGTGGCGCTGCTGATCGGCGCGGTGTTCGTGCTGCCGGTCGGGCTGCTGGTCGACCGCTTCAAGCGAATCCCGATGCTGTCGGTGAGCATCGTGCTGTGGAGCCTCGCGTCGCTGCTGAGCGCGTTCGCCGGCAGCTACGGCCATCTGCTCTTGACGCGGCTGGCGCTCGGCGCGGTGACGGCCACAGCCGGGCCCGCGATCGCGTCGCTGACCGGCGACTACTTCCCCGCAGCCGAGCGTGGCCGCGTGTACGCGTACATCCTCGGGGGCGAGATCGGGGGCACGGCCGCCGGCTTCATCGTCAGCGGCACGGTCGCGAGCGTGATCTCTTGGCGAGCTGCGTTCGTGCTGCTGGCGCTACCCGGCTTCTTCCTCGCGCGCACGCTGTGGCGGACGGTCCCCGAGCCGCTGCGCGGCGGGCAGAGCCGACTGGACCCGGGCGTGATCGATCTCGACAAAGCGCTGGCGGAGGCCCGCTCACGGGCCGAGCAGCCGGAGGCCGAGCCGGCCGGCAAGTCCGACGAACTCGCGCACGAGGCGGTCCGGGAGCGCGGGGTGCGGCCCGACCCGCGGCTGGTGCTGAGGGAGGATCCCCAGCGGATGGGGCTCGTCACGGCGATCCGCTACACGCTGACGATTCCGACCAACGCCCTGCTGATCATCGGCTCGGCGCTCGGCTACTTCTTCTTCTCGGGACTGCAGACGTTCGCGCTGCTGTTCGTCCGCGGCCATTACCACGCGGACCAGGCGACCGCCGAGCTGGTGCTCGCGATGCTCGTGGTCGGGGCGCTGATCGGAACGCTGATCAGCGGCCGCCTGACCGACGCACTGCTGAAAGCCGGGGTGCTGGAAGCCAGGATCTACGTGCCCGCGGTGTGTTACGTGGGCGCCGCGGTGCTGCTGATTCCGGGGCTCGTCGGCAGCACGCTGACCCCCGCGCTGTGGTTCGACGTGGCGGGAGCGGCGCTGATCTCCGCCGCCAACCCGGGGCTCGACGCCGCTCGCCTGGACATCATGCCCGCAGGGCTGTGGGGGAGGGCCGAGAGCGCGCGCACCTTCCTGCGCTCGCTGGCGCAGGCGCTCGCGCCGCTTGCGTTCGGCGGGCTGGCGGACGCGATCGCCGGGATCGCGCCCGCGCAGGCTCCCGTCGGCACCCACCCGGGGCTGGTGTCGCCGAGCACGGCGCGCGGCCTGGAGATCAGCTTCCTGATCATGGTGAGCGCGCTGGTCGCCGCGGGCGTGTTCCTGTTCCGCGCGCGCACCAGCTATCCGCGCGACGTCGCAACCGCGGCTGCGTCCCAGGAGCAAGGCGTGACGTAACTCACGCGTCTACGGGCGGAGCCGTGCGGGCGCCAAACGTGGCGCCGGCGCTGGCGACTACGACGAGCCCGATCGCGAGCACATCGACTGCGCTCAGGCCCTGGCCGATCACGACGAGGCCGGCGAGCGCCGCCATCGCCGGCTCGAGGCTCATCAACACGCCGAACACGTGCGGCCGGATCCGCCGCAGGGCCTCGAGCTCGACCGAGTACGGCACGACCGAGCTGAGCAACGCGACCGCGAACCCCGCGGCCAGGAAGCCCGGCTTCAGCAGATTGCCGCCGGCATCGGCGATCCCGACCGGAATCAGGGGCAGCGTGCCCACGGCCATCGCGATCGCCAGCCCGCCACCGCCGCTGAACACCCGACCGACCCGCGCGTTGAGGAGGATGTAGGCGGCCCAACAGCCGCCCGCGAGGAGCGCATAGACGACGCCCGTGACGTTGGGCGCCCCGAACCCTCCCAGCAACGCGACGCCGCAGGCCGCGAGCAGCGCCCAGAGCACGTCGAAGCGGGTGCGGGAGCCCGCGAGCGCCACGCTCAGCGGACCCACGAACTCGAGCGTGACGGCGATCCCGAGATGGATCCGGGCGAGCGCCTCGTAGAAGGTCAGGTTCATCAGCGCCAGCGACAGGCCGAACAGCGCGGCCAGCCGAAGCTCGCGCGCGCTGTGGCCGCGGGGTCGCGGGCGCCAGATGGCGCACAGCACGACCGCCGCGAACAGGACGCGAAGCAGCACGGTGCCCGCGGGCCCGAGGTGGTGGAACAGCTTTGTCGCGAACGCCGCGCCGAGCTGCACGGAGGCGATGCCGGTGAGCACCAGCCCGGGTGCGGGAACGCGGTCGAAGGCCGATGCCGTCGTGAGCGAAGCGCTTCTCACACCTGCGACGCGAGCGGCCTCACCTGAGCGGTGGTGGTGCGCCCTCGGTGCTGGCGAGCAGCGCGGGGTCCCACCCACACACGGTGCAGGCGTGGCGGAAGGCCGAGCGAGCGAACTCGAGCGCGGCCGCGCGCGGATCGGGGCTGGAGCGCACATCGTCCCAGTCCAGTACGAATTCCCCGAGCTCCTGCTCCCAGCGTGCGGCGGCGGGCGCCAGCCGGCCCGCGGAGAAGTCCGAGGGCGCCGGATGGGCGTAGGCGTAGAACGCGGCCTTGCCGTAGCGTCGATCGCCCGGCCACCAGCCGACCGCGATCTCCTGCGCGTCCATCGCGTTGCGCGTGATGAACTCGTGCGACGGGGGATCCGCCGGCGACCCGGAGAACAGGTTCACGGCCACGTCGAACGACCCCCACCACGCGTTGACCGGCGTGGAGCGCCCGCGATACGGCGCGCGAAACTCCGCCAGCGCGAGCGCCACCTGGGTGACCGCAGCGAAGTACGAAGCGACCGCGCTCGGGTCGTAGGTCGCGTGCTCGTGATCCTCGTCCAGGGGAACGCTCCACCACACCTCCTGCGGGGTGGGATCGATCTCAACCGGCCCCGCCAGCGCTCGAATCGCGTCGAGTAGCTCGCGGGTCACCTCGCCGACTGCGCGGTCGGGCGTGAGCGCGACCCGCCGGGCGCCGCCGGCGCTGTGCTCGACGAATGCCTCGTGGGCGTGAAGATCGAGCCCCGCCACAAACGCGCCCGAGCGGTCGGGAGCCGGCAGCGGCAACGTCTCCCAGCCCAGTGCGCTCAGCCGCAGCGCGGCGTGCTGGAGCTCGGGCTCGGGCGGCGCCAGCGCCACCGCCAGCTTGCCGAGGACCTGCGTGTGCGCGTGCAGCGTGTCGCAGGTCGCAGTCCAGTCCGAGTAGTCGACCGACGGCCAGCTCATGCTGCGCGTCACCCGGCAATCCTCGCAAACTGATCAGCGAGACGCGCGGGCAGGGTAGGATTCTTCGCGGGCTGCGCCGGGGTTATCGAACGGAGCCAGGTGCCCGCGCTTTCAAGCAAGCAGACCACCGAGACGCCGCAATGATCCTCAAGCAGTACTACCTGGGCTGTCTCGCGCACGCCTCCTACCTGGTCGCCGACCGGGTGGGAGGCACCGCGGCGGTGGTCGACCCCCAGCGCGACATCGACGACTACCTCGCCGACGCGCGGGAGCTCCGCTGCTCGATCGAGCACGTGTTCCTCACCCACATGCATGCGGACTTCATCGCGGGGCACATCGAGCTGCGTGATCGCCTCGGTGCGGAGATCCACCTCGGCGCCGAGGCCAACGCCGAATATCCGTTCACTCCGATGGCCGACGGAAGCGAGCTGACGCTTGGACGGGTCCGGCTGTCGGTGCTCGAGACCCCGGGGCACTCGCCCGAATCGATCTCGATCCTCGTGTTCGACCCGGAGCACAGCGAGGATCGGCCGTACGCGGTGCTGACGGGCGACACGCTGTTCATCGGCGACGTCGGCCGGCCGGACCTGCGGGCGTCGCTTGGCTGGAGCGCCGAGCGGCTGGCGAGCATGCTCTACGACTCACTGCGCGAGAAGCTGCTGCCGCTGCCGGACGACACGCTGGTTTATCCGGCACACGGTGCCGGATCGCTGTGCGGCAAGAACCTGTCGACGGACACGGTCTCCACGATCGGCGTGCAGCGGAAGTACAACTACGCCCTCCAGCCGATGACGCGGGAGCGGTTCATCGAAGTCGTCACCGCTGACCAGCCGGACACGCCGGCGTATTTCACCCACGATGCCGTGCTGAACGCGCACGAGCGCCCGACGCTCGACGAGGCGCTCGTGCGGGAGCTGCAGCCGCTGTCGCTGGACGAGCTGCTTGAAAAGGTCGCGGGCGGCGCGCAGCTGCTCGACACGCGCGATCAGGCTGAGTTCGAGGCGGCCCACATCGCCGGGGCTCTGAACATCGGTCTCGGCGGCTCGTTTGCCACCTGGTGCGGCACGATCCTCGATCCCGACCGACCGGTGGTCGTGATCGCCGATCCCGGGCGCGAGGACGAGGCAGCTACGCGTCTCGGGCGGATCGGCTTTGACATCGTCGCCGGCTACCTGTCGGGAGGCATGCAACAGCTCGACGACGCGCCGGAGCTGGTCGAGCGGACCGAGCGGATCACGGCGCCATCCCTTGCGGAGCAGTTCGCGGCGCCCGCGGCGCCGCTGCTGGTCGACGTGCGCACAGAGCGGGAGTGGAGCGAAGGTCATATCGACGACGCGATCAACCTCCCGCTTGCACAACTCAGCGGCCGTTTGGATCAGCTGCCGCGCGACCGGGAGCTGGTCGTCTACTGCACCAGCGGCTATCGCTCGGCCGTGGCTGCGAGCCTCCTGCGCCGGGCGGGCCTGCCGGTCACGAATCTCGTCGGCGGACTCGCGGCGTGGAAGGCGGCAATGCCGCAGGACGCGCCGCTCAGCTGAGCCGGCTACCGCTTACCTGTGGAGTAATGGCCTTACCCGTCAGGTAATCGACGTGCGCTCTCCCGGCGGCGATCGTGCCGGGCATGAGCACGAAATCTCTCGCACCTCCACTGGCGCGTCGGTCCTTCACCTCGTGGAGCCGGTGGGCGCCCCTTCCCGTCGTGTTGGCCGGCACTTTCATGGTCGTCCTCGACTTCTTCATCGTCAACGTCGCGCTGCCGTCGATTCAGTCGGGGCTGCACGCCAGCGACAGCGCGATCGAATGGGTCGTCGCCGGCTACGCGCTGACCTCGGCGATCTTCGTGATCACCGCCGGGCGGCTTGGCGATCGGCTTGGACATCGGCGGATGTTCTCGCTGGGCCTGGCCCTGTTCACGCTCGCCTCGGCGGGCTGCGGCGCCGCCGGCACCGCCGGCGAACTGGTCGTTGCCCGGGTGATCCAAGGCGTCGCCGCCGCGCTGCTCACCCCGAACGTGCTGTCGATCATCGGCGTGCTCTATACGGACCGCGACCGGCTGCGGGCTCTCAGCGCCTACGGGACGATCATGGGGTTTGCCGCGATCAGCGGGCAGCTGATCGGCGGCGGGCTGATCGCGCTGGATCCCGCGGGACTCGGATGGCGGGCATGCTTCCTGATCAACGTGCCGGTGGGGGCGGCCGCTCTGCTGCTCGCCCCACGGGTGATTCCCGAGTCCGGTCGGCGCACGCCTTCGCGGCTCGACCTCGTGGGAACACTGCTCGCGACGGGGGCCCTCACCGCGATCGTGCTCCCGCTCGTCGAGGGGCGCCAGGACGGATGGCCGGCATGGACGTGGGGCTCGCTGCTCGCCGGCCCGGTGCTACTCGGAGCGTTCGTCCTTCATCAACGCTGGGTGGCGCGTGAGGGAGGCACCCCGCTCCTCGACCTCGGGCTGTTCCGTGCTCGCTCCTTCAGCGCCGGGCTGCTGACGCAGCTGTCCTTCTGGTGCGGCCAGGCCTCGTTCTTCGTGGTCCTGGCGCTGTACCTGCAAGTGGGCCGCGGACTGCGGCCCCTGAACTCCGGCCTGGTGTTCACGGTCCTCGCCGGGGCATACGTGGGCACCTCGAGCCTCGCGCCGTCGCTGAGCGCCCGCTACGGACGCCGGCTGATCGCGGGCGGCGCGCTGATTCTGGCCACAGGCCACGTGCTGCTTCTCAGCGCGGTGGCCGACGTCGGCGTGGCCGGCTCTTTGGCCGCCCTGGCTCCGGGGCTGCTGCTGGTCGGTGCGGGGATGGGTCTTGTAGTCGCGCCGCTGGCGGGCACGATCCTTCACACGCTCGAGGCGGACCAGGCTGGGGCCGCCTCGGGAATGCTGACCACCATGCAGAACGTCGGCAACGCGCTCGGTGTCGCGGTCACCGGAGTGATCTTCTTCGGCGCGCTGCGCGGTGGCTACGCCCACGCGTTCGAGTTGGCGGCCGCCGAGTTGGCGGTGCTGCTGCTCGTCGTGGCGGCGCTCACGCGGCTGCTTCCGTCCAAGCGTGCCTCAGGCGGCTGATTACCTCGCGGGTAATCGCGCCGGGCGCGGACGCGATGTAGCTTTGCCTGGTGGCCGTCTCCGCCTGGAACCCAGCCCCGATTGGCGAGCTGCTGCGTGCCTGGCGCCAGCGGCGCAACCTCAGCCAGCTCGAGCTGGCGCTTGACGCTGACGTGTCGGCCCGCCACGTCAGCTTCCTCGAGACCGGGCGCGCCCGACCCAGCCGCGAGATGGTGATCCGCCTGGCTGAGCAGCTCGAGATCCCTCTGCGCGAGCGCAACGCGCTGCTGCTCGCCGCCGGGTACGCACCCGTTTACGCTGAACGCCAGCTCGACGCTCCCGAGATGGCGCCCGTGCGGCAGGCCATCGACCGGTTCCTGCGCGCGCATGAGCCTTACCCCGCGGTCGTCGTCGATCGCCACCACAACCTGATCGCCTCCAACGATGCGCTCGAGCTGCTCCTCGCCGGGGTCGACCCCGAACTGCTCGAGCCGCCCGCCAACGGGATGCGCGTCGCGCTTCACCCGAACGGGATGGCGCCGCGAACCCTCAACCTCCCCGAGTGGAGCGCTCACCTGCTGCAACGCGTGCGGCGGGAAGCGCACATCACCGGCGACCCCGAGCTCGCAAGCCTGTACGAGGAGCTCGCCGGCTATCCCGGCGTCGCGACGGCGGCGCCGCAGAGCGAAGTCCAGCCAGGCGACCTCGTGCTGCCGCTGAAGCTGCTCGATCTCGACGGAAAAAGCGAGCTGGCCTTCTTCAGCACGATCTCGACGTTCGGCACCGCCGCCGACATCACGCTGGCCGAACTCGCGATCGAAGCCTTTTACCCGGCGAACGCGCACACGGCGATGCGGCTGCTGCGCGACGTCGGGGCAGGGTAGGCCGCCGCACCGCGAGACGGCCGCAGCTCGCCGCGCACGCGCTGCTGGGGAGCCGGCCGCGGGGTGGAGGCGCTGCGGTCGGTGGAGGCGCTGCGGTCGGTGGGAGAATCCGAGGGGTGGCGAGGATCATCATGATCGACGACGATGTTGAGTTCATCGGCCTGGTGGACGATGCGCTCATGGCTCGCGGCTGCACCATCACCTACGCCGCGAGCGGCGAGGACGGAATTCGGCTCGCTCGGCGGCTGCAGCCCGAGCTGATCCTGCTGGACATCCTGATGCCAGGAGTCGATGGCTACGAGGTCGCGACGGCCATCCGCAAAGACCCTCAGCTCAAAGAGACGCGGATCGTCGCGGTCACCGGCCTCGCGAGCGAAGAGACCCAAGAGCAGCTCCTGGCTGCCGGGTTTGACGCCTACGTGGCCAAACCGGTCGACTTCAAGATGTTCATCGACGAAATCGAGGGCCTCCTCGATTTGCCTCTCGCGTCACGCGAGCCGGATAGCTGAGCTCACCGCTCTCGGGCCCGCCGCGCGCTACCGCGGTTTGCCGCCAGAGGGCGGTTCTGAGCCGGCGCCTGGCCGTGCCGGCCGCTCGCGCCCGGCGCCCTCCCGTTCGCTGGTGGCGATTTCGCGCCGGACGGCAGCCTCCTCTAGTCGAGCGGCTGCCCGCTCGCGGTCCGCGCTATCTCCAACGCGCTCCAATCGCTCTCGCTCTCGCTCCTTGGCCGTTCCCTCTCGCTCATCAGCAAGATGTTCGCGACGATCGGCGATCTGCTCGCGTCGATTTGCGGCATGCTCGCGATCATCGGCCACGCGATCACGCTCATTCGCCATCCAATTGCGCTTGTCAGAGGCCCGCTCACGCTCAAGGACAGCTCGCTCACGCTCCTCGACAGTCTGCTCGCGCTCCGCCCGCCTTGGCGAGGGCTCCTGCGCGCCCTCAACCGGCTGGGTCATCGGGTCGCCTTCGGCCTGCATTTTCGAACCCCCATCCGATCGCTTGCAGACAGCTTAGCCCGACACACCCGCAGCGACATGGCTTTACGCGCGTCCGCTTCGTGTGTTGATCGCCGACGCCTCCTCACATCCCGCGGATGGCTCCACGTCCGCAGCTATTGTCATGAAGTGATACTCGCGACGCCTGTAACGCCGTCCGCTTGTTGCGCGATCGCAACGAGCGTGTCGCAACGTCGGTGCAACGGCCAGGCGATGATCGCCACTGAGCCGCCGCCGCGGCGAACCGTGACGGCAAACGGCGGCTCAGCCGCCACTTCCCGCTTTGGTTCGTTCGGGCGACCGGCAAATGCAACATCCAGCGGTTATCACCTTTTGATAACCGCGACCGCGCTGAGGCGCCCATTCGACACCCTCCTCGTTGCCACGTCGCTGACCCGAGGCGGTCACGCGGCGTCGGCTTCGCAGTCCGTCGCGCTCACTGAGCAGCAGTCATGGCGAACCGTGATGCAAAGCGGCGGCTCTCTGTTAGGTGGTGTCGTCGAGTCGTTCTTGTTCGAAGACGCGCTCGATCGCAGGGCGCGCCTTGATCGTCCGGTAGTGGTTGCCCAGAGCGGGGGCGTCCCACCAGCGGCGCTCGAGTCGGCGCCCCCAGCGGGTGAGCATGAACAGGAACAGGTCGGCGCACGTGAACCGCTGCCCGAGCAGGTAGGGACCGTTTGCGGCGAGGTGCGCGTCGAGCGTGGTCCGGTAGCGCTCCAGAGCGTCGATCGCATGGGCTTTCACAGCGTCCTGCGCGTCGATCGGCGCGGTGCGGCTCGGCGCGATGAAGCCGTAGAAGGTCGATTGGACGGGGTTCAGGAGGTAAATGAGCCAGCGGTACCACTGGCCGCGCGCGGGCGTCCCGGGCGCCGGGGCGAGCTGGGCGTCGGGATACAGGTCGCTGATGTGCATCAAGCAGGCCACCGATTCGGTCATGGCGACGCCGTCAAACGACATCGTCGGGACCCTCCCCGCCGGGTTCAACCTCGCGGCCTCGGGCGGGCCGAACACGCCGTTCTGCCGCGTCGCACGGATCAGGTTGTACTCAGCGCCCGTTCCTCCAACGCGGCGTGCACCACCAGCGAGGCGGCGCCCGGCAAGTAATAGAGATCGATCACCCGCAACCTCCGTTCCCTGTTGGTGCCGCGAGCTTAGGTGACGACCCCCGTAGCCCCACCGTTGACCCAACCCCAATAAGGAGCCGAACACCATGACCGACCCCGCACAGCAGTCACAGGCAGCCGGCGAGGATCAAGGCGCCGACAGTCGTCTCGCCACGCCCGGGGCGATCACCTACCTGCATATTCCGGCGGCCGACGTTCGCCAAGCGGCCGCGTTCTACCGGGAAGTCTTTGGCTGGCACGTCAACAATCCAGACAGCGACCGGCCCAGCTTCGACGACACCAGCGGCCACCTGAGCGGCGCCTGGGTCAGCGACCAGGTCGTCGCCGCCGAGCCCGGGCTGCTGCCCTATATCTACGTCAACCAGGTCGATGAAACGGTCGCTCGGATCGTCGCCCACGGAGGCGAGATCGTCACCGGTCCGTTTCCCGAAGGACTGCTGACCGTCGCCACCTTCCGCGACCCCGCCGGAAACATCATCGGACTCTGGCACGACACCACGCGCTAAGCGATGGCGCAGGCACAGTCTCAAGAGGCATAGAGAGAGGATTCCGAGATGGCGCTTCATTACCTGGAGATCGTCAGCAACGACGTAGACACCCTGGCTGGGCTGTACCAGCTCATGCACGGCCTCTCGTTCAGTCCGCCAGACCCCGATCTCGGGCTGGCCCGTGTTGCGACCCAAGCGGACGGAACTCTGGTCGGCATTCGGAAGCCGCTGGGGGAGCATGAGCAGCCGATCATGCGGACGTACCTCGAGGTCGAAGACATCGGGCAGGCCGTGAAAAAGGCTGAGGAGTCCGGTGCGACGATTGCATATCCCCCAACCCGCCAAGGCGGCCAGGGCATCTTTGCAATCGTGATCCGGTCCGAGGTGGAACACGGACTCTGGCAACGCTAGCTGAGCAGCGACACGTATTGCCTGACGTTGAAGGGCGCAAGAACGACCGAGCGCCACCACCGCGGCGGACACGGCTGGGTGAAGATTTCGAGTCGGGGACGCGCGTTCAGGATGACCGCCGCGGACACAGAGCAGAGCTAAGTCTCGAAACTAAGGGTCGCGAACGGTCAGGCTTCCATCGCCGCGCTGGCACGCGAGGAGACCAAATGCCGCGCGGCCAGACGTGCCTTTACCCGCTGCCCGGATCACCGGTCAAGACGCTAATCGGGCGTCCGGATAGCTGGGCTTTTCTATATGCCGGAGATGTAGCCCACTCAGGCGACATTGCCCGTGGTTACACGCGATTCTCATTGGGCCTGTCTCCGTTCTGCCTCCGTAACCGCACGGAGCGGCGTGACGTTGCCTCCTACAGCGCGCTTGATCCGCTCGCGGGCCAGCGATTCGGAGGGATGCCCGTAGAGCTTCTGAACGAGTGCGCCTCCGTCCGTGTGCCCGAGCTGGTGCGCCACGTCTTGCGCAGGTAGCTCGTGATCGTTGAACAGCCACGCTCCGCAGAAGTGGCGAAGCTCGTAGAAGTCCATCGACGGTCGGCCGAACCGGCACCTGACCGGGTTCCAGTAGTAGTGCTGAGTCCGGCCCGTCAGCGGCTTACCTCTGGTCCCACGAAAAACCAGCTCGTCGGCGTTGACCGGCCGTGGAAGATCCAGAAGCGCGTTCTTTGCCGGGGCGGTGAGCACCACAGTTCGCGCCTGGCCGTTCTTGGGCAGCTCGAACGATCGAGTCCGCGGCGAGTACTGACGCTCGATCCGCACCTCGTCTGCCCGGAAGTCCAGATCGCGCCACCGAAGCCCGTACAGCTCTGCTGGCCGTGCGCCGACGAATGCCGCGACGCTGACCAGGGCCCGCATCATCAAGCCGACCTCAGGGCCCCACACGTCGAGCGCGCAATCACATAGTTCGTACACCTGCGCCTCTGAAAGCACCTGGAGATGCTTCCGCCCATGCGAGCCGGCCAGCCGCAGCCCTGTGAACGGGTTGATGTCGATCAGACCGGCATTGCGTGCATCGGTGAACATCGCCCGCAGCCCGCCATGTGTCCAGCGCTTCTCGCCCAGCCATTCCAGGGCCAGCGGCACGTCCACCTCCCGCAGCCGCAGCCGGCCGTACCGCTCTGCAAACGGCTTCACCTGCTCGCGGTAGCCGACGTTCGTCGTCTCCTTCTGGCGCGGCTTGAGGTCGAGCCAACGCGCCGCCCACCCGGCCACCGTTTCGTCGCCGCGCCGCCCACGGCGTCGCGCGACGGCAGCCTCAGCTGAGCGCCCGGCCTCCTTCGCCTCACGCTCGGTGCCGTACGAGCCGACGTACTGCTTGCGGCTCGGTAGGGCCGGGTTATAGATCTCGACCGCCCACCGCCGGCCACGCCTTCGGATGGTCATGCTTCGATCTCCCTGAGCCATGCCAGGCACGCGGACACCTGGTACCTCAACGTCCGCCGCGAACGGAGACAGGGCATTCCCTCCGCTGTCCACCGCTGGATAGTCCGCTCCGAGACGTCGAGATGCTCAGCGAGCTTTTTTGTGGTCACCCAAGGCTCGTTTCCGGTGCGGCTCCGGAAGCTGATCACTCGCCGCTGGTCATCAGGCGGACGGTGCGAGACCGTCATTGCCCCTCTCCTTCTTGTGCTCGTCGATCCATCGACCGGCATCCTCCGCGTAGAGCCGCGCCGCCTCACGCAGCACCCACGAGAGCGTCACGCGTCGCTCGTCTGCGATCTGCTGAAGCCGCGCCTTTTCTTCGGCCGTCAGACGCAGGGCCAGGACCTGCATCGGAACGCTCATCTTCTTACGGGACATCCGCCCTCCTTTGGCGTATTACGTCGTCAACTGACGTCGCCGGAAGTTGTACGGGACGGCCCGGACGGAAAAGTTCAGCGGGGGGGCTTACGGGAGTTGCGTCGGATCTGAACGGCCTCGGTGACTCGCTCAGCCACGGCCAGAACCGGTTCGTGCTCCCAGGCCCGAATAACGACCCATCCCGCTGCACTTAGGGCGGCCTCGTTCCGCGCATCGCGTGCGCGATTACGATCGATTTTGGCTTGCCAGTAGGCGCTATTTCGCCTCGGGATGCTTCCGTGCAGGGGGCACCCGTGCCAGTAACAGCCATCAACAAAAACGGCCACACGCTCAGTGGGGAAAACCACATCGGGCCGGCAGCGGAGGGCTGGCAGAGCACGAACGTTCTTGCGGAACCGGAGGCCCCGGCGATGCAGGAGCGATCGAAGCTCTGATTCTGGCTTCGTCCCGACCGCCCGGTTCCCCAGCATCGATGCCCGAACCGCGGGAGAGCTGGGCGGCGGCGCTGGACGGTCACGAATCACTCGCGCAAAGCTAGCGGCCAGGAAAGGTGTGCCGACTGCCTGACTCGCTACCTTGGCCGCGTGGATGAGAGCAAACCGCAAGGGCGGCGCCGAAAGACAATCGACCTCTTCTGCGGCGCCGGAGGCCTATCTTGGGGCCTGGCCGAGGCAGGTTTCGAAACCGCGCTGGCCGTGGACAACTGGCCTCCGGCTGTTACGACGCTGCGCGCCAACTTCAATAGGACGCAAGTTCTCGAAGCGGACCTCGCGGCCGTAACCCCTGACGACCTGCTCCGCGCTGCCGGGCTTAGCACACCGCCGGACCTTGTCGCCGGGGGACCGCCATGCCAGGGGTTCTCGTCTGCTGGTGCGCGACGTAACGGCGATCGTCGTAACAGCCTCGTCGCCCGCTTTGGTCAGTTGATAGCCGCCCTCCGGCCGAGTGCATTTATTTTCGAGAACGTCGAGGGCTTCCTGACCGCTGAGTCAGGCGCACGCGTATTCGAGCTGTTGGACCCGGTCCTTGAGGCGGGCTACGGCGTCCAGCTCCGCAAGGTCAACGCTGCGAACTACGGAATCCCACAGCTGCGGAAACGAGTCATTGGGATAGGCACGTTGGGAGCAGATCCACCGTTCCCAGTCCCGACCCATTATGCGTTCGGCGCCCCAGGCGCCCATCGCGTCGTAGCTCGCGACGGAATGCCCAATGCTCCAACGCTGGCTGAGGCCCTTACAGGCCTTCCTTCGTGTGATGCAGATCAGGCCCCCTCCGATCACGTGTATCCAAAGATCGGTGACCTTGACATGGAGCGGATTGCCGCCCTGAAGCCCGGGCAGACGATGCGGAATCTACCCGAGCACCTTCAGCATGCGAGTTATCGGCGACGTGCGTTCCGTCGTGTGAAGGACGGCACGCCGAGCGAACGCCGCGGTGGGGCTCCCGCAGGCCTCCGTCGACTGTTAGCGGATGAGCCCTCTAAGGCGATCACGGGTGCGAGCTCCCGCGAATTCATCCACCCCAGCGAGAACCGCCCCCTCACCCTCCGGGAGTGTGCCCGGATCCAGACATTCCCTGACTCGTTCATTTTCGAGGGGACGGTTGCTCAGCGGGCCCTACTGATTGGCAACGCAGTCCCACCACGGCTCGCGGCTGTGCTGGGCGCAGCCGTTCTCCACCGGCTAGAGCAGGACCCGCTGGCGGAGATCGAGTCCGAACGGGGTCGTCTCATCACGTTCCAGCCGACCCTCGCTGACGGCATGAGTCCCGCTCTACGAATGCTCACTGATGCGATCGGCGCGCGATACGGCACTTCCCCGCAGGAGGCGCTATGGGCCTAACAAAGGCACACCTATCCATCCTTGAGAAGGCACGCGCGCTCGGGGCTGGTGCGCAAGGTGTTGCCCTGACCGACAACCAGTGCAAGGGGCTGATCGGAGTGATCGCGCAAGATCTGACCGTCACGGATCGATTCCCGGGTCTCCCACGTCTTCCGACGTATTTCGAAGCGTCGCCTCCGGAGGCCCTCGAAATCGTCCAGGGATCCCTTGAGCAAATGTTCGAGCAGCTCGTCACCGAGGTCCCGGACGGTGAGACCTACTTCGCCTCACTCGCGGCGCTCCATAAGGGCCGCCTGAAATACCGGCGCATCCTTGCGACACAGCCTCTTCCCACAATCGAGCAAGTTGGACCGAGAGCCTTGCTCGAGTACGGCGGGCTGCCAGCGCGTGGGCTAGTAGCGCTGCTCCTGTGGCGCAAATGGATGTACGACATCGACAACCGCGCTGCGCAGGAAACTGGGTATGTCTTCGAGCCCATCATCGCAGCCGCGATAGGCGGGATCTCAGCTCCAGCGAAATCCAGTCCTGTCAAGCGGCGAGGGGACCCATCAAAGGGGAGGCAGGTCGATTGCATAAAGGGAAAGAGTGCCTATGAGTTCAAATTGCGGGTCACGATCGCCGCTTCAGGCCAGGGCCGATGGCGCGAAGAACTCGATTTCCCGGCGGACTGTCACGAGAGCGGCTTCACACCGCACCTTGTGGTCTTCGACTCGACCCCGAATCCGAAGCTCAGGGAGCTGAGTCAGGAATTTGAAGACTTTGAGGGTGAGGCTCACGTTGGGGAGGCGGCATGGCAACACCTCGAAAGCTTGGCCGGGCCGACTATGAGCGTGTTTCTTGAGCGGTACATGCGTAATCCACTCGCCAGCCTGCTTGGGGAACTTCCGCAGGCCCTTCCGGATCTTCGGGTGACGATGGAGTCCGAGAGAGTCATCTTTGCCCTCGGCGATGCGAGTTATGACGTCCCGCGAGATCTCCCCGATGCAGCACTCGGCAGTGCGGAAAGCGAGATCCCGGAAGACGCACCGGACCGGATGCCTGGCCTTTGATCAGTGCGGTCGCTCAGAGCGGAATATCTATTCGTTCAGATATCTGAACTGAGATGGACGCGCGTGTCAAGGGTTTTGGTTGAGGGGTTGTTCATGTCGGGGTTGGTTGCTGGGGTCGGGCGACCGTCGCGGCGGCAACGACGACTGTCACTCTGAGATGCGCGGGTTGGGACC
>Ga0209810_1001196_pt1 | contig 42081 bp, 40 predicted proteins | sample Coa_R1_7_FD_187159 | JGI IMG/M metagenome (GOLD analysis project Ga0209810, IMG submission 187159) | Surface soil microbial communities from Centralia Pennsylvania, which are recovering from an underground coalmine fire - Coalmine... | ecosystem: Environmental > Terrestrial > Soil > Unclassified... | reverse complement strand
GCCGCCGGTCGTCCCGCCAGTGGTGCCGCCGGTGGTGCCGCCGGTCGTCCCACCAGTGGTGCCGCCAGTCGTCCCGCCAGTGGTGCCGCCGGTCGTCCCGCCGGTCGTCCCACCGGTCGTGCCGCCGGTGGTGCCGCCGGTGGTGCCGCCGGTGGTGCCGCCGGTCGTCCCGCCAGTGGTGCCGCCGGTGGTGCCGCCGGTCGTCCCACCAGTGGTGCCGCCAGTCGTCCCGCCAGTGGTGCCGCCGGTCGTCCCACCGGTCGTCCCACCGGTCGTGCCGCCACTGGTGATCGGGGCAGGCAGGTCACCGCACGCGACGACCTTGCGCTGGCTAGTCGGGCTGCCGCTCGTGTCGGAGGTGGTCTTGATTAGGGCGCAGACTGTCCCCGTGTAGGTGCTCGGAACTGTAAAGGTGTAGGTCTCAGAGCTGTTGGATGTGCCGGCGAAGGGACCCGTGAGATCGGCCGAGTCGATGACCTGGGAGGTGATGCTTCCGTTCGGCGGAAGAACCCCGGAAAGCTCACAGGTCTCGATTGTCCACGTCCCGCCCGGCGTGTTGCTGCCTGGGAAGAGCACGGTGTAGCTGATGACGTCGCTGTTGTCGGCCGCCCGCGGGGCCACTGTCACATTTGCCGTAGTGGTGTTGTCCGAGGTGCTCGGCACAAGTCCCTGGCATGAGCCGTTGTTCGGTCCGGTGATGGTGCTCGCGTCGGATGACGAGAAAGCACCGTCCGGACTGGCCGCCAATGCCGAGGCCGGCGACTCGACGAAGGTGCTGACGCCGGCCATGACCAACGACAGGGCTCCCAGGAGCACGGTGCCCCGGGTGGCGACCACGTAGAGCTTGCTGGCTTTGGGTGCTCGATTGGGAGAACGTCCCTGAGATGTTGACACTGGGCCTCCTCGTCTCCCCCCGCCGAGAGCGGACTCTCAGCAGACCGTTGGGCGGAGATCGGTGACGCTGAGTGTGGAGAAGGATTCACAACCAGTGGCCCCCCTTGAGCCAACGTTTGCCCAACTGGGCCGGACTTTTCGGACATAGAGGAGATCACTGATCGGCCCGTCGTCAGATCCTCTCGCTGGTGGTCGACACACCCACCGACCGCGCGAAAGCGGAGGCGGTTCTGACCACGGGTGACTACTTCCGGGCTATGACGCTAAAGCTCGGGAGCTAGTTCAGCCGAAAGAAAGAGCCAGAGACACCCACGAAACGGCAACCCCGGGGAAACCCGGGCAACGCAAAGCCACGGGCCTACAGCAACCTCGCCAAGGCAGCCGGGCTACCGAATGGGGCGGTCACCGCCTCCGTGGGTCGAGTTGACAGACCAGGAGGAGACGATGGCCAGAAGGCTCCATGTGGGGCTTGCACTCGTGCTCGGGACCGGCGTGGTCGGAAGCATCGGCATGCAGGCGGCGTCCGCCGACACCGCGTCAACGGCGGCGGCGGAGTTCGTCCAGAACATCAACCAGCTGCGAGCGTCGCACGGAATCGGTCCCCTGTCCGTCAACTCGAGCCTGGCGTCGGTCGCCTACAACTGGTCGGTGAGGATGGCCCAGGCCGGCACCATCTCCCACAACCCCAACCTGGCGTCGCAGGCCCCGTCGAACTGGCAGATGCTTGGAGAGAACGTGGGCATGGGCCCCAACGAGCCGACGCTGCAGCAGGCGTTCACCAACAGCCCCGAGCACTACGCCAACATGGTCAACGCCAACTTCTCCGAGATCGGCGTGGGTGTGGTGGTCACTCCCAACGGGACGATGTTCGTGACCGAGGACTACATGCAGCCCCAGGCATCCTCGGCGCCGGCTCCCGCCCCGGTGGCGGCGCCAGCTCCCGCTCCTGCACCGGCGCTGCCCCATGCCTATGTGCCTCCGGTGTCCGTGTCCCATCCGGTGACGGTTGCGCCCACCCACACCGCCAGCGCCGCTCCCCCGGCTCCGGCTGCTCCCGCCGCGGCTCCGGCCCCGCCTGCCGCTCCGCACGTTGCTGCCCGGCCGTATGCGGTGAACCCGAAGGCGGTGACCCATCGCCTCGTCAGCTTGGCGATTGCCGATCCGACTCCGGTGCTTCCCACGGGCCTGCACTCCCCTGCGACGGTTCCCGCCGCCTCGACTGGTCCGGGCGCTGGGCTCGGGCTCCTAGCCGGCGCCATCGCCCCGGGCGCGGTCCTGGCCTTCCTCCTCCGGAGACGGCGCCGCGGGTAAATGCCAGCGGCGACGGGGGCGGATCAGGCGGTGTTCACCCGCTGAAAGGACTCGGCCGTCCGGCCTTCAGGCAGGCCGCCGTGCTGGGCCGTCGCCTCCCCCCACTGCCTCATCCACCCGGGCAGGGCGTCGGGGTCGGTGATCTGGCTGGCGTGGCACAGCAGGGCGGCCACCTTGGAGTCGAGGTGGTCGGTGGTGTCGACGTACGTGTCGATCTGCGGCCCACCCATCATCCAGACCTCCGGAACCGAGTAGGCCTCGAGTCCCTCTTCGAGCAGCTCTGGGTGGGCGAACGGATTGCGGGCGTCGGGGTACACCGCGCACAGCGTCGCCTCGCCCGCCGCCAGATGGTCCGGGTGGCTGGCGTAGATGCGCCCGAAGTTCCGCTCCGGGCACTGGCACAGCACCCGGTCGGGCCGCACCTGGCGGATCACCCGGGAGATGTCGCGGCGCAGCTCGAGCGTCACGCCGAGGCGTCCGTCGGGGTAGCCGAGGAAGAAGATCTCCTCCACCCCGAGGACCTTGGCCGCCGCCCGCTGCTCCGCCTGGCGGATCTCCGCCATTTCCCAGCGAGGGACGGACGGGTCGAACCCGCCTGCGTCCCCGTTGGTGATGATGCAGTACGCGACGTCGATGCCCTCTGACGTCCAGGATGCGATGGTTCCGCCCGACCCGAAGTCGACATCGTCGGGATGGGCCACCACCACCAGGATCCGCTGAGGAGTCGTCTCCGACGGCATCGCGCCGGAAGCTACCAGCGCCTCGGAGTCAGGAAATCCTCCCAGTGGCTACCTTGAGTCATGGCCTATTGGCACACCGAGATGGGCGGCGGTGCCGCCGTCGCCACCTTCGTGCGGCCGCCCCGCAACATGATGAGCTTCGCGGCCGTGGGCGAGCTCGCCGACCTGTTGGGCGCCCTGGCCGGCGACGAATCGGTGAAGGTGGTGGTCCTGACGGGAGGGGTGCCCGGCTACTTCGTGGCCCACGCCGACCTCGACGACCTGACCAGGATCGGAAGAGGGGAGCCAGTGGAGGGCGACGCCCGCGACTGGCGCCGGGCCACCGATCTCCTCGAATCCGTGCCCCAGCCGGTAGTGGCGGCGGTCAACGGGCAGGCCTGGGGCGGCGGGTGCGAGCTGGCCCTCGCCTGCACGGTCCGGGTGGCGGCGGCCTCGGCCCACTTCGCTCAGCCCGAGGTGAACGTCGGCATCATCCCGGGGGCGGGGGGAACCCAGCGCCTCCCCCGTGCCGTCGGTCCGGGGCGGGCAGCGGAGCTGATCCTGTCGGGAAGGGTGGTGGAGGCGGAGGAGGCCTTGAGGATCGGTCTCGTGCAGGCGGTGCTGCCCGATGACGGGTTCCTCGACGCCGTGCTGGACTGGCTGGGGCCGATGCTCAGCAAGCCCCGTCACGCCCTGGCCGCGGCCAAACAGGCCGTTGTGCAAGGGGCCCGTTTGCCCCTCGACGAGGGGCTGCGGCTGGAGGGGAGGCTGTTCGTGGAGTGCCAGACCGGAGAGGCGGCCCTCGGGCTCCAGCAGGAGACCCTGCGCCGCTACGCCGAGTCCGGACCGGACGATCGGGTCGAGCTGTAAGAGGTCGCCGACTACAGGCGGTTGACGCCGTGGTGGCGGACGAAGTCGTTCACCTCGTAGTACGCCTCGATCGACTCCCCCGCGTCCCCCCAGTAGCCGCTGAGGACGTCGTACTCCATTTCGGAACGTTCGATGTAGTAGTTGTTCACGTCGGTGATCTCCAGCTCTCCCCGCCCCGACGGGACCAGCTTCTTCACCACCTCGAACACGGACGGCTCGTAGAAGTACACGCCGGTGACGGCCAGGTGGCTCGGCGGCTGGGCGGGCTTCTCCACGATTCCCCTCACCTTGTCCTGCTCGACCTCGGCCACCCCGAGATGGCGGAGGTGCTCCTGCTCCTCCAACTCGACGAGGAGGATGCGGGCGCCGTTGTCCTGGTCGCGGAAGCGGGCGACGGAGGGGGCGATCCCCCGTTCGAAGATGTTGTCGGCCAGGTAGACCACGACCCGGTCGTCACCGACGAACCGTTCGGCCAGCCCCAGCGCCTCGGCGATGCCCCCGGCCCGGGCCTGGTAGGCGTAGAAAAGCCGTTCGATCCCCCAGTCGTGGCCGTTGCCGAGCAGGCGGAGGAACTCGCCGGCGTGGGTGCCCCCGGTGACCAGCATCATCTCGGTGACGCCCGCCTGCACCAGCGACTCGATGGCGTAGGTGACCATCGGTCGGTCGTAGATGGGTAGTAGGTGCTTGTTGGTGATCAGGGTGAGCGGGTGCAGCCGGGTGCCGGTTCCGCCGGCCAGCACCACGCCCTTCACCTGGGTCTCCGGAGGGAGGCCGGCATGGGCGGTCACCCTACTCAGCAGGTGACGCCGGGCGGCTCAGGTCAGCGGCCGGCGAGGGCGGCTCCGGCCACCACAAGGGCCGCGCCGATCCATACCGCCCGGCGGGGCCGCTCCCTGGCGGCGAGCAGGCCGATGAGCACCGACACCTCGCGAAGCGTCGCCACCCTTCCGGCCGCCGCCCGCTGGAAGGCGAGCAGCACCAGCAGGTAGGCGCCCACGCTGAACACCGCCACCCCGGAACCGGTGGCGGCCGAGCGGAGCAGTCGCCTTCGGTCCCACCGCAGGGTGGAGCCGAGGAGAACGCCCTGCACCAGCAGCACGGCGGCCAGGTAGCCGGCCGGCGACGCGGTGCGAACGGCCCGGGCGTCGACCACCGAGTAGCAGGCGATGACCACCCCTGTCAGCATCCCGAAGGCGACGGCCGCCCCGGCCCGGGCCCTCCGGCCCGACACGGCGAGGGTCGCCAGGCCCCCGGCGAGGGCGGCGGCGCCGGCCACCGCGGTCGCCCCGGGTCGCTCGGCGAGGACGACCACCCCGAGCCCGGTCACCACCAGAGGCGCGGTGCCTCGGGCCAGCGGATAGGTGAGGGACAGCTGTCCCCTCCGGTAGGCGGCCGACAGGGAAGCCCCGTACAGGCTCTCGGCCGCCCCCGACACGGCGACCAGGGCCAGCACCCCGGTGGGAGGCGACAGGACCAACCCGGGCAGCAGGAGGACCCCGCCCACCAGCCCCGACACGGCCATGACCGCCAGGCGGTCCTCGCTGCCGTGCAGGGTCAGGTTCCAGGCGGCGTGGAGGCCGGCGGCCACCAGGACCAGGACGACGGCCTCGGTGTTCATCCGGCCGAGGCGTCGGGGGCGATGGCCAACGGTATCTTGCCGGCCATCGAGCGGGCCGTCCTGCGGGTCTTGACCCTGAACATCTGGAATCTCGAGGGCCCCTGGCGGCAGCGTCGCGAGGAGATCGTGGCCTGGCTGGACCTGCTCGCACCCGACGTGGTCTGCCTGCAGGAGGTGATGGAGGCGGCCGACGGGCGCAATCAGGCCCGCTGGCTGGCCGAGGCGGGCCGGGCCCGCTATCACGTCGCCTACGGCCCCGGCTCCCACCACGGTGACGCCACGCTGGGCAACGCCATCCTGAGCCGCTGGCCCCTGGACGAGCCGACCGTCGTCCCCCTGGCCACCTCGGCCTTCGCCGACGACGTCGACCGGGTGGTCCTCCACGCCCGCACGGTGGGGATCGACGTCTTCTGCACCCATCTCAGCTGGCGGTTCGACGACGGCGCCATCCGCGAGAGGCAGGTGGTCCAGGTCGCCGGGGCGGTCAGGCGGCTGGCCGACCCGAGCTCCCCCCTGCCGCCGATCCTGGCCGGTGACCTCAACGCCGAGCCGGACTCGACGGAGGTGCGCTTCCTGACCGGGCTCACCTCCCTGGGGGCCACCAGCGTCTACTTCCAGGACGCCTGGAGGGTCGCCGGCGGAGCGGGACCGGGCCACACCTGGGACAACCGCAACCCCTTCGCCGCCGCCTCGCTGGAGCCCGACCGGCGCATCGACTACGTCCTGGTGGGCTGGCGCCGGGCGGACGGCGCCGGGCGGGTCGAATCGGCCGCCGTGGCCTGCGATCGGGCCCTCACCGGCACCTACGCCACCGACCATTTCGGCGTGGTGGCCGAGATCGCCCGGCCGGGCTGAGGGCCCGCCGGGCGGCCCGGCGGTTGCCCGGTTTGGGAACATGGGCGCTGACCAGGGTGTTGTTCATGTCGTGCCGGGCGATTCGTGCCGGCTGCCAGGAGCCGGAATGAGAGCAGGAAAGGACGAGAGTGGGGTAGAATCCCCAGGCTGCGGCCTGTAGCCGCGCCCCTCAGGCCCTCACACCCGCGGACCACCGCACCGGAGGTACCTTGCCCACCGCTCACCGATCCGAGCGAGAAGAAGAAGATCTCGTACACCTCTACCTCGTCGACATCGGCCGCCACGAGCTGCTGACGAAAGACGACGAGGCCCGACTGGGTGAGACGATCCGCCTCGGCGCGTCCGCCCGCGAGGAGCTGGAGAAGGGCAAGAACCTGACCCCGTCGCGCCGGCGGGAGCTGAAGCGCCAGGTCGCCGGGGCCGAGGTGGCCACCGACACCTTCGTGAAGGCCAACCTCCGCCTGGTCGTGTCGATCGCCAAGAAGTACCAGTCCTCGGGGCTGCCGCTGCTGGACCTCATCCAGGAGGGGAACCTCGGACTCATGCACGCGGTCGAGAAGTTCGACCACCGCAAGGGCTTCAAGTTCTCCACTTACGCCACCTGGTGGATCCGCCAGGCCATCACCCGGGGCATCGCCAACACCGGGCGTACCATCCGGCTGCCCGTCCACGCCGGGGACCTGGCGACCCGGGTCCGCAAGGTGGCGGCCGAACTCGAGCTTCAGCTCCACCGCCAGCCCCGTATCGACGAGCTGGCCGATGCGTGCGAGATGGACGTGGCCCAGCTGACCGAGATCCTCCGCTACGGATCGGAGCCGGTGAGCCTCGACGAGACGGTCGGCGAGGACTCCGACACCGAGTTCGGCGAGCTGGTGGCCGACCAGACCGCCGCCAACCCCCTCGAGGAGGCGATCACCTCCGCCCTGCCTCGCGAGATCGAGAAGATGCTGCGGCCGCTCGACGACCGCGAGCGCCAGATCCTGCGTCTGCGCTTCGGTCTGGACCGGGGCGAGCCCCGCACCCTCGAGGAGGTGGGCGAGCACTTCGACCTCACCCGCGAGCGCATCCGCCAGATCGAGTCTCGGGCCATGTCGAAGCTGCGTCACCCCTCGGCCGCCGTCGACGCCTCGGAGCTGGTCGGGGGCTGACGGCAGCCTCCCGATGAGCGACACCTCTCTTCGGCCGGTCTCGACTGAGGAGCCGACCCTCGACGGCGAGCACGAGCGCTTCAGCCACATCGTGCTGGAGGGGCTCAAGCCCGAAGACGGCGAGTTCATCCCGGCCGGGCCCACCGTCGTGGAGGGGATCGTGAACGGGACGCCGGTCCGTGCCCTGTGCGGGAAGGTGTGGGTGCCGGGTCGCGACCCCCGCCGCTACCCGCTGTGCCCCACCTGCCGCGAGATCGCCGAGCGGATGGGTTGGAAGGTTCCGTCGGCCTGACCTGACGGGCCTCTCGGGCCCGCCGAAGCCTCAGCCCTGTCGGTCCGAAACCCCGATTCCTTTAGGAAAAAGGGCACTCAAGAGCCGCGCCGTGACGCGCCGAAACCACATGGGTGCGTCGGTGGCTCCCCGCTTTCAGCCTCATTGCTCTAGTCAGCGCCCTGGTCGGCGGCCTTGTCATCTCGCCCCGTTCCGTGTTCGCCATGAGCGACAGCTCCGGGTCCGGGGTGAGCCTGGCCGCCACCGCGCCGCCCGCCGGCGCCCGGGTTGGTCTGCCTGCCGCCCCGGTGATCGCCGCCACCCCCCTGCCGACCCCTCCGCCGGCACCGGCCCCGAAGCCGGCGCCCCCAGCCCCGCCCGCGCCCGCCCCGGCCGCCCCTCCCCCGCCGAGCACGCCGGACGGCATGGGGGCCGCGGCCCTGGCCCGGATCCACTACCCCTTCCAGAGGCTCGGCTATTCGATCGCCTTCCACGGCACCCTGCAGGGCTACCTGGGCCTGACCGACTGCACCAACCACCACATCGACGTCTACGTGCGCCCCAGCGAGAGCCTCGACCAGGTCACGTTCGTGACCGCCTTCGAGATGGCCCACGCCGTGGACTGCAGCTTCACGTCCGACTCCGGCCGTGCGGCGTGGGCTTCCATCCGTGGCTTCCCGGCCGGGTGGATGTGGTATCCCCCGTGCGTGTGCAGCGAGGACAACTACGGCTCCGGTGACTTCTCCGACGTGTTCGCCACCTGGCTGGCCGGACCGGGCGGATGGCCGTGGCGCTCGCGCCTGGCCCCGGCGCCCGACGCGGCCGAGCTGGCCAGGCTGATGCCGTACCTGCTGCCCGCTTCGGTCCAGGGCTGAGCCCCGCCTGTCCTTGCTGGCCTTCGTCTTCTGGCATCGGCCGGCGCCCGCGGTCACCGCCTCCGACTACGAGGGGCACCTCAGCGATTTCCACCGCTCGCTCCGAGACCAACCCGTGCGGGGGCTGGTCGGGTCGCAGACCTACGGCTGCGACCGCCTGCCCTTTGCGGAGCAGCCCGGCTACGAGGACTGGTACCTGCTCGAGGACTTCGCCGCCCTCGGGACGCTGAACGACGCCGCCATCGATCCCCGCCACCGCCCCGCTCACGACTCTGTCGCCGGCCTGGCCGAAAACGGCACTGGCGGCATCTACCGCATCCATGACGCTTCGCCGACAACGAACGTCGCCGGCGCCCTGTTGGGGGCCGACACGGCCACCTGGTTCCCCAAGCCGCCGGGCACGACCTACGAGCAGCTGCAGGACCACGTCCGCACGGTGACCGACGGCGCAACGGCGGCGGAGCCCACCCTGTGGCGGCGACAGCTGACCCTCGGCCCCGCCCCCGAGTTCTGCCTGCGCAGCCGGGGCCCGCTCGAGGTGCCGGCGCCGCTGGAGGCGACGGTCGTCCGGCTGAGGCCGCTGGGCTCGGGGGCCTGACGGGGCGGTATCCACCATCGGCGGGTGGCGGCTCCTTACCCTGACAAGCGATGACCACCCCGGAGGCACGCGGTGCCGGCGGGTCCACGCCGTCCGTCGAGCAGACCGTCGCCGGGCCGCTTATCACCTTCGGGCACGCCGACGGGTCTCTCACCCGCTTCTCCAGCGGCACCCGCTTCTCCCTCGGGGGCGGCCGAGGCGGCAAAGGCGTAGTCGTCAACCTCGAGTCCGGGTCCAGCTGGCACCACGTCGGCGCCCGGGGCCCGTCCAACGGCTACCGGCTGCTGGTGACACCCGGCACCATCGCGATCGACGATGCCACCGCCCTGCTGGTCTGTCAGCCCGACGGTGAGTGCTTCGTGGGCGCGGTCGCCGGCCAGGTGGAGGTGAGCCCCCGAGCGGCGTCGCCGGTCGTGGTGGGCACCGACCAGGTGGCCTGGATGGCCCCGGCTGGCGACGCCTGTCTGGTCTTCGACGACATCGAGCTCGACGAGCTCGAGGACGAGACCTGGATCAGCGTCAACCTGGACCTCGATCGCTCCGCCGCGCCGGCGGGCTTGCCGGGTCCGGCGACCGCCGGCGCCGATCGCCAACTGGGGGCGTTCCGGGCCGTGCCCGGGGCCGACGGGGCGACCATGGCTCTCCCCGAGCCGGACCGCCCCGCCGGTCGGCGGGTGCTGGCCGGCGCCGTCCCCTGGTGTCTCATCGTCCTGGCCGTTCTGGCCCCGGTGCTGGCCGCCCTGGGGGCGTCCGGGCGCCTCTGAGTCCGTGACCCCTACAAATCCGGACCCTTCCCGCCGATAAGTCAGATGATGGCAGCACCTGGCGCGAGGAACGCCTGAGGCAGAGATGGCAGCGGTCCGCTTTCCGGCGGCGTGGTCGCGCCGCATCCGCCAGGCGGCCGACGCTCCCGCCGTGGCCTTCGTCTTCTCGGGCGGGGGCAGCCTCGGCGCCTCCCAGGTGGGCGCGGCCCGGGCCCTGCTGGAGGCGGGCATCCGCCCCGACCTCATGGTCGGGTGCTCGGTGGGGGCGCTCAACGCCGCCTTCCTCGCCGCCTCTCCGTCGGCCGAGGCCGCCGCCGAGCTCGAGGCGGTGTGGCGGGGCGTCCAGTCCCGTGACGTGTTCGGATCAGGGCGGCACCGCACCCTGGGACGGCTGGTCCTCGGGCGAGATCATGTCGCCGACCCCGAGGCCCTGCGCAGCCTCATCCGGCGTTTCTCACCGATCTCCGACCTGTCCGACACGGCGGTGCCCTGCCATGTGGTGACGACCGATCTCGTGTCAGGCCAGCCGGCGGTGTGGTCCAGGGGGCCCGCCATCGACGTGTTGTCCGCCTCGGCCTGCCTACCCGGCCTGTTCCCGCCCGTCGAGCTGGTCTATCCCGACGGAGTGGTGTCGCTCCACGTGGACGGCGGAGTGCTGCTGCCGGTCCCGTCGTCGGTCGCCCTGTCCCTCCGGGCCCGGACCGTGTACGTGCTCGACGTCTCGGACGGGCACAGCGCGTCACATGTCGAGCCCGGCGGGCTGTCCGCCCTCGGCGTGCTCCTGCGCAGCTTCGCCGTGGCCCGGGCCGCGCTGCAGGAGGCCACCGCGCCTCGGCCCTCGTCCGACCAGCAGGTGATCGAGGTCCCCCACCCCCCGACCTCCGGCATCGACATTCGCGACTTCAGCCACACGTCCGAGCTGCTCGAGGGCGGATACCGGCTCGCCCACCAGTTCCTCGAGGCCCGGGCCGCCAACCACGAGGCCCGGCCCGGCGACGCCCGTCCCCACCGGGTGCCCCTTCGCCGCCGACTGCGGCCCGCCCTGGCGCCGACGGTCGAGCCGGCCGCATCCCCCGCGGCCTGAAACTCGCCTGAGGATTCACCGCCGAGCTAAAGCCGGCGGCCCGGATGCCGATCCATGGGGGCAGCGAGCCTTGTCCTCTGACCCGCTTCGGCGTGGCCGGCGGCTCGCAGGTTTGAGGCCTTCGACTCTTCCCCAGCGGGTCGAAGGCCTCGCCGCGTCCGGGGAACCTTCCGTCAGTCGAGTTACCTGCCGACAGCCCGCCAGCGGTGTACCCGTCGCCCAGGGGCGCCAATCGCGTGCGGCCGGCGGGTTACCGTGCGGAGATGGAGGCGGCGGGCGTTCCCTGGGGTCGGCGTCAGCGGCTCTACTACGAGCTGCTCGGCTGCGCCCAGCACGGCCATACCCTCGTCGGCACCGACGCCGCCGAGGTCCGTCCCCAGGATTCGGATCTCGTCCGGCCCGGACCTGCCGGCACCCGCTGGTACCGGTGCCTGCGCTGCGACGCGTGGGTCGCCGGTCCCGCGCCGGCCGCCGCCACCCGGCCCTACCCGCCCGAGCGGTCCGAAATAGCTCTGCCCCTTCGGGGACGGCCCCTCCGCGACCGCTACGTCCTCCGCCTGATCGCCCTGGACCGGGCCCTGCACGTGGTGGTGCTGGCGGCCCTGGCCGGCGCCATCTTCTACTTCGCCGCCCGCCGCGGCCGCCTCCAGCACGACTTTTACCGCATCCTCGCCGACCTCCAGGGCGGAGTGGGCGGCCCGATCGGCAACAGCCACCGGGGCGTGCTGGGCGAGCTGCGTCGCCTCTTCTCGATCGACAACAACCGGCTGTACGCCACCGGCGCGGTCGTCAGCGCCTACGCCGTACTGGAGGCGGTCGAGATGGTCGGGCTATGGCTGGCCCGGCGGTGGGCCGAGTACCTCACCTTCGTGGCCACCACCTTGCTGCTGCCCCTCGAGGTCTACGAGCTCACCCGATCGGTCAGCGCCCTCAAGGCCCTGACCCTGGTAATCAACCTGGCCATCGTCGTGTACCTCCTGTTCGCCAAGCGGCTGTTCGGCCTGCGCGGCGGCGGCCAGGCCGAGGAGCGCGAGCGCGAGGTGACCGGCGGCTGGCAGGCCGTCGAGCGGGCGACCCCTCCTCTCGGTGAGGGCCCTTCAGCCTCCCCCGGCTGACCGCAGCCGGACCCAGAAGGTGGTGCCGGCCCCGGGCTTGCTCTCCACCCCGATGGTGCCCCCCATGGCCTCCACCAGCCGACGGGCGATGTAGAGCCCCAGCCCCACTCCCCCGCCGTGCAGCCGCTGGCTGGCCGGGCCCTGCGTGAACGGCTCGAACAGCTTCTCCACGAAACCCTCGTCGACGCCCGGCCCCTGATCGCTGACCCGCACCTCCACCACCCCGGGCTCTGCCGGCGTCACCGACACCGAGATGGGTCCGCCTCCGCCGTACTTGACCGCGTTGTCCACCAGGTTGCCGATCACCTGCTCGAGCCGTCCGGGCTCCCCGACGACGGCGGGGACCTGCTCGGGTATGCGCCTGGTGATCGGCACGGCGTCGGGCACCGAGGCCAACACCCGCTCCACGACGGGCGGCAGCGTTACCCAACCGCTCGGCACCTGCATGATGTCGCCCTCAATGACCGTCGAGGTCAGGATGTTCTCGATGAGCCGAGATAGCCGGGCGCCCTGGGTCACCATGCGGCGAAGGATCTCGTCGCGCTGATCGGCGGCCATCGAGGTGCCGTGTCGCTCGAGGACCTCGGCGAACCCGACGATGGCCGCCAACGGAGTTCGCAACTCGTGGGAGACGCTGGCCAGAAGCGTGTCCTTCATCCGGTCGAGCTCGGAGATACGTTCCACCGTCTCTCGCTCGCGGGCGAAGCGCTGGGCGTTCTGTACGGCCAAGGCGGACAGGGTGGCCAGGGTGGCCAGCAGCTGGGGATTGGCTTGCTGGGGACGGCTGAGCACGACGACCCCGACCGGCTGGCCGGCGACCACCAACTCGGCCCGCACGCTTCCGTCGGGAAGGCCCCCGGTACTCTCGCTAGTCCGCCTCGACGACAACCGCTCCGGGAAGGCGGCGCCGCCCACCGACGCCCGCAGCTCGAGCGAGGCGGCGAGCTCGTCACGCAGGTAAACGGCGCCGGACGCGGCCCCCGTCGCCTCGACCAGGGCACCGGCCGCGGCCGCGGCTACCTCGTCCACCTCCACGGCCCGGCTGAGCGACTCGGCCAGGGTGATGATCCCGGCCAGGTCGCGGGTCCGGTCGGCCACGCTCTCCTGCAGACGGGTATTGGTCTGGCGGAGCCTGGCCACCAGCTCGGCGTTCTCCCGTCGCAGCCTCCAGCGGTCGAGAGCGGCCCGCACCGCCCTGACGAGCTGCTCGGGGGGCACCGGCTTGGTGAGGAAGTCGTCGAGGTGGCCGACGGCGGCGATCGCCGTCTCGAGGGTGGCGAAGGCGGTCACCAGAAGCACCTGAATGTCGGGATCGACCGCCTTGAGCCTGGCCCCGAGCTCGACTCCGCCGGCGTCGGGCAGGCGGTTGTCCACGACCGCCACTGCGGGCCGCAGCCGGCGGGCCACCTCCACCCCCTGCCGGGCCGACCCGGCGCCCTCGGCCCGGATGCCGTGCGACGCCAGGATCTCCACCACGGTCTCGCGGACCCCGGCGTCGTCGTCGACGACCAGCACGGGCTCGTCCACGGTGCTCACCGGCCGGCGTTCGGTCATCGCCGGCCAGCAACCAGATCGAAGGGCACCATCTACCCGCCGACGGTACAGGCTCCGCTCGCCGTCACCTTGCCGGTCGACGGGTCGTAGGCGATCACGTAGCCGTGGCCGGTGGCCGGGGCCTGGCGGAGGATGCCGGCTTGCACCAGGGCGGCCAGCGACGGAGCGGGCGACCCGTGCTCGCCGGCGTAGAAGTCCGACGCCTGTTGGGCCTGGCGGGCGTCCTCCAGGCAGGCCTGGGTGGCCGCCGCCCCGACGAACCCGCCGTAGGTGGTGACGGTGGACCGCGGTGGCGTGGCTGAGGTGGTCGGGCTGCTCCGACTGGCGGTCCGGCTCGTGGCCGCCGCGGTGCCCCCACAGGCCGAGAGGCAGAGCCCCACCGCCGCGGAGAACACCAGGGGGCGGGCCCTCACCGGCCCCATGCTATTTCCGGTGCTGGTCCGATCGGCGGCGGCACGGCGGGTGTGGCGACGCGGAGAGGGGCCCGGCCTCCAGTGACCGGGCCCCTCTCGGGCCACCGCAAGGGGTCAGGTCAGCCCGTCATGAGCAGCCGCTGGTCGTGCCGCAGCTGCCGCACACGTAGCACGACCCTGCCCGCTGCATGACGTTGCCGCACTGGTAGCAGTAGGGGGCGTCCCTAGCCTCGGAGCGAGCCAGCGGTACCGGCACCGTCGACTCGTCGATCACGTCGACCACCCCGTGGCTGGGCGTAGCAACCTCTTCGACGCCTGGCAATGTCGGCTGGATCCGCTCGTCCGTGGTGAGGATGCCGAGCTCTTCGCGCTCCTCGCGGGGCAGGTAGTCGACGGCCAACCGCCGGAAGATGTAGTCCACCAGGCTGGTGGCCAGCCGGAGCTCGGGATCGTCGGTCATCCCCGCCGGCTCGAACCGCATGTTGGTGTACTTGCGCACATAGGTCGACAGCGGCACCCCGTGCTGGAGGCCGAGGCTGATGGAGATGGCGAAGGCGTCCATGACGCCCGACAGCGTCGAGCCCTGCTTCGACACCTTGAGGAAGACCTCGCCGGGGCGACCGTCGTCGTACTCGCCGACGGTCACGTAGCCGTCGCAGTCCGCCACCCGGAAGTCGAAGGTGCGCGACCGACGGCGCTTGGGCAGCCGCTCGCGGATGGGCTGCTTCACCACCACCGTCTGGCGCTCGAGCGCCTTCTCGAGCTCGGCGACCTTGGCGGCCAGCTCGCCGCCTGCGGTGACCGCGACACCATCCTTTTTGGCAGTGGACAGCGGCTGGGCAACCTTGCAGTTGTCGCGGTAGATGGCGACCGCCTTGACGCCGAGCTTCCAGGCGTCGATATGGAGCTGCTCCACCTCCTCCACCGTCACCTCTTCGGGCATGTTGATGGTCTTTGAGATCGCCCCCGAGATGAAGGGCTGGACCGCGCCCATCATCCGCACGTGGCCTGAGTAGTGGATGGTGTTGTCGCCCATGGAGCAGGCGAACACCGGCAGGTGCTCGGGCGACAGGTGCGGCGCCCCGACGATCGACTTGTGCTCGTCGATGTAGGCGATGATGTCGGCGACCTGGGTGTCGTCGTAGCCGAGGCGACTCAACGCCCGGGGCACCGTCTGGTTGACGATCGACATCGTGCCGCCGCCCACCAGCTTCTTCATCTTCACCAGGCCCAGGTCGGGCTCGACGCCGGTGGTGTCACAGTCCATGAGCAGGCCGATGGTGTTGTGGCTTACGAAACCGTTGGCCAGGTACGTCACGTTCGCCGGCACCGAGAGGTCGTAGGTGAGCTGCTCTTCGCCCAGCTCGGCGGTGGACACGGCGTCGTAGAAGTAGGACAACAGATGAGCGAGTTCGGCGTCACCCGTCCGATCGAGGAGCTGGGAAGCGATCCGGCGCGACACCGTGCCTCGCTTCAGCTCCATGAGCAGGACCCGCCGCAGCTGGTCGTTCTCCGGGGCGAGCCGGTCGACCAGCTCTCGCGTCAGTGGAATGTGGTCCATCCGTGCCGCCTGCCGGGTGTCCGAACGAGCGCAGGCGGCGTTCTTGCGGTCGCTCATGAAACCAATCTCGTCGAGCCACCGGCGGTTCAGGTCGAGGTTCAGCAGGCGCAGAATTGCCAACGGCGCCTTGCCCCAGCCGGTCCGGACCGTGTCGATCTTGCGGGTCGTCGGGTAACCCAGCGCCAGCAAGAGCGACTGCACATCGTGAGAGAACTCAAGGCTGGTGGTCGACCACGTCGGGTACCCGCTGGTTACCGTGCCGTCGGCCTCGAACAGTCCCCGGAGGAAGGCCCGGTACGTTTCGCGGTCGTTGCTGTAGAGGACGGCGGCGGGCACATGCGGGGTGTAGCCCTTGCCTGTATGACCTTCGGAGGGCGTCTGCTTGGCAAAGCCACAGGCCTCCCACCAGAGCGCCAGCCGGACGGAGTCGAAGCGGACCTCGTCGTAGCCCTGCTTGGCGGTCACGTGAGCGGCTAGTCCGAGCACCTCCTTGCCAAGGCGCTCGAGTCGCTCGACGACGTCGAAGTCACCGTGGGAGACGCAGAAGCGCAGGCCCCTCGAGTGTAGGGATCCGTCGCCCATGAAGTACCCGACGAGCTCGGCCAGCTCGGCGATCATCTGCCGAGGAACCCTGAGCGAGTGCTCGCTCGTCCAGTACGCCTCGGGCAGGGGCGGCAGCGGCACTACCTGGGACTCTCCGAGGAGCTGGTCCAGGGCAAGGGGGACCAGATCGCCGGGCCCGATCTCGGCGAAGCGCCGCCACTCCCACTCGCCGGTGGCCCGGTCGACCACCTTGATGCGGTGCTCGGGTGTGCCCTGAATGCGATACCCACGTCCTGACGTCACGGTGACGACCGGCGCCAGGCCGTTGATGAAGAACTTCGTGGCCTGCTGAGGCCCCTCGTCCGTCTGCACGGACAGGTTGAGGTCCTGCCATTTGGCCCCGTCGACGTCACCCAGAGATCCGAGCCTGACCAGACCGCGCTCCGTGGCGACCAGGCTACCTCCGACGAGGCAACCGGTCGGAGCGAGAACACTGGCCTGTGCATTGCGCACTCCGAACTTCTCACCCAGCTCGACGGCTGTGTCCCACGCCTCCTGTGCGGCCGAGAGAAGATCCGTAGGAACGAGCTCCTCATCGATCTTCGACACCTCGTCGCGGTGCATCTTCAACACATTGATCATGGCGTCTGCGTTCTCGTGGTACCCGGCGAAGGGCCCCATCCGGGCGGCGGTGCGAGCCGAGGTCGCATACGAATGACCGGTGAGGAGGGCGGTGATCGCTCCTGCCCAAGCCCGCCCGGCATCAGAGTCGTAGGGAAGCCCCTGTGCCATCAGGAGCGCACCGAGGTTGGCGTAGCCAATACCGAGCTGACGGAACTTGCGGGAGTTCTCGGCGATCTTCTCCGTCGGGTAGTCCGCATTGCCGACCAGGATTTCCTGGGCAGTGAACACGACCTCGGTGGCTGCCTTGAAGCCCTCGGCGTCGAAGACGCCTTCGTCGGAGAGGAACCTGAGGAGGTTGAGGCTGGCCAGATTGCACGCTGAATTGTCGATGTGCATGTACTCGCTGCACGGGTTGCTGCCGTTGATCCGGTCAGTGTTCGGGGCGGTGTGCCACCGGTTGATCGTGGTGTCGAACTGCATGCCCGGGTCGGCACACTCCCAGGCCGCCTCGGAGATCTGACGGAACAGGTCACGAGCCTTGACCGTCTCGATGATCTCCCCTGTGGTGACCGCCCGCAGATGCCAGTCGGCATCGTCCAGAACCGCCTGCATGAACTCGTCGGTCACCCGCACTGAGTTGTTGGCATTTTGGTACTGCATCGAGTGGGAGTCTGCGCCGTCGAGGTCCATGTCAAACCCGTTGTCGCGCAAGACTCGGGCCTTGCGCTCCTCACGGGCCTTGCACCAGATGAAGTCGGTGATGTCCGGATGGTCGGCATTGAGGATGACCATCTTTGCCGCCCGCCTCGTGTTGGACGCGTAGATCCCATTCGCCGACAAGAGGTGGGCGCCCTCCACCTCAAGGTCGTATGTGACGGCTGCCTCCGTTGGAGTGACCGACTCCAGGTGGACTTGTACTGTCGTAGTCAGATCGTGGGCGTAGCTGGCCACGGCCTGATCTGGATGTGACTCCAACACTGCCACAGCACCGTAACCACTCGTCTCGTTGGTACCCACGGACCGCTCGATGAGGCGTCGCCCTCCGCGAGTCTCGACCCGAGACTGCAGGTCCTTGAGGAGGGAAGGCCGGTACCCCCATCCCTTGTCCGCACCAGGCGATGGTTCGTAGTTCAGCTGAGCCTTGGCCGAGTAGGGACCAATCAAACGGACGAGGCGGTCGATGAACGTGTAGCCGACGACACGGAGTCGGTAGAGAGGCGCGAACCGATCGGTTCCGGGTCGCGAGAGATTGACCTTCGAGGGAACGCCGAGGGTCAACAGAAGCCGCTGCAGCTGAACTAGGAACTCGCGGTCGATGGAGCTTACCGACCATCCACCACGTCGCTGGTATGTGCCGTCCGCGTCGATCACGCCGGCGACAAAAGCCGCCCGAACTTCGGATGTAGCTCTGAAGAGCTGAACTGGGAAGCCGAGAGCATCGCCCTTACCCGTGGCCAAGCCGTTGCCCACCAAAAAGTCGACCAATCGCTTCCTCGTGTACCCGAGGCTGTTGTGACGCTCAAAATCGCCTAGCAGCAAGGGGGACTCGCCGAACAGCTCTTCGCAGTACTTGGTGAACCGAGCGGCGGAGACACGGCCAGCGGCATCTTTGCAGAATGCGACCCGCACCCTGTAGGGATAGTCCTTCCTCAGTTCGGCGTCGCCGTAGGTCAGGCCGACGACGTAACCGAGCCTGTCGTCCACCTCTGTCGGGAACTGCATCTCGACCGTCGTCGTGGCGTGGGGCTTGTCGAAGACCTGCGGTGGCAGCAGGGGCAGGGATGACCCGCCTTCGCTGGGCTGCAGAAGCACATGCAGCGAGTCACCTGCCGAAAAGCTCTCGATGGGCTTGACGGCGAAACGGCCCTCGTTCGAATCCCAGTAGGCGAACTTGTGTCCCTCAGTCACCTCGACCTCGTAGCCCTCGCGTGTCTGGACGCGATAGCACTGCTTCACACCGTTCGGCATGAAGTCAAGGACCCGGCGAGGACCGTCGTGGGTCAGCACAAGATCGCCAACGTCGAGCGTCTCGATCGGATGCCAGCCACTGGGGGTGGCCACCAGGGTGCCCTCTCGGAAGCACTTTCCGCCGCTCTTGATGGTTCCGGCCGACGCGTCGGCACCCCGCATGAAGCTGACGGGCCCCGAAGCGGTACCGCCGCCCTTCAATCCTTCGCGTGAGGACCGGATCTTCGACAGGTTGATGCCGGCTCCGGAGCCACCCTTGAAGATGGTCCCCTCCTCGACGTACCAGTTGAGGATGGAGTCCATACGGTCATCGACTGCCAGAATGAAACACGCACTCGCCTGCCGCGGCACACCCTGCACCCCGATGTTGAACCAGACCGGCGAGTTGAACGCCGCCTTCTGGGTGACCACCAGATGCTTGAGCTCGGCCCGGAATGTCTCGGCCTCGTCGTCGTCGAGGAAGTAGCCGTCCTTAGTCCCCCAGGCGGTGATGGTGTCGACCACCCGGTCGGCCACCTGGCGCAGCGACCACTCGCGCTCGGCGGTGCCGAGGGTCCCCCGGAAGTACTTCTGGGCGAGGATGTTGGTTGCGTTGACGCTCCAGGAGGCCGGCACCTCCACTCCCAGCTGCTCGAAGGCCACCGAACCGTCGCGGTAGTTGGTGATGCGAGCGTCGCGGCGCTCCCACACCACCTCCTCGTAGGGATGGACCCCCTCGGTTGTGAAGTAGCGGCGGATTCCGATCCCAAGTCGCTGGGGAGCGATGGCCATGTCCGGATGCCCTTTCGGCGAAGGCCACGGGCGGCGCCGTGGCGGAACTCAGTTCTTGCGGCGGACTGGCCGCCTGGGGGTCGCCATCTCCGGCTTCCCCGATTTCCCCCTCTGACCACAACATCTTGTGGTCCGTACTTCATACCCGACTAGATGCTGGGTAATTACAGCACCGTAGTTACACCTGTGTCAATGGAAGCGCCACTGCAAAATCCCTGGTCAGACGGTGCTCGCGAATGTTCGCGTTCGTGACTGTTCTCACGAGCGGGGCGCACTTTGGCGCCTCATGGAAGGCTACGGCCGGCGGTCGCGGAAGTGGGGTACCAGAATTTGGCGCGTACGAGCGGCATAGAGCTTCGGCCCATCGAGGACAAGGAGATCGAGGCCTTCCGCCGGGTCGGGGCCGTCGCCTTTGGCCGACCCCATGACGCCGCGGGCTCCGACCAGTGGCGGGCCAGGGTCGATCTCGAGCGGACGGTGGGCGCCTTCGCGGACGGCGAGCTCGTCGGCACCGCCCTCGCCCACTCCTTCCTCGTTTCAGTTCCCGGAGGGGAGGCACGGGCAGCTGGCGTGGGCGACGTGACCGTCCTGCCGACCCACCGGCGCCGGGGCATCCTGCGCGCCCTCATGCGCCACCAGCTGGACGACTTCCACGCTCGGGCGGAGCCGCTGGCCTGTCTGTGGCCGTCCGAAGCCGCCATCTACGGGCGCTTCGGGTACGGGCCCGCCTGGCCGGCGCTGCACTGGGAGGCCGACACGAGGGACGTGGCCTTCCTGCCCGAGGTCGTGGAGACGACGACGGCCCCTGGTCTCGAGGTCCGGCTCCTCGGCGCCGAGGAGGCCCGGCCGGCCCTCGAGCAGGTGTACGAGGGTGTGCGCCGCCGCACCCCCGGGATGCTGCAGCGCACGAGCGTCTGGTGGGACGCCGTCCTGGGCGACCGGGAGGGATCGATGCTGCGGGCCGTGGCCACCGACGGGGATCGCCCGGTCGCCTACGCCCTGTACACGGTCAAGGCCTCGTGGGGCTCGAGCGGCCCGGAGAACCGGATCGACGTGCGCGAGCTGGCTTGCGACAGCCCGCGTGGGGCGGCGGCCGTCTGGTCGTACCTGTTCAGCGTCGACCTGGTGCGAACGGTCGCCTGCTGGAACCGTCCCGGGGACGACCCCCTCCCCTGGATGGTCCGCAACCGCCGGGCCCTCCAGCGACGGGCGGGTGAGGGGCTGTGGGTCCGCCTGGTGGATCTGCCCGCCGCCATCGCCGCCCGCCGCTACCGGGCCGACGCCACTGTCGTCGTTGAGATCCATGACTCGGCCTGCCCGTGGAACGAAGGGCGCTGGCGGCTCGACCTCGGTCCCGAGGGTGGGGGGGCCGAGCGGACGACGGGTGATCCCGAGGTGGTGGTGGAGACCGCTCACCTCGCCTCGGCCTACCTGGGCGGGTTCGGCCTCGGAGCCCTGGCCGGGGCCGGGCTGGTGGCGGAGCGGGTCGACGGGGCGGTGGCCGCCCTCGACCGGGCCATGGCCTGGGACCCGGCGCCCTGGACCCCCTCCTACTTCTGACCTCCCCGGGCTACGGTGCGGCCCCCATGGCCGCCGTGATCGCCATCGACGCCGGCACCACCGGAGTGCGCGCCCTGGCGGTGGACGACGCCGGAACGGTCACCCATCGCTCCTACGTCGAGATCCGCCAGCACTACCCCCGACCGGGTTGGGTGGAGCACGACGCCGACGAGATCCGTCAAGCGGTGATCCGGACCCTCACCGAGGTGGCCGAGGCCGCCGGCCGCCCGGCCGCCATCGGCCTCACCAACCAGCGGGAGACCGTCGTGGCCTGGGACCGCCGCTCCGGGCGACCGCTGCACCGGGCCCTGGTCTGGCAGGACCGCCGGACGGCGGCCCGTTGCCAGGTCCTGGGCGAGGCCGGTCACCTGCCGCTCGTCCGCCAGCGGACCGGACTGGTGCTCGATCCCTACTTCTCGGCCACCAAGATGGAATGGCTCCTCACCGAGGGCGGGGTGGAGGCCAACGCCGACCTCGCCGTCGGCACGGTCGACAGCTGGGTGGTGTGGAACCTGACGGGCGGCCCCGAAGGCGGCGCCCTCGTCACCGACCCCTCCAACGCCAGCCGCACGCTGCTGTACGACATCGCCGAGCGGCGCTGGGACGACGAGCTGCTCGACCTGTTCGGCGTGCCCCGGGCTGCCCTGGCCGAGGTGGTGCCGTCATCGGGCCGGCTGGGAACGGTCGCGCCCGGCGTCGTCCCTGGCCTGGACGGGGTGCCGGTCGCCGGGGTGGCCGGAGACCAACAGGCTGCGCTGTTCGGACAGGCCTGCTTCGAGCCCGGCATGGCCAAGAACACCTACGGCACCGGCAGCTTCGTGCTGATGAACGTGGGCGCCGAATGCCCCGCCCCCCTCGAGGGTCTGCTGACCAGCGTGGCGTGGGATCTCGGAGGAGGGACCGACCGCGTCGCCTACGCCCTCGAGGGGGCCGTGTTCATCACCGGGGCCGCCATCCAGTGGCTGCGCGACGGCCTCGGCCTCATCGGCGAGGCGGCCGAAGTCGGCCCCCTGGCCGAGTCGATCACCGACACCGAAGGGGTCTACTTCGTGCCGGCCCTGGCCGGCCTGGGAAGCCCCTGGTGGGACCCCCGCGCCCGCGGAGTGATCGTCGGAATCACCCGGGGAAGCGGACGGGGCCACCTGGCCCGGGCGGTGGTGGAGGCCATGGCCTTTCAGACCCGCGACGTGGTCGACGCCATGGTGGCGACGTCGGGGCGTGAGGTGGTCGGCATGCGGGTCGACGGAGGCGTCTCGGTCATGGACGTCCTGTTGCAGGTGCAGGCCGACCAGCTGCAGGCGCCGGTAGCCCGCCCGGCGCAGACCGAGACCACCGCCGTCGGGGCCGCCTGGCTGGCGGGGCTGGCCGAAGGGGTCTGGAGCTCCCTCGACGAGCTGGCCGGGCTGTGGCAGCCGGGGGCGACATTCGAGCCCCGGGTGTCGCGGGGCGGGGCCGACACCAGGCACGCCGGCTGGCTGCGGGCGGTCGAGCGGGCCCGGGGCTGGGCCCGAGCCGAGCCCTAGCCGGCCAGGCCGGTGAATGCCGGTGCCACCTCGGCGGGCGGAGGAGCGGCCGGCTGGCTCACCTCGGCCGCGCCGACGACGTCGCGTCGCTTGGCGTAGTGGTTGACGTACTCCTGGCCTGACATCTCGGCCAGGCGGAACATGATCTCGTCGGTCACGTCGCGCAGGACGCGGGGATCCGAGGCCCGCTCGAGGTAGCGCTCGAAGGTCATCGGCTCCGAGAACCGCACAGTGACGGGCATGAACGGCCTGGGCCACACCTGGCCGATGGGCTGCAGGACGTCGGTGCCCACCATGGCCACCGCCACCACCGGAGCCCGGCACTCGAGGGCCAGCCGGGCGACCCCGGTGTGGCCCTTGTAGAGCCGCCCGTCCGGGGAGCGGGTCCCCTCGGGGTAGATGCCGAACACCTTGCCCTCGGCCAGGACCTCCTTGGCCGTCTCCAGGGCTCGCAGCGAGGCCATGCCCCCGCCCCGCTTGATCGGTATCTGGCCCACCGCCCGGAAGAACCAGGCCGTCTTGGGGTCCTCGAAGTACTCGGCCTTGGCCACGAAGGTGACCCGCCGGCGGAGCACCAGGGGCAGGAAGATCGAGTCGGAGAACGACAGGTGGTTGCCGGCCAGGATCACCGGCCCGGTCGCCGGGACGTTCTCCGCCCCCTCGACCCTCACCCGGTAGAAGAAGCGGAGCACGGGGGTAAGCACGAGCTTGAGGACCCAGTACGCCACGTCCCCGAAGTTAGCCCGCCCCGGTCCGGACAAATAGGGCCGAAGAGCCATCTTCTCCGAGTGTTAATCCGCCCGTCATGGGGTATAGCCCTGCGGCACTACGGCGGGAGGTCCCCAAATCAGGCGGTCAGGAGCAGCACCTAGATGATCGACGAGTCGGCGGCGCCGTCGCGCACCGCCGAGATCGTCACGGCCTGTCCCGACTGCGGGCAGATCCTGGTGCGCCCCGAAGACTTCTCCGGCGAGCGGATGCTGTACCTGCACCGTAAGTGGAGTGGCTGCGCGGCGGAGACCATCGACCTGCGCGACTCGGCGCCTGACGCCGACAACGGGCCTCCTACCGGCGAGATGGTGCTCGGCGACTTCCCAGCGGAGACCCCCGGCTACTGATCCCCGTCGGTACGGTGGCGGGGCCGCCCCGACGGCCCAGCCCGGCGAGGTACCGCTCTGCCCGACATCAAGACCGAGATAACCGAGATCGCCACCGGGCTCGGCATGCTGGGCCGGGCCGGACCCGGGTCCGATCCCTACGAGGCGCTCGGTGACCGTCCCCCTGAGCTGGCCAACGTGGCGCCCGACGTGTGGGATCGCCTGCTCGCCGCCCACCGGGCCGGCGCCCACCGGGCCGAGTTCCTGGCCGCCTCGACCAACGGCCGGCGTTTCCTCGAGGCGGCCGACGGCCTGCGGGGGCGGGCGCCGGCCCGGGTGGAGTGGAAGGGCCCGACCAAGCCGGTGGGCTACGACGCCATACCGGCGGACCTCAGGGTCGATCACGTCTACCTGGTCAGCTGCAAGTACCTCTCGACCATCCTGCACAACGTCTCGCCCGCCCACCTGTTCGAACGTTGCCTGGCCGAGCGCCACGGTGAGACCACCGGGGACTGGTACCAGGAGGTGTCCCCCGCCGCCTACGCCGAGCTGTACTCGGAGGTACGTCGCCACGTCGACCCCGAGTCGCTGCCGGCCGACCTGGGCGGCCTGTCGACGGCCCACCGGGCCGTGCTCAAGGCCGCCTTGGCCCGCCAGTGGCCGGCGGCGCTGGTGCCGGCCTACCGGTCGTTCTGCGAGGACGTGGCCCACCGCTCGGCGCAGCGGTGGTCCGCCCGCCTGCCCGCCCTCAGGGACCGCGAGGTCATGCTGTGGCGCCTCCTGCGGCTGGCCCCCGCCCCTTACTTCGTCCTCGGAACTGCGCCGGCGGGTTCGCTCCGACTGCGCATCGCCACCCCGTGGGACTGGCGCCAGAGGTTCTCCCTGTCCGGCTTCGACATCGTCGGCCAGGCTGCCGGGCAGCCCCTCGTGACCTGGAGGGCCGAGGTGCGCGACCTCGAAGCTGGGGACACCCGGATCGTCGAGGGCTACGTGGAGGTCCGCTGGAGCCACGGACGGTTTCACAGCTTCCCCGAGGCCAAGGTCCACCTGGCCACTCCGCACTCGCTGGTGCCGGGTTACTTCCCGCTCGGATGAGGGGGCGGCTACTGCCGGTAGCGCTCCACCACCTCGGGCGGGCGGGGGGCGGCGGCGTCGGGGTCCTGCCCGGCCTCCCGACGGGCCCGGCGCTGGCGACGACCGCGACTCTCTACCCCGAGGCGCAGGTCATCTCTCCCCTACCGGTTTCGGCCACTGCCAGGAGCGGGAAGGGGCGGGTCGACCTCTGTAACGGCGGCTGCTCACAGGAGGCGGACTGTGACCTGGCTCGGTCTCGACGACATCAAGGTGGCCCTGCCCGCGGAGCCGGTGCCCGAGCGCCGGTGCGCGGAGCCCGACTGCGCGACCGTGCTGTCGCGCTACAACGACGACGAGCGCTGCTTCGCCCACCAGCCCAAGGACGCGCCCACCGGCTGAAACCCCGGCCGGGCGGCTCACCAAGACGTCCTAGTGATCCGTCGCTGAAATAGTCTGGCGGGCTAGGGTGGCAGCATGCCTGTGATGACTGCTGCACCGTTGGCGCTGTCGCGCCAAGACAGAGCTGAACTGGAGCGTGTGGCGCGTTCGACGTCGTTGCCCCACCGGGCTGTGCGTCAGGCCAAGGCGCTTCTGTGGGCTGCGGACGGGGTGGCCAACGAGGAGATCGCCCGGCGTTGCGAGGTCGACGCCGACACGGTGCGCCGTTGGCGCCGCCGGTTCGCCGAGACCGGGGTGGAGGGGGTGGGCGCGATCGCCAAGGGCCGGGGCCGCAAGTCGTGGCTGCCGGAGGGGACGGTGGCCGAGGTGGTGCGGGTCACGAACAACTTCGTCCCGCCCGACGGGTCGACGCATTGGTCGACTCGGACCCTGGCCGAGTATCTGGGCATCGGCAAGGACTCGGTGGCCCGGATCTGGCGGGACCACAACCTCAAGCCCTGGCAGGTCAAGACCTTCAAGGTCTCGACCGACCCGGACTTCGAGGAGAAGCTGGTCGACGTCATCGGGCTCTACATGGACCCCCCGAAGCGGGCGGTGGTGTTCAGCTTCGACGAAAAGACCCAGGTCCAGGCCCTGGACCGCACCCAGCCCAGCCTGCCCATGCGCCCGGGGCGGGCGGGGACCATGACCCATGACTACAAGCGCCACGGCACCGTCGACCTCTTCGCCGCTCTCAACATCGCCAGCGGCGAGGTCATCACCGACTACCGCAAACGCCACACCGCGGCGGACGTGTTGGCCTTCTTCAAGAAGATCGACCGCCAAGTGCCCCGCCGACTGGACATTCACGTGATCCTGGACAATCTCTCCGCCCACATGGCACCGGAGGTCACCGACTGGCTGGCCGAACCAGCCCAGGCCCGCTGGCATCTGCACTTCACCCCCACCAGTTCCAGCTGGCTCAACCTGGTCGAGCGCTGGTTCGGGCTGCTCACCGAGCGCCGGCTCCGCCGCGGTGTGTTCGGCAGCGTCCAGGAACTGACCAAGGCGCTTCGCCTGTGGGCCAAGCACTGGAACGACGACCCCCAACCATTCATCTGGACCAAAGCCGCCGACGAGATCATCGAGAAAGTCCGCCGCGGACGAACGGCGCTCCACCAGATCAAAACCGCGACGGGTCACTAGCTAAGCCTCAGACGGCGGCGCAGTACTCCTCGACCGCCCGCCGGTACCGGACCATCGCCTCGCGCACCTCCGCCTCGGCGGTGAGGTCGATCACCTGCCCGATCCTGCTGAGGGTCCAGTCGAGGTAACGGGGCTCGCGGGCGCAGCGCTCGGCGATCTCGGACAGGATGGCGAGGACGTCGGCGGGCCGAGTCGCCGGCCCCCTCCTGCCTCGCGGTCCACGCTGCATCGGCCCAGGGTGACAGGGCGGGGTCGCCGTATCCATGGCCCGTTCGGGCTGGTCACCCGGCAATGGTCCCGCCAGGGCCATAGCCTCACCGACCATGGCCACCAACATCCGGCGCCTCGTCTCCATCGGTTGCGTGCCCGTCCTCGCCACCGCCCTGGCCGGGTGCGGCGTGGGTGGTCCGTCGCGCTCCACGGTCACTTCCACCGGGCCGGCGGCGCCCCGAACCAGCAACGCCCTGTGGGGCACGTACCACGCCGACCTGGCCCGCACGGGCGTCGATCCGTCGGGGGCGTCGTTCAGCCCGCTGAACCAGGCCTGGGTGTCCCCGCAGCTCGACGGCCAGGTGTACGCCGAGCCGTTGGTGTGGGGAGGCCTGGTGATCGTGGCCACCGAGAACGACACCATCTACGCCCTCAACGCCGGCAACGGCAGCGTCGCCTGGTCGACCCACGTCGCCACCCCCGTGCCGCAGTCGTCCCTGCCCTGCGGGGACATCAACCCGCTCGGAATCACCGGCACCCCCGCCATCGACCCGGCGACCGGGCACGTGTTCGCCGTGGCCGAGACCACGGTTAACGGGTCGGTGTCCCACCAGCTGGTCGCCCTCGACGGCTCGACCGGCCGCGTCCTGTTCCAGGAGTCGGTGGACCCTTCCGGGATGACACCCTCGGCCCAGCAGGAGCGGGGTGCGCTGTCGGTGTCGGGCGGCCGGGTCTACATCCCCTATGGCGGCCTGTACGGCGACTGCGGGTCTTATCACGGTTGGGTCGTGAGCGCGCCCACGTCAGGGCCCGGCACCCTGGCCGCCTACCAGGTGCCCACCGCCCGCGAGGGCGGCATCTGGGCTCCGCCCGGGGCGAGCATCGACTCGGCCGGCAACGTGTGGGTGGCCACCGGCAACGGCAGCTCGACCAGCAGCTACGACTACGGCAACTCGGTGCTGAAGCTGTCCCCCTCGTTGTCGCTCGTCGACTCGTTCGCCCCGTCGAACTGGGCGTCGGACAACAGCAGCGACTCGGACCTGGGCTCGACCGGGCCCATGCTTCTTCAGAACGGCCTCGTGTTCGAGGTGGGCAAGGAGCAGACCGGCTACCTGCTGTCCGCATCGCACCTCGGGGGGATCGGCGGCCAGCTGTTCTCGGCCAACGTCTGCTTCACCATCGGCGCCGAGGCCTACCGGGCGCCCGACGTCTACGTCGGCTGTGACTCGGGCATCAAGGACGTGCACATCGACGCCACCAACCCGCCCTCCTTCCACGTGGCCTGGTCGGGACCGTCGGGCGCGACCGGCCCTCCGATCTTCGCCGGTGGCCTGGTGTGGTCGGTCGGCAAGTCCTCCCAGACCCTGTACGGGCTCGACCCCTCCACCGGGTCCGCCGTGGTCCAGCAGCACCTCAACGCCACACCCGCCTCCTACTCCACCCCGGCGGTCGGTGACGGTTTGATGGTGGTGGGCACGGGGCGCACGATCGAGGCCTTCGGCGGACCGCCTCCGACCACGGCGAAGTACTGGATGGCCGCCTCCGACGGCGGCGTCTTCAACTTCGGATCGGCCGGCTTCTACGGCTCGGCGGGGAACGTCCACCTGGCCCGCCCGATCGTGGGCATGGCCCCCACCCCAGACGGCAACGGCTACTGGCTGGTCGCATCGGACGGGGGCATCTTCACCTACGGGGACGCCGCCTTCCACGGCTCCACCGGCGCCATCCGCCTCAACAAGCCCATCGTCGGCATGGCCGCCACCCCAGACGGCAACGGCTACTGGCTGGTCGCATCAGACGGGGGCATCTTCACCTTCGGCGACGCCGCCTTCCACGGCTCCACCGGCGCCATCCGCCTCAACAAGCCCATCGTCGGCATGGCCGCCACCCCAGACGGCAACGGCTACTGGCTGGTCGCATCAGACGGGGGCATCTTCACCTTCGGCGACGCCGCCTTCCACGGCTCCACCGGCGCCATCCGCCTCAACAAGCCCATCGTCGGCATGGCCGCCACCCCAGACGGCAACGGCTACTGGCTGGTCGCATCAGACGGGGGCATCTTCACCTTCGGCGACGCCGCCTTCCAGGGATCGGCAGGAGGTCTGCCGCTGGCCCGACCCGTGGTGGGCATGGCCGCGGATCTGGTGACAGGCGGTTACTGGCTGGCCGCGTCCGACGGGGGGATCTTCACCTACGACGCCCCGTTCGCCGGCTCGGCCGGCAACCTGCCCCTCGCCGCTCCCGTCGTGGCCATCGCCGGCAAAGGCTGACCGACCCCCTAGTCACCGGCTGACGAAATGGTGTATCACCATTCGTCTATCACCGTCCGCACCTGGTGTTCCCGGACGGCGCGTCTCGCACGGGTGTACGCTCCCGGCTTGGCGGGAGGTTGCCCATGCGAAGTGGCGGAGATCGCAGGGTCGGAAGGGAACCGGCGGCAGTGGCGGGGTACCGCCCTGTTGCCGTGGTGGTCGACGACGACCCCTCGTGGCGAGAGTGGATGCAATTCCACCTCAGCCGCAACGGATGGGAAACACTCTGTGCCGAGTCGGCGGCGGCGGCGCTTCCCCTCGTCGCCGAGCACGAGCCTGATGTCGTCGTCCTCGACGAGAACATGCCCGGTGACAGCGGCAGCAAGCTGGCTTCCACCCTGCGCCAGCGTGGCTACGCCGGCCGCATGATGCTGCTGTCGGCGTCGACCGACGCCAGCCTCTACCGCCGCTGCTCGTCGCTGTCGGTGCAGTGCGTCTCAAAGCTGGCCCAGGGCTCTCTGTTCGCCATCCTCGCCGCTTGGAAGGCCGAGCTGTCCGCCGCCCATCCACCGGTCGTCATCGACCTGACCGGCGACCCCGCCGAGGCAGACGCCGGCCGCCTCCGCCGGTTCCTGCGCATCAGCCGTTAGGGCCGAGCCCGGCCGCCACCGGCTCCGGTGGTAGAGATGTCAGGGTGGGCGACTGGTTGCACACCGTCGGCATAGCCCTGGCCATCGCCCTGATCGCCACCGGGCTGGGACTCCGGGTTCGGGCCCGGCCCCGCCAGACCGTTCCTCCGGAGTCGCCGGTCTGGGACGATGTGGCCGAGCAGTGGCGTCAACGCCGGGGCGGTGGACCGGACCATTCTTGACCGTGCGGTCAAGAGACTCGTACCGTTTTCGGGCGATGGACCGGAGGTTGACCACACGAGGAGCGGAGCGGCGGCGCCAGCTGATGACCTACGCCGCCCAGCGCTTCGCCGAGAACGGCTACCACCCCACCTCCGTGGCCGAGATCGTGTCGGGCATGAACGTCGGCAAGGGCGTCTTCTACTGGTACTTCTCCTCCAAGGAGGAGCTGTTCCTCGAGATCCTCGCCGAGGCCCAGCGGGGGCTGCGCCGCCGTCAGCACCAGGTCATCGGGGACGAGCCCGACCCGGTGCGCCGCATCGAGATCGGCATTCGCGCCTCCATGGAATGGCTGGCCGAGAACCGCCACCTGTTCAGCCTGTTCCAGTTCGCGGCGTCCGAGGAGCGCTTCGCGCCCTACCTGCGCCAGGGCCAGGACGTCGCCGTCGCCGACGTCGTCCGCCACGTCAAGGACGGCATCGTCGCCGGTCGGGTGCGAGACACCGACCCGCTGGTGATCACCCACGCCATCCTCGGGGTGATCAACCACCTGGCCCGCACCTTCATCTTCGAGCGGGGCGAGTCGCCCGCCGAGGTGGCCGACGCCGCCGTCGCCTTCTGCCTCGAAGGCCTGCTGGGCGCCGGCGTCCGGGTGGGCTGACCTACAGCTTGGTCAACGCCCGCTTCAGGCTGCGCACGCCCTGGGCGATGCGCTGCTCGTTCTCGATCAGGGCGAAGCGCACGTAGCCGTCACCGCCGGGCCCGAACCCGATGCCCGGGGACGTGGCCACGTCGGCTTCGGTGACCAAAAGCTTGGAGAACTCGAGCGACCCCATCTCGCGGTAGGGCTCGGGCACCGGGGCCCACACGAACATGGTCCCCCGCGGCTTGGGCATCTCCCAGCCGATCCGGCTGAGCCCGTCGCAGAGGGCGTCGCGACGCGACTGGTAGATCTCGTTGACCAGCTTCGGGTAGTCGGGCGCCTCGTTCATGGCGACGATGGCCGCGATCTGGATGGGCTGGAACGTCCCGTAGTCGAGGTAGCTCTTGAGCTTGATGAGGGCCTGGACCAGCTGGGCGTTGCCGACCATGAACGCCACCCGCCACCCGGCCATCGAGAAGGACTTGGTGAGGGTGTAGAACTCCACCGCCACGTCATTGGCCCCCGGCACCTGCAGGATCGACGGAGGCTGGTAGCCGTCGAACGCCGTGTCCGAATAGGCGAAGTCGTGCACCAGGACCACGTCGTGCTCGCGGGCGAAGTCGACGATGCGGCGCATCCACGCCAGGTCGACGCAGGCGGTGGTCGGGTTGTGCGGGAACGACAGGACGATGACCCGGGGCTTGGGCCAGGCGTTCTCCCACGCCTCCATCAGGTTGCCGAAGAAGGTTTCCTCAGCGGGGGCGTCGTCCTGGCCCACCCCGAGGGGCACCTGGCGCACGTCGGCACCGGCGAACAGCGGGGCGTAGATGTGGATGGGATACGACGGCGACGGGACGAGGGCGGTGTCGCCGGGGCCGACCAGCACCCACATCAGATGGGAAAGCCCTTCCTTGGCGCCGATGGTCGTCACCACCTCGCGGTCGGGGTCGACCTCGACACCGAAGCGGCGCAGGTAGAGGTCGGCCACCGCCCGGCGCAGCTTGGGGATGCCGGCGCTGGAGGAGTACCGGTGGTTACGGGGGTTGTGGGCGGCTTCGGCCAGCTTCTCGACGGCCACGTCCGGTGACGGGATGTCGGGGTTGCCGAAACCGAGGTCGATCACGTCGCGGCCAGCCCGGCGGGCCTGCAGCTTCAGGTCGTTGATGACCGTGAAAACGTACGGGGGAAGGCCGTTGATGCGACGGAACTCCATGGCGCGAGGTTAGTGCCGGCTTCTCACCGCCCCGACGGCTTTAGCCGCCGGACGGAAGCGACCTGGCCGCGGTGGCGACGTCGTCAAGGGAGTCGGGCCAGGCGCACACCACCCAGCTGGCTCCGGCGCCGGCCAGCTCCCCCATGCGGCTGGCCATGGCCCGGGGTCCTCCCGGAAGGGGCCCACCCCAGGTCACCTCGAGCTCATCCTCGGCTTCGACGGCGGCCACGCCGGTGTTCCACACGTTGACCGCCGCCCCGACCTCGGCTGCCACCGCCCGGGTGCCGGGAGCCACCGAGGCTCCTGCTCCGATCCACACGGGGATCCCGTCGGAGCACAGACGTCCGGCGCAGTCGCGCAGCGATTGCCGGCGCAGGTCGGCCGGAGGGTAAGGCACGCCGTAGGCGAGGTTCTCTTCGGCCGACAGCCGGTCCCCCGTGCCGAGACCGGCGATCAGCCGCCCGTCGCAGATGTCGGCCACCGACCGGAGCTGGTCGACCAGCAGCTCGTCGGGCACCAGGCCGATGCGCATGACCAGGGTGCCGATGGCGATGCTGGTGGTGGCGGCGGCCAGGGCGCCCAGCACCGGGGCGGCGGAGATGATCGGCCGGTCGGGGCTGCCCATGGGCCACAGATGGTCGAAGACGAACACGCCGTCGAGGCCCAGCTCCTCCGCCTGCCGGGCGGCGGCCAAGGCGGTGTCCGCCTCGTGGCGGAACTGCGGCAGGGTGACGCCGACCTTCACCATCTCACCTCAGCATCCGGGCCAGGGCGGCGGCCCCGATCGCTCCGGCCCGCTCCCCGAGCAGGGCCGCCTCCAGCCGCACCGGCGGGCGTAGGTCGGGCGCCTCGACCATGGCCGAGAAGTGGCGGCGGGCGGCGCCGAGGAGGAGGTCGGCGGTGACCACCAGCCCGCCGCCCACCACGATCACCTCGGGGTCGAAGGCGTTGGCCAGGTTGGCCAGGCCGACGGCGAGCCACCACGCGAACCGGTCGAGGACCTCGACGGCCTCGGCGTCGCCTTCGGCCGCGGCGGTGGTGACGTGCTCACCCCGCACCGCTTCGGCGTCGCCCCCGGCCAGCTCGATCATCCGGGCCCCCCGCCCGGCGTGGGCGGCCTCCCGCCCGAGCCGGGCCAGGCCGGTGCCCGAGGCGTAACGCTCCCAGCATCCGCTGCGCCCGCATCCGCAAAGGGGGCCGTGGGGGTCGACGACCATGTGGCCGATCTCCCCGGCGAACCCGTTGGCCCCCCGCACCACCTCGCCGCTGACGACGAGGCCTCCACCGATGCCGGTTCCGAGGGTGACCACGATGGCGTCGGTCGCCCCCCGGGCGGCGCCGTGGGCGTGCTCACCGGAGCCGGCGCAGGTGGCGTCGTTGTCCACCACCACCGGACGGCCTCCGAGGGCGGCGGACAGCCCGGCCCGCACTTCGAGGTTGCGCACGCCGGGCAGGTTGGGGGCGAAGCGGATCCGCCCGTCGCGGTCGATGAGGCCGGGGGCGCCCACCCCTACCGGCAGGGCTTCGCCGACCTCGGCCTGGAGGAAGCGGGCGACTCCGGCCAGGGCGTCGAGGATCGCCGGGCCGCCCCGCGGGGTGGGCACCCGGTGCTCGGCGACCACCTTTCCCTCGCCGTCGAGAACCACGCCGAGGAGCTTGGTGCCGCCGAGGTCGATTCCGATGGCCGCCGACAAGGCCAGCTCAGGAGAGCCTGATGCGCTCGACGCCCGAGCGGTGCGGGGGCGCCTCGGGCTCCTCGGCAGCGGGCGTCCCACCGGGCCGGGGAGCGGAGGCGAAGAGGCGGCCCAGTTCGGCCAGGCTGGCGACCAGGTTGGTCAGGTGCTCGGGCTCCGAAACCACCTCTTCGACCACGTCGAGAGCGGCGCGGGCCGCGCCGACGAGCTCGAGCATGGCCGAGCGCAGGTGGGCCAGGGCGTCGCGCGCTCGTTCGTCAGGCTCGCTCATTCCGTTCCTCTCTGAAAGCGGATCTGCAGTGCCCCGTCGGTGATGGTGGCTGCGGTCACCTGCCGACGGCGAAGGCTGTCGGGCAGCGTCACCGCCCTGCGGTAGGGGCCGACCCGCACGAGGAGCTCGTCCTCCCGCCGTCCGATCTCGAGATCGTCGCGGTCGACGAACGGCAACGGCACCACGAGGACCCGCTCGCCGCCGTCCGCCTCGACCCGGATAGCGGGTCCGGAGTGCATGAGGGCAGCGGGGTCGCACTCACCGTAGAGGTCGTTGGCGAAATCGGACAGCAGGGCCCGACCGACCAGCTCCTCAGGGGCGAGCTCGGCCCGCAGCACCGGCAGCGGGGCGAAGCTCTCCTCGATGGAGGCCAAGTGGTCGGCGTGGGCAGCCTTCCAGGCCTTGAACCACGGGTCGGCCACCGCTTCGGGCAGCAGGCGGTTGGCCACCACCGCGTCGACGTGGTAGCCGAACAGGCTCAGGTACGTCGCCGTGCGCTTGGCCTCGGCGATCACCATCTTCTCGGGGTTGACGACCAACCGGATGCTCGTCCGCTCCCCGTCGGACAACAGGTCGCGCACCCCGCCCAACCGCTCGTACAGCCGCATGGCGGCGTCGAACACCCCGTCACCGGCCACCGGCATGGATGTGACCCGGCTGACCACCGGGCGGAAGAGGCGCACAAGGCGACGCTCGACGGGGAAGACCCGCTCCATGTACCAAGTCAGCACGTCGGGGAGGGACAGCAGCCGGATGGTCTCGGCCGTCGGGGCGCAGTCGACCACCACCACGTCGTACTGGCCGGACGAGGCGAGGGTGTTGATGTCGGACAGGGCGAACAGCTCGTCCAGGCCCGGGAGGACGGCGAGCTCCTCGGCCTCGACGGCGGCCAGGCCGGCCCAGTCGAACAAGGAGACCATGTACTCCTGGACCTCGCCCCACACCTCCTCGAGCCGCTCGGTCGAGTCGAGCTGCTGGCCCCACAGCCCCTCGGACAGCTGGCGGGGGGTGCCGTCGAGGTGACGGTCCATGGCGTCGGCCAGGGAGTGGGCCGGATCGGTCGAGACCACGATCGTGCGCCGGCCGCTCTCGGCGCAACGGATCGCCGTCGCCGCCGCCACCGTGGTCTTGCCGACTCCCCCCTTGCCGGTGAAGAGCAGGACCCTCACTGGGTGAGGCTGGCGCCCCGCCCTTCGACCCGGGCCTTGAGCTGGCGCAGAGCAGTGCCGATGATCCGGCTCTCGGCCCGGCGCTTGACGAAGCCGGGGATCGGCACCCGCAGCTCGACATCGAGGGTGTAGGTCACCTCGGTGTCACCGGCACCGGACTGCTCGAACACGTAGGCCCCGTCGTAACGGTTGGTGATGTCACCCCGGGTCTGGGCCCAGGTGAGGGAGCGGGGCGCGTCGGAGTAGTCGTACTCCAAGGTGATCGTCGTGCTCCGCCCGAACGCCGCCGCCCGGAAGATGACGGTCCTCGCCCGGCCCTCTGGGTCGCGCTCGACGATCTGGACGTCTTTGATGTCCGACGCCCAGTCCGGGTAGCGCTCGAAGTCGGTCACCACCTCGAAGCACTGCTCGGGCGTGGCCCTGATCGTCAGCCGTTGCGTGGTGTGCTCGGCCACTTGCCTTCCTTGCTCCTGACGGTCGGCGAAGAGTAGCAAGCGCCCCTGGTCAGCCCGGTCCTGGCCGCCCCCGGGGGGTCACCCCCCTGCCGCAGCCAGGGCCTGCCCGAGGCGCTCGGCCAGCCGGTCGTAGGAGAAGTCGGCCTCCGCCCGCCGCCGCGAAGCCACCGACATGCGGGCCCGCAGCGGCCCGTCGGTGAGGATCCGTTCGATGGCGGCGGCAACAGCGGCGTCGTCGTCGGGACGGTGCACGACCAGGCCGGTCTCGCCGTCGACGACCGCCTCCGCCGCTCCCCCGCTGGCCCCCGCCACCTGGGGGACACCGCACGCGGCCGCCTCGAGGAACACGATGCCGAAGCCCTCCTGCTCGAGCCCCAGCCACCGGTTGCGGCACAGCATGGCGAAGACGTCGGCGCAGCCGTAGAGGGCGGCCAGGTCGGCGTCCGCCACCGCTCCGAGCATGACCACGGGCGCGCCGGTGGACCCGACCAGCCGGTCGAGGCGTTGCCGATCGCGGCCCGACCCGGCGATGGCCACCATCAGGCCCGGAAGGCGCTCCTTCAGCTTGGCTGCCGCCCTGATCAGTACGTCCATCCCTTTGCGGGGCACCAGCCGGCTGACGCTGAGCACGAGATCGGCATCCGGGGGCAGGCCGAAGCGCTGCCGGGCCTGGCGCCGGGCGGCGTCGTCGAGCGGCTTGAAGCGATCGGGGTCGACTCCGGGCGGCACGATGGTCACCGGGGGCATCCCCCGACCGGCGGCCCGGCGACCCTCGTCGGCCGGGTAGCCGCCCGCCGCCACCACCAGGACGGCACGGCGCAGCACCCATCCCAGCAGGGCCCCGCTCACCGGCAGGCGGCCCGGCACCGTCACCTCCGCCCCGTGCAGGACCACGGCGTAACGGACGCCGAGGCGGGGGGCGACCAGCCCGAGCGGTAGGGCCGGGTCGACGACCACCAGGTCGGCGCCGGCACGCAGGACGGCGTCGCCCACGGCCCTCGCCAGCGCCGGGGTCGGGAGCAGTTGGGCGGTGGGGACCCGTTCGATGCGGAAGGGCTGCTCCGCATCGAAGGCAGCGGCGTCAGGGTGGGCGGTGGTCAGCACGCTGAAGCTGTCAGGCGGCAGCCGACGCCACAGCTCCCAGAGATATGACTGGATGCCGCCGAGCTTGGGGGGGAAGTCGTTGGTCACCAGCAGGTGGCTCAAGCGCGGCCCCCAGCCCGGAGGCCGACGATGACCGGTGCGACACCGACTCGACTGGCGGCGATCTCCTCGACCACCTCCGGGTCGGACTCGGCCGCGGCCACGGCATCGACGAGATCGGTGCGACCGAGCGCCGACGCCGCCCAAACCGCGTGGCCCCGCAGGAGCGGGTCCGGATCGGCGAGGGCCCCCCGCAGGGCATTGACCACCCGGGTGTCTGCCGGGTCCCCGCAGTTGCCCAGGGCGACCAGGGCGTTGCGTCTGAGGTAGCGGGGCTGGCGGCGGGGGACGTACCACCGGCCGAACCGGTGCATCAGTTCGTCGTCCGCCATGGCCAACAGCTCGACCAGGTCCACCCACGGCTCGGCGTCGTCGCCGGCCGGCGGGGCGGGATGGTGGCGGTCCTCGCGCCGGTTCGGCGGGCACACCTCCTGGCATTCGTCGCAGCCGTAGATACGGTTGCCGAGCGCCCGCCGGTACTGGCGGGGGAACCAGCCCGGGGCCTCGAGCAACCAGGCCAGGCAGCGGCGGGCGTCGAGCACCCCCGGAGCGACGAGCGCCCCGGTGGGGCAGCCGGAAAGGCACCGGGTGCACGACCCGCACCCGTCGGCAACCGGTGCCGGCGCCGGCGGCAGCGGCGCGTCGGTGACAACCGAGCCGAGGATGAACCAGGAGCCCCGCCCGGGCAGGAGCAGCAGCGTGTTCTTCCCGTACCAGCCGAGCCCGGCCCGGTAGGCGGCCTCGCGGTCGACCAGGGCGTTGTCATCGACCAGGGCCCGGGCCGCCCAACCGTGGGCGATCAGCCGGTCCGCCACCGCCCCCAGCGCCCGGCGCAGCACGGCGTATTCGTCGGCCCACGAGTACCGGGCCACCTGGCCCCACGGGCCGGGGGGCGCCTCCTCGGCCGACCGTCGGTAACCACGGGCCCCCACCACCAGGGACCGGGCCCCGGGGAGGCTCCGGGCCGGGTCAGTGGAGCGGGCGGGGTTGCCGTAGGTGAAGTGCATGCCGCCGTGGAGACCCGCCGCCTTGCGCTCCTCGAGGTGACGCCGGGTGTCTTCGAACGGGCTGGCCGGGGCGAAGCCGACGGCATCGAGGCCGGAGCGCCGGCCGAGCTCGGAGAGCTCCTCGGGCGACACCACGGCTCCGGCCACCACCCCGGCATGGTAGGGGCGGCGGGCCTAACGGCCGGAGCGGCGGGCGGCCTTGAGCGGTCGGGCCTTGCGGGCGGTCGCCTTGCCGGCCGACGCGGCTTTCTTGGTGGCGGCCGTCCTGGTGGTGCTCTTCTTGGCCGCGGCCTTCTTCGCCGGCGCCCGCTTCGTCGTGGTCTTGGTGGTCGTGGTCCTCCGGGCGGTCGCCTTGCGCGCCGGGGCCTTCCGCGCCGGGGCCTTCCGAGTTGTCGCCTTGCGGGCAGTCGCCTTGCCGGTGGCCGCCGACTTCCGAGATCGCGCCGGCCGGCGAGCCCTCGACCTGCGGCTGCCCCGGCTCCGAGCCGGCTTCGTCTCGGGCTCGCCGTCGGAGGAGAGGTCCTCTTCAGGGAGCGGCCGGCGCCGCACCCGGGCGCTGTCGACGTAGCCGAGCTCGCTGGCGAGCCGGTTGCGTGGCACCACTGACCCGGTGCTGGTGTCGAGCTCCCACTCGGCCTCCTGTGTCCGCTTACGGGAGACGTAGGCGAGCTTCAGGATCCAGTTGGTGCCGTCGAGGGTGTAGGCGGTCCAACCATCGAGGTCGGGCGAGTAGGCGACGCCCTTGTCGTGGAGGTTGGCCCGCACCGACTCTCCGAGCGGCAACGCCGACATGCCCCGGCGCGATTTGGTCACCAAGGCGTGAGCCATATCGAGGATGCGGGTCTGCTCGGCCAGTACCGGAGCGGCGAAGCGCTCCACCCATTCCTCGTCGACTCCCGCCGACTCGGCGACCTGGGTGATGGTGTGACCGGACCGGAGCCGGGCCTGCATCTCGCGGGGCGTGAGCCGGCTCTCCGGACGACTGACCCGGAGGCGGGGGACGCGCACCGGGCGGGAAGGCTCGCTCCCGTTGTCGCTCGGCGCCGCCTGTCGCAGTCGGGCCGCCTGTTCGATCGACTCGATCAGGCTGTCGTCCATGCGCACGACGAAGCTGCCGGACTTGGCCCCCTTGCGGGTGCTGAAGATAAGCCCGTCCAGCTCGGTGGTGATGCCGACGAGGTGCAACTGCTGCACGGGCGCCCCCCGGGCGCGGCCCGCCCTTCGGGCCTACTTGCACGCGGACGGTACCAGTGGCCCATTACCGAGCGGTGGATGGGGAGACTTCGGCCTACCCGGTGTGATGGACCTGGTCGCCGCCTCGAGGGACGTGGCGCAGCTCCGGCACCAGGCCGGCGCCGGCAAGGAGCCGCACGGCCCGCGCCTCCTCCACGTCGATCACCACAGCGTCGTCCGGATCGCGCCCGGCGATGAAGCTGACCACGCAGTCGTCGCAGGCCTCGGTGTCGCGCATCAAGCAGTCGCTGCAGCTGATGGTGAAGGTCGGACCTGAGGGGAAGTCGGCCGCCACGTTGCCTCCTTGTTCGTCGTCAGCGCCATCCTGCCCGGAGGCTGTGACAGCGATACCAGGCGAGCTCAGCGCCGGAGGACGGCGGCCAGCTGCGTCGTGGTGATGACGTTGCCGCCCTGCCGCTCAGCGCCGCGCCGGACCCGCCGGTCGTCGGAGGCCACCACCACCGGTTGGGTCGCCGGCAGGGTCCCGACGGTGGCGATGATCACGTCGTCGGCCTCGACGTCGGCCGGCGAGAAGGACGCCTTCACCGCCGAGCGCGGGGCGGTGATCTGCGTGCCGGCCGCCTCGGAGCCGTCGAAGACCACCCGCACGTCCGCACCGGTGCGGGCGGCCATCTCCGCCAGAGCGTCGACCAGTCGTTGGCGCTGCTGGCCCACCGCCAGATCGGGCCATAGGGCCATCGACGCGTTGTATCCGTCCACCAGGACGACGACGCCGGGCGACCGCACCAGGGCCTCGGCCGCCTCGGCGCTGTCGTCGAGGACGCCCGGCGGCAGCGGCAGCGGCGCCCGCTGAGGAGTGGCCTGCGCCCGGCGCCGGCGCCCGGCGGGCTTCGACGGGCCTCGGGGGCGGGCCAACCCCTCGATGTCCGAGACGGCTCGGTCCAGACCAGCGGCGGCGTCGAGCAAACGGGTTACCGCGGCGGACAAGGCCTCGGGGTCGTTCCGGTCGCCGCCTTCGATCTCGGCGGCGCGGGCGAGCGCCGCCTCGGCCCGGTCCTGGTGCTGGCGCGCCCGGCGCTCAGCCGAATCGACGGCGGAAAGAGCGGAGGCGAGGCGTCGCCTGGTGTCTTCGAGCTCCTTTTCGGCGTGGCGGCGCCGGCGGCGCTCTTCCGCCAGCTCCGAGCCGAGCCGGGTCGCCTTCTCGCGTTCGGCGGCCAACGACTTCTCCGCCCGACCCCGGGCGGCGTCGGCGCGCTGGCGGCCCTCCTCGGCGCTGCGGACCCGCCGGGACAGGTCGCGATCGGCCCGGCCCACCCTCTCCTGGTCGTCGTCTGCATCGTCCCCTGGGGAGGCTTCCGCCACGAGAGTGGCCAGCTCCGCCCGCCACCCCTCGGGCCGGGTGAGGAACAGCCAGCTGGCCCGACCGACGGCGTCCTCAGTGGCGGCGCCGGCGACCCTTTGCCGGAAGCCATCGTCGCTGTCGAGCTCCCTGCGCACCGCTTCCAACGCCGCCGCCGGCAGCCGGGCGAAACCCAGGAAGCGCTTCAAGCCTCGGGGCGCCGGCTGGGGAGGGGTGGCCGCTTCGCCCTTCTTGGCGACCTTCAGGGCCAGTTCGAGGGCCGGGCGGACGGCCCCCGCGATGGTCGGCGCCGGACCGCTCAGCCCTCGGCCTCCTCCAGGGACCGCACCGACTGGCCCGAGCCGCACCAGCGGCACTGCACGTCCTCGACCACCTCGGAGAGGACCTCCTCGTCCTCCACCTTCAGGTCGCCGCCGACGGTGAAGTGGTGGAAGGCGCGAGTGCGACGAGTGGTAGTTACGTCGAAGCGCGTCAGGTTGCCGCAGGCGTCACAGCGGTACCGAGTTGCGGCCACCGGCCGAGGCTACCCTCGCCCCGATGAACCCCCGGGTGAAGGCGGTCCACGACCTGTCGGTCGCCGACGCCCGCGAGAACGCCGGCCTGCACGACTACGACGGCGTGGTGCAGGACCTCTCCCCCGCCGCGGTGGCGGCCGGGCTGCGGGCGCTGGGGGACGGACCCAAGGAGCCCGACCCGCACGACGAGGCTCACCTGGCCGCCACCGAGGCCGGCCTCCGCGTCGCCTACGGGGACGCTGCTCAGCACCGCACCAACCCGATGGTCCACATCGGCAACCTCGACCTGGCCTGCTACGACCGCGAGTACGCGCCCGCCGCTGAGCGCGAGGAGGCCCGGCGCCGCCACCTGGCCGGGTGGCCCGACGCCATCGACGCGACGGTGGAGGCGCTCGACTCGGTGCCGGGCCCGGTGGCCCGGGCCTCGCTGCCCGCCGCCCAGGGACTGGCGGCCGGGTTGTCGCCCGGCGATCCGGCGACCGACGCCGCCCTGGCCGCCCACCAGAGGCTGGTGGACCACCTGGGCCGGGCTGCTGCCGGCCCGGACGATGTCGCCCTGGGTGGAGCTGTGCTGGCCCGGCTGATGGGCGAGCCCGAGGCGACCAGCGTCGACCTCGGGCGGCTGGCGACCCAGGCTCAGAACGAATCGGTCCGGCTGCGCTCGATGCTCGATTCCGCTTGTGAGCAGTTGGCCCCGGGGACGCCCACCGCTGACGTCGTCGAGGGGCTCGTCAGAGACCATCCCGGTCCGGGGGGAATCGAAGTGGCGGCCCGCCAGCTCATCGACGAGGCCAGCGCCTTCACCGCCGAGCACGACCTCATGCCCCCGATCGACGGGGTCTGCCTCGTCGGCCCGGCGCCTGAGTCGCGTCGCTGGGCCATGGCCATGATGGCCTGGGCCGCTCCCTATGAGGCCGACGCCCCCTCGTGGTACCACGTGACGCCACCCGACCCGTCGTGGAGCCCCGAAGAGCAGGAGGACTGGCTGGCGGCGTTCAGCCACACGACGCTGCCGGCGATCACCGTCCACGAGGTCACCCCGGGCCACTTCGCCCACGGCCGCATCCTCCGGCGGGTCCGGGGTGACGTGCGCCGCAGTCTCTTCTCCTTCGCCTTCGTCGAAGGGTGGGCCCACTACGCCGAGGAGCTGATGCTCGAGGAGGGCTTCCGCGCCGAGGACCCCCGCTTCCGAGCCGGCGTCTGCCTCGAGGCGCTGGTGCGAGTCGTTCGCCTGCAGGTGGCCATCGGCCTGCACACCGAGGCCATAACCATGCCGGAGGCGGTGCGGGCCTTCGAGGACCACGCCTACCTCAAGGGCCCGGCGGCCCGGGCCGAGGCGGAGCGGGCCACCTTCGACCCCACCTACGGCCGCTACACGTGGGGCAAGCTCGCCATCCTCGCCCTGCGCGACGAGGCCCAGGCGGCGTGGGGCCGGCGCTACTCCCACCGGCGTTTCCACGAGGCGCTTCTGGCGCTGGGCTCGCCGCCCCTCGGCCTCATCGGCAACGCCCTCGGCGAGCAGGCTCCTTAGAGGCCGCGCGGATAGGCGCTAGGCGGGGGACCATCCACCGGTCGTCGGTTTGGCCCAACTGAGATGTCGGGTTCTCACCCAATCCCGACGACTCAGTGGAGGTCCGCTACATCATGCGCGCG
>Ga0209810_1001189_pt1 | contig 42359 bp, 54 predicted proteins | sample Coa_R1_7_FD_187159 | JGI IMG/M metagenome (GOLD analysis project Ga0209810, IMG submission 187159) | Surface soil microbial communities from Centralia Pennsylvania, which are recovering from an underground coalmine fire - Coalmine... | ecosystem: Environmental > Terrestrial > Soil > Unclassified... | reverse complement strand
CTCGCCAGGACGATGCTCTGCGCTTCGCTCTGGGAACAGGCGTACTCGATGCTTTTACGATCGGCGCGGAAAATATTCAGGAGCAGCAGGACCTGATTCGGCGCATTGCTGCCGCATAAAGGCCCTTCCAAATTCCTGAGATTTTCGTGCCGCCCGGAATGAGGGTCATCCTTTTCATAGATCACGGTGAAACAAAAAATGCTCTGAACACCAGTCCTCGGCGGACAACGACAGCATGTCAACCCTTACAAAAGTAATAAATCCAGTTAAGCCTCTATCTTTCAATCAGATAAGCGATTGTGGCTCGCAGAATTATTTTTCACTGAATCTCAGAATTATTTTGCACCAGTAGTGCAAAATAATTCTGAGATTCCATTTTTTGTATAAATTCAGGTGTTTTTGGGGTGTTGCTGGCAGTGCGGCTGGTGACTACGAAGCTCCCTTGCAGACATCTCTCTCCGACAGTATTTGCATGGGGAAAGTTTGGCCGGTCTCCCGCCACTGTGACGTTGCCGCCGCGCGGCGATCCGGCGTCCGTTTTCACGAAACCAGATGTCGTCCGGAATGCTCGCCAAATCCCATTTCTCGCTGTATCGAACCATGGCCCAGTTTCTCTCTTACGAATTGTTGCCGCATCTCTGACGTGTCTGTCTGTCCATCAAGCCATTGCATGTAATCATCTTCTGTCAGCCGCACAATGCTCACAGGAAACTTGTGGGTACGCAGAATGCGCATGGCCGCACGAGTGACCTGCTGGTGGTACTGAAGCGGCCACTTGTTCCCCGGCTCCATTGCTTCCAGCATTTTCTCTTCTTCGTATAGAGGAAGTGTGGTCTGCACTTCGCGTGCATCGCGGCCTTCACGAATAACACGCTCAAGAAAAGCGCGGAGCCTAAACTCCGCGTCTTTTCGAGCCTGCTGCCATGTCATACGGCCTTTGCTTCCAGCCGCGCCAGACGCTCGCGCACGTCAGCCATTTCGCCACGCAACTCCCGCGCATCGCTGCGGTTCAGGATAATGCCCACCAGTGCGGTAATGGTAGGAAAGATGGCTGCGAGAAAGACCGCGATAATCATCTGCATATTGGACACTGTATTTTGCTCTTTGTTTGGCCGGGAGCGTCCGGCTTCCTTTCGATTTCAGCGTTCCCGCTGATGTATTCATCATCACAAACTTATTAGTTTGTGTCAATAGAAAAATGCGAAACTTTTCATTTTTTTACAGCGTATTTGGCTGCTGCTGCTTGATGATATTATGCGTCCACACGCCGCCCACCAAGTACTCGTGCGATGGCCCCGCAAGCTGGATGTGCAGCACCTCAACACGCTCATTGATCTGCCGCCGTTGCATTCTGCGCCATCCTTTTTCGGTTTCGACTTCGGTGCCGTTTTCGATGAGTGAGCACCAGCGATGCTCACCGTCGCGCGGACGCAGAGTGCATGAGTCAGAGGAGCCGAAGCCCTCATGTCCCTCAATCTCCACCCACTGATAATTGTCAACCCAGACCCACCACGCAGCTACGATTTCTTCGATGCCGTAGCGCGACTTTAGGAAGATTTTCTCGCCCGCATCGAACTTTGCTTTGAGCACTTCATTGGAGATGCGTCCTTCTGGTGTGTCGAGCAGCGTGCCGCGGACCGTGCAGTCCGTGCCGCCACCACCGCCGCCGTAACCACCAGTCCCAACAGTCACGCTTGCCGAACCCGCAGCAGAGCTATTGGCTTGGCTCGTCGCAATGACCCGATGCGATCCGGTGACGTTGGGCGCAGTGTACAGCCCCGTCGAATCTACTGTACCGACGCTGCTGTTACCGCCAACAATGCCGTCCACGCTCCACGTCACCACGGTATTGGAAGTGCCGGAAACAGATGCGCTGAATTGCTCCTGTAGACCAGGCGACAGGCTTGCGCTCAGCGGAGAAACAGTCACAGTAATGCCGCTTCCATTGCCGCTCGATGAGCCGGTGCCAACAGTCACGAGCTGCTGACCGTAGGCCGCTGTGTTTGCCTGGCTGGTGGCGCGGATGATGTGTGTGCCGGAGGTAGATGGCGCGGTGTAAAGGCCCGTCGAGTCAATGGTGCCAACTGTGCTGTTGCCGCCTGCAACGCCATCCACGCTCCACGTCACAACGGTATTGGAAGTGCCGGAAACATACGCAGAATATTGCTGCGTTCCACTCAGTGGCACAGTCATGCCCGCTGGCGAGACGGTCACGCTGATGCCGCCCGCGCTTTGGCCGCTCCCGCCAGTCGGCTCATAAAATAACCCGAAGACATCGAGATCGCCATACCACACATTGCCTTCGCCATCTTCAAACATCATGTGCGGCTTGAGATTCGCATCTATATAGCACGCCCCCACACCGTGGGCAGGATGGTCCACAATCTGAAAGTCATGGGGCGAAGTGATGAGTTGCAGCGAATTTGCCGCACCTGCCGCGCTTGGAAGCTGAAATACAGAACTTGAATTGGAGGTGCTGTCCGCAAGCGTCGCCATCCCAACGCCCAGCGTGAATCCTGTCGAAGTTTGATAGAGCATCCACTTGCCCGGGCCGACTGTCTGCGTCGTGACCTGGCCGGAATTGTTCTTCCACGCGAAGATGAGCACGGTGGCGTTGCCGTGCCAGACGTTTCCGCTGCCATCCTGATAATTCAGGTGAACCACGCCAGAGCTGTCCACATAAGAGCCGACGCCATGCGCGTCATTGCTATTCGGCACCGCATCGTGCGGGAATGCGATGGCAAACATCTGTGAAGAAGTGAAGCCCGCAGGCAATTGCACGGTGGAACCATCTGCGAGAATGCCTTTGCCGAAGCAAATCTGCTCGCCGCCGGCGAGCGTCGCCAACAGGTAGGTAATCCCGCCTACCTGCGTGGTCGAAGCAGCGTTGCTGTCGCCCATCCATGTCACGGCGGCGACGTTCATATCGCCGTTCCAGATGTTGCCGCTGCCGTCTACATAATTCAGCGTGCCGCGACGGTTCTGGTCAATATCGCAGAGCTGGATGACGTGCATAGGATGGTTCTTTTCGATGTACCCCTGCGGCCCGGCCCACGCGATGAGATTTGCAGGACTGAAGCCAGTGGAAGGCAAATCAAAAGTGGAGCCGGAGGGCATTGCGCCGGAGAGGAATGCGAGCTTGCCATTATCTGCAAGCTCAATGCCCGTATAGTTGCCGTCGTTGCCGGGATCGCTTCCAGGCACATTGCTCCATCCGGCTGAGTTCGGGTCGGTCGCGTCGTACATCACCGCTTCGTTGTACGGCCCGAGATCGAACTCGATCTCGCCGCCGTCGTTTGTTGCGGTAAGCGTGATGGTGTCGCCTTCGCCAGATGGCTGCGCAACGTAAGGATAGTCCACTCGTTTGAGCACTTCATAATCGCCTGCAAAGGCAAAGTTCGCGGTGTCATCAATCGTGATGCGCGCACCGGGCATGATCTGCACGGCAGCTCGCCCGCTGCCCGCAGCATCGCGCGCGAAGCGCGGCACCTTCAACGTGATGAATCGAGGCGTGATGTAAGGCGTCTGGTCAAGGCCCAGCGCCTTGTCGCGCTCATACCTTGTGATTCTGCTGGCCTGATCGAAGGTCGAAACAGCAAAGTCATATTCCACGCGCACGCGGTTGCGTTGACGCGGAATCCCTACTCCGACTGCGCCACGCGCGTATTGGTTGGACTGATGGTCGAATTGTGGAGCACGTTCCTTGAAGCGCGAGTAGAGCAGGCCAACGCTGCCACCAGCGCCAACGTTCGCAGGATAATTCGAGCCTTTCGAGACAAGCGTCATCGAAGTGGCTTCGCTGCCGGAAGGCACGCTGGCAACCGTCCATGTTCCATCGTAGATGGTGTTTGTTCCACCGATGGCGATACGGTCGCCTGCATTGAAGGGATGCGGCTGCGCCGTATTGACGACGGGATTTGAGTGGTCGGCGCAGGTGATGCTGGCAATCTGGGCGGCGGCAGGCACGAGCAGGTCGCGGAACTTCGCCACATAACAATTGGGAGCGCTGTTGAGCGCCTTATCATTCGGCGCGAACGATCCGGGCATGATGTGCTCGCGCGAAAAGGTAAAGACCGATGGGCGCGGCTGGTCGCAGACAAGATAGATTTTGCCAGCATATTCCTGCATGTAGCTGCGGCAGCACTTCAGAATCTGCTCAAGGATGGCAGCGAGCGTGGTCTGCGAGGCGAACGAATAATTGCCAGTGAAGCGCCTGCGTCCGTTCGCGAGAAGCTGATCGAAATACTGCGCCGATTCATAAATCGAACCCCAGTCAAAACGGGCGCGCACAGCAGGCGGGAGATCATCAATGCCCGTTGTGAAATTGATATTGAACTCCGGCATCAGCTTCCGCCGCAGCAGCACATCCACAAAGTGCCATGCGGGATTGGTGTTGAAGGCATATCCCGTCATGTTGCCCTGGTCGTCGAAGAGTCGCGTGCGCAGCCCGCGCCACAGGCCCACCGGATTGATGTCCGTCCACTGCGTGGGATCGTTCTGGTGATTGTTCGTCTGGTTCTGAATGGGCTGCTTGCGAAAGATCGCATAGTACGCCATGCGGCTGTAGCAGAGCGGCTGAATCGCTGAAGGAAACCATGAAAAGAAGCTGTCTACGCCCTGGTCTGGCCCTGAAGAATACGGAGTGAGGCCGGAGCCGATGATCGCATCTGTGCCGCGGTGAAAATGAAACTGCGTCGGATCGTCCCACTCGCTGCGCCAGACAAGGTTGTCATTGATCCAAAGTTCATGGCAGCCGTCCCACTCGCCTTCGCCAAGCAACCAGATGCCCACGCGCGTGAAATCGAGGCTGGTGTTGCCCGTGTTTTGCAGCATGAAGTATTCCGCGCGCTTGCCTGTGGCCCACACATAGCCATACGAAAGCGGCACAGGCGAGCTGGTGGTTGTGCTCGAATCAATGACGGGAGTGGTGGACGAGTTCGGCATAGTCAGAACTGGCGAATGCGGTTCATGGTGTTTGTGGCGACGTTGGCCGTCGCCTCGCCATAATTCTTTTCATAGTTATTCATGATGACGAATATCCGTTCCGTCACCTGGCACGTTGGGAAACTCTGCTGGCAAGGCATGGATTGTGTTGAGCCGCACTGCACGCTCGACCAGCGCCATTGGCAGATCTCCGAGTAGGAATATTGCGGCGTCGAGTCCTGCGAAGGATTGGTGAGTTGACGGCATTGCAGCATCACCAGCTCCGGATTGGTGTCGTCTACGCTGAGCGTACCGTGTACTTCCATCGCGGCAAACTCTGCATCTGGTAACCATTCGCGGTAGACGAAGATCGCGCCTTCGAGCGTCGTGCGCTGCATGATCTTCTCAAAGTCGCGCTGCAATGTGTCTCCGGAGAGGTTCTGCATCTGGATGATGCCCATGTCCGTCTGGATCGAGCGGTTGAAGGTCCACTGCGGCACGCTGAGAATCCACGGCAGATAAGTCTGCACTGTGCCGGAAATCACGCTGGGAGCGCTGATCCTGCGCGACGCCCAGAAGTACAGATTGCCATTTGCATCCTCAACATCGAGCAGGAAGGCAGGCGCAATGCCTGTCTTTGCGCCGATCGTCTGCTGGAGACTCTGCGGATATACGATTACGCCTGTGCTCATCGCATCACCCTCAGTCCATACCAGGACACATTCGCGCCTGTAGCGTTGGCATTCTTCGCATTCTTCGTGATGACCTTCACGCGATGCAGATCAAGCGGAGCGTTCACTTTGCGCAACACCATCTGCGGCCCCATCTCCGCAGCGGCATACAGGTCAATGGTCTGCAACAGCGTGCCGTCAAGATACACATCGCACTGACCGAATTCAGGGCCTTGCAGCATGTGCAGCTCAAAGCCGTAGCCGCGATATTCGTACTGCGCCCAGTCGCCGGCATTCGTGCCGGGATTGTCCATTGTGTAGCGCGTCACGCCGCTGTAGCTGCGCGCTGTCTGTGTCCATGCGCCTTGCACGGCGAGCTTCTGGTCGCCGAAATCATTCACCGCGAAGTGCCAGATCGCATCGTGGTCCCAGTCGTTTGGGTATTGCAGCATCGGCACCTGCGGCAACTCCTCGAAGGTCACGTTCTGCACGTCCCACTTGCCGTTCGCAGTCTCGACGGGCGCAACTTCAGCGGTGAAGCGGCCCACATAATGGCGGCCTCCGCCATCCCAGTCAATGATGGTGAAATAGCCATCTTCAAACTGCTCGTAAAACCATTTGAGCCGCTGCACACAGGCCCATGAGCGCGACAGCCATGAGAGCGAGAAGGTATGGCCCGTGTTACCAATCTCCCGCGTATAAGGTGTACCGCCCACTGCCTTCTTCAGCGAGCGTGTCGTGGCGCGCTTGCGCGTAAAGCCGTAATCGGGGCACATCGAGTCCTGCAAGTCGGCGTCCCACAGCGGGCTGGGATTGAGGATGACGCGCTCAGACATTCGCCATTCCTCCATATTCAGCGAAACTCGCATTCAGCGCGGCGCGCACAGCTTGTTTATTGCTCATCAGGAACTGCACGGCAGACTTGGTATCAATCGCGTGGACGTGCAGATGCGTGTCGCCGCCGGAGCCGGTGTCGGCGGGCATCACGCCGGAGCCGCTCTCAATCGCGCGCGTAATGCGCTCGTTCTGGTCGCTGGGCACGATGCGCTCCCCTTCGTGGATGACGGCAAGGCCAGTGCGCGGCACGTAATCCGTGCCGATGTCGAACATGGCAGCACTGAAGCCGAATTCACTGCGGCCTGCCTTCTGCTCGCGCGTGAGCTTCTGCTCTGCCGTGGCAATTTCTTTCTTGATTGTGTCCTGGTAATAGCTCTCAGCCGCCGCTCCCATTTTGTTCGTTGTGTGCTTGGCTTCGGTCTCCAGTTGCTCGATGTCCATGTAGGCAGTAAGGTAGTCCATCGAACCTTGCTGGAAAGAATCGAGGTCATTGTTCATACGCGGACGCCCTTGTTTCAGCCAGTAAACACGCGCCCTTTCGCGTCCGCCGAATCCGATGGCCCCCAGAATTGCGCCGCCTACTGCTCCTACTGCTGCGCCAATCGGCCCGGCAACGGACATACCGAACTGCATTCCACTCAGAGCGCCGCTGGCTGCGCCTCCGAATCCGCCATTGCCCTGAAAAGCGCTGTAGAGTCCGAGTAGGCCGCCTGCAGCTCCGGCTGCGTTGGAGCGAACCCCTCCGCCGCCGAGCATGGATTGCCCAAAACCGCCGTTGCCATTTTTGAAGCTGCCCAGCAGGTCGCGCGTGGACTTTGCCACCTGCACGCCCTGCTGCACATTGCCCAGAATGCCCGCAGCACCGATGCCACCCGTTCCACCGGGTCCAATGCCTGCGCCTTGCGGAACAATCGTGCCGCCCGCGCCGAGTGTCAGACCGCCGGTGATGGAAGGCGAAGATGCACCTGGCTCAGTGGCTCCAATGCTGCCGATACTGCTCGTGCCTGCGCTGGCAATCGTCGCGCCGCCATAGCTTGCCGTTCCGCCGCCGATGATGGAAGCCGTGCCGGTGATGTAAATCTGCGCCTGCGCGACGGTCATCATGCCGCGCGCGGCATTACCAATGCCAGTGCCATGCTGAGGATACTCAGGCATTCCCGGCAGATGCACTCCGGCAATGCGGTCGAAGATGCCGCCGAAGCCAGCGCCGGGCGCAGTGGAAGTCCTGCCCTGCAAGCGTCCCTGAATGCGCTGGACCATAGCAGCGGCAGCTTCTCCGGCCATCTTTTCGCCGATGTTTTTGAGCGCTTCGGTGGGATTGCGGAAGAAACTGGCAAACTCGCCCGCCATCTTCTCGCGCGCGCGGCGTGATTCCTCGACCATCTGCGCATCGCGCTCGCGCTGCGCGGCCATCACGCGACGGTTGAAGTCCTGCTCGCTGATTTCCTGCTGTTGGAGCTGCTCCTGATATTTGCGCAAACGCTCTTCGTATTCGGCTTCAATCGCAGCCGTTTGCTGCTTGTCGGCGGCGAGCGATTTGGCGCGCGCCTGCGCCTCGATTTGCTCTGTTTCTTCTTCGTTTTTGCGGGCGAGGTCAACCTGCTGTTGATATGCGCCGCCGTGGATGGCCTGCTCTCCGCGATAAAGCTGTATTTGGCCTTGCTTGTATTCGGCGGAGTCCGGATTCATCTGGCCGTAAGTCTTTTTGAAGTCGTCGAGCAACGCATCGAGCTGGCGCTTTTCTTCCGCGCGGATGCGGGCAAAGCCGGATATCTGGTGCTGCGCGCTCTCATCAACGATCTGGTCAACCTTGCGCCGGAACTCGTCCTGCGTCTGGGCAATCTCGTTGTTTGTGGCTTGCTGGTTTGAAACACGGTCGCGCTGCGCGTCTTCCAAAGATAGATATTTGCCGCGACGGACATCGGTCAGAATGTCCTGGTCGCGTGACTGGCCCTCGAACTGGATTTTGGCAATTCCGCTCAGCCCTGTTGCCTGGACTTCACGCGCGCGTTTCTCTACTTCGGCGCGTTCCTCTTCGAGGCGCTTCATCTCTTCGGCATGGAATTTCTGATGAACATCATTGCGTGCCGCCACCGAATCAATGTCTTTGTACTTCAGCTCTTCGATGGCTGCCGCTTCCTGTGCTTTGTAGAGCGCCTCGCCATGCAGTTCTGCCTGGATTGCCTCCTGATGTAAACGCATCAATTCATGCGCCTGCTCACGCGCAAGGTTGAATGTCTCGGCCTGAGCTTTGCGTGCGGCAATCTCGTTCTTGAGCTGTTCCTCTGATGCGCCGGAGTCTGCGGACACCGGATTGCCAAGCGTTTTGCTCATCCTCGTGTTGTAGTCACGATTTTCGGAATTGAGCGCACGCTGCTTTTCCATTTCCGCAGTAATTTTTGCGTGGCCACGTAATTCAGCATCAAGCGCATGGTTTTTCTCGATCTGGAGTAAATTCTGCTGATGCTGTTGCTCGATTTGACGTACTGCCAGCTTGTCTCTCTCAGCCTGACTCTGCACGGCCTGCTTTGACATTTGGTGGGCAGCCACCTGATTCACGATTGCCGCCTGCGGATTCATCATGAAGGCAGAAACCCGTCCCCAGAACGTGTCTCCGCTGGCAAATTCTTTTGCTGCGGCATTCAACGCATTCATGCTTTTAGTAGCTGCATCAATGCGTAATCTCGTGTCTTCGAGCGAGCGTGTGTTGCTGAAATCTTCCTGCCTGGACTTCTGCACCTCCTCGTTGTATTTCTGGGCGGCGCTGGTGAGGGACAGATATTCATCCCACACATGCTTCAGCCCTTCGGCAATGCGGATGCCGATATCAATCGCACCGAGGGCCAGCAGCCCTTTACCTATGGCGTTGATTCCAGCCATCATCATCTGACTGGATGCGATGGCCTTCTCCATCGAGCGCGGAATGCGAATGCCGATGTCGTCACGCAGAAGACGCACATTGTCGAGAGCGGTGAGCGAATGGCCTGTAATCCGGTCCATCCCTTCCGCAACTTTTTGCCCTGAACTCGCACCCGCCGCGCCCACCTGCGTCAGATTGCGTTCGAGAGTGGCGATCACTTCACCGCTGTTGGCATCTACAACGGTGATGCGAATCTCCACCGGACTGCTTTCGACAGGCATCAGTTATTGTCCTTTCCTGCGAAATTTGACGCCGCAGCCGCAGCATTCAGGCGAGAAGCGGTTCTCCTGCCGCGTGCCGCACGACGAACAGCTAGGATGCCGCCGCTCAAATTCACCACGCGCGCGGTCGAGCGCAAGCAGCCCTTCAACCTCAAAGGCAGCGAGATCGCCGGACGCAAAGACGATTCCCGCTTTGCGCTGCGCATCGAGATGGAAGAGGTGCTGCGCGAAGCGGTAATAGCCAGGCGAAAGCGTGCGCGCAGGCAGCCGCGATTCCATCCGCGCGCGCGTTTCCGGGTTTGCGCCGGCAGCCTCCCGTTCGATGCGGGCGCGCACAAAGTCCTCCTCGAAGATTGCTTCAAGGGCCATGCGCACGCCTTCCGGGTCGCGAGCAACATCAATCACTTTTCCTCGCTGATGTTGGGCTGGGCGGGTGAAAACAAGAGGTCGGCAGCGGCCACTTTGTGATAGGTATCCATGTGCTGCACGATCCCGTCGCGCTTGTCGCCCAGATCCACGCCGTCCACGGTGTAGCCGTCTACGCTCAGCACCAGCTCGTCATAAAGCTCGGCGAGCGTGGCCTGTGCGCCCAGCCACTGCGTTTTGCCCGTGCGCGATCCGCCGATCACGCGCGAACGGCTGGCGTCGCGCGAAAAGCGGCGCTGGTGCTCAGCGGCCGGCGTGCGGAAGCGATGGCAGAGGTTGTGATATTTGCGCATCACACCATTGTTATCCGCGCTCCAGATGGCATCGAGATAAACGCTTTCGACGCCGAGCGTGAGCGGCTGCTCGTCTGTATTCGCTGAAGGCTCAACGCTGATGAGCGTATTGGCCACGGCCAGGCGGTGACGCAGCGGCAGGAGCTTCTGCCAGTCAGTCGCTGCTGTCACCGGCGATCCATCGGAAGTCTGGTAGCCTTGCGCCTCCGTGAGACAACTTTCGACGAGCTGCAAACGCGCGGCGCTCGAATCGAAGCTGTCAACGCGCTTGCCGTTCTGGTTTTCGCTGGTTGAGAGGATGCCCTCGAAATAGCGCAGCCAGGTCTGTTTTTGGATAACGCCCACGGTCAGCGTGTAGCGCTGACCGCGGTCTTCGATGACGATGGTCCGTGGTTTTCTGAGTTCGATAGACATAAGAGTCCTTCCGTTGTGTTGGGAATTTTGTTTTTCGAGGCAGGGTGAAGGACCCTGTACTGCCTGAAGCTCCACGCAGCCCATGCGGAGCTTCGGATGCGGCGAAGTGGTGCCACATCGTGGAAGAAAAAAGTCCGGAACGCCCGTTTGCGAAAAGCCCCCTTGAGGCGCTCCGGCAGGAGCAAATACCGCTTCGGTTACGCGCCGACCAGATATGCGGGGACACTGTTAACGACCTGCACACTAACCGGCGGCACACCGCCAATGTCATAGCATGTTGTCTCGTCTGCTTCGATCTGCCACACCACCATGTCGCCATCAAATCCCAGCTTGGTGGTCTTCAGGTGCGCCTGGGGGATAGAAATCTGCAACTGCGCCGCAGCGCCACTGTTGACCGTGAGAGTGAAAGCCGATGCAGTGTCGTTTGCAAAGAGTGTATAGACGTCGTCGGTGGCCTGTGCGGCTATCGTGGTCGAGATGGAGAACTTTGGATTGCCTTTGCGAATAAAGATTCCATACAAGCCGCCGCCTGGCGCCTTATGAACCGCGAGCTGATTGTCAAGCTTAAAGGTGGTGTTCATGTGGCGTCCCACGAAAGACGCAGTGCTTCCCACCGGGCCAAACTGCAATGCAGCATCGGAGCCAAGCAGATAGGTTTCCTGGCCGACAGCAGGCAGTGCGGACATGGAACCCATTGTCTGGCGGCCTGTTCCCACCATACTCATTTCTGCGGTAATTGCGCCGATGTCGTTGATGGTCAGCGTTACATCATTAACAGCCATGTCCGGGCATTTGTAGTGGATGGCCTGCGTGTCCTCGATGTAGATGGTCGTTGGCACAGCGGTACGCGTGGACTCATCGAAGGTAAAGACATGCGTGTAAGGGCCGGCTCCGGTCACCGTGTCTTTGCCCATGAGAAAGGCAAAAAGCCAGCCTGCTAGCCAGTCGCTCAGCTCGGCCTTGAAGCCATCAAATTTTGTATCAAAGCTGGTGACCTGGCCGTTGGTGGCGAACGAGGTTCCTTTGCCTGCATAGCTCTGGTCGCTGCGGCGCGAGGTACTGAGTTGCAGGACGGCAGCGCCATCAAAACGCTGGCGCTGTGTCAGGGCCGTATCGGCCAGCGCGCCATTCCATGCGGCCTGTTTGTTTGTGCTGAGCACGAGGTTTCGCGCGCTTTTCCACTGCGATTCAAAATTGTACGGTCCGGCCATTATTCTTCTCCTTCTGCGACCTCGAGGATCGGCATACCAAGAACGTGGGCTTCTTTACTCAGAACGCGCGACCACTCGCTGGTAAGCACGCGCGTCGTTGTCTCTGCCGTGAATTCATAGTGAAAATGCGCATTCGACACGCGGACAGATTTGAGGCCAGCAAACACCGCTTCAGAGCTGAGGCGCACATTCACAAAGTCACCTGGACGGTCAGTCCTCATTGTCCAAACCTCGCATTTGTTCCGCTGAACTGCGCAATTCCATTCACCGCAAAAACGATGGCATAGAGCTGGTCTACCGGGCCGGAGTCCGTAATCACCGGAGAAACCGAGTCCAGTTCAACCGGCATTGTGCTGGTGCCATCGGCCAGGGCAAGTCTTGCGCCTGCAAGCTGGTCCTGCACTACCTGTACGAGCTGGAGTGTCTGCAACCGTTCATCGGCCTTGCTGCGCAGCGACGACTCGAAGCACATGACTTCAAACAGCAGTGAAGCCTCATAGCTCAGCCGCTGATTGTCGCGCAGATTGTCATACTTTGCCCCGGCAAAGCGCACGCGAATCGAAGGTGGCTGCAGGGTCAGAGTGCCATCGTCGAGGAAGTCCTTGTCGCCGATGGAATCAATGTCCACGCTCGTTCCGTAGGCCGTAGGCAGCGAAGTGTTTAGCAGTGCAATCAGCGCTGCTTCCACATCGGCAATCTGAAACTTCGAGGGCGCGCCACTCATTTTGCGCCTCCGAGTCCTGCGCGCTCGCGCGCCTGATTCACATAGCGCATCACGATGCCGCGAATACGGGCGGGGTCTTCAGGCCGGAAGACAAGATAGGGACGCGCCGGGATGTTCTGGAAGCGGCGGTGCCCGCTCACGTTGGTCTGTGTGATGTTGATGCCGGAAACCAGTTTGCGCCGGCGGCCCTTGATCTTGAACCCGGAAGCCGTGTACTGCTCGACTTTGCCAAACTTGTCGCCCGATTTGTCGCGTCGCGTAGACAGATACGAGTATGGATTCACCTGGACATCGCGTCCGGCAATGCGTGCCTGCGGGCCAATTGCGCCGCCGCGGTCGCGCGAGCCGAACTGGTGCACGGCTGCATATTTGAGCGATGTGCCTATGACGACTGCCTTCGATTGCACCTGAAACGTGATGGAGTTCAGCAGGCGGCCCGAATCAATCAGCAGCTTGTGGCCAGGGCCGTATTTTTTTTGGATTGCGCCTGACCGTATTCGGCGAGAGCGGCACCCATGAATTTGCGGGCACGCCCTGCTCGCGAAATGTGCGGCGCACAGAAAGCAGCATGGACGCACCGATCTGACGCATCAGCTCATCGTTCTCTTGCAGGGAGAGACGGAAGCGTCCAAGCGCAACCAGCGCTTTGCTGCTGTCCACCTTGATGACTTCTGTCGCCATCACACATATCCTTCGAGGTGCCCGTCACGAAAACGCAGATGACAATCTTTCTCTGACGGCTCCGGGCCGGAAAGAGACGTTTGCGGTTGTGCATTCGCAGGTTGGTCCAGCGATGCCTTTGCCGTGGCAATGTCTTTCAGAAAAGCCATTGCCTGCTCAAAGCGCTGCTGTACGGTGTCACTGATGCGCGTCTCGCGCCGGCGGCTGAACAGCAGGTACACGGCAATGTCGAGTGTCAGCGACTTAACCGTATCGCTCTGCTGCAAAGGCGTGACGTACCGCCCACGGCAGTAGCTGTCCACGCGGCCCGACGCCTCTTCGAGAGCTGCATCTACGATGGCCGTGTTCACCTGCCCGCTGTTGGCGTCGTCGGTCAGCTCGACCAGGTCCTTCTGCGACATGCGCAGCGGGACGAGGTCGCTTTGGGTCGCGTAGGCCATCGCTTACTCCGCCTTGATTGCTTCCACCACTTTGAGGGCGAGCAGCGGTTTCGCGTCCTCTTTCGTCAGCTCGACGGTCTCGCCCACAATATAGTGCTTAAGGTTGTGACGCAGCGGCTTGAGCACGCGATACGCCTCCACCGGTCCGACATTCTGTTTTTGCTTTGCCATTGCCTCTCCTCCGTTCGTGTGAAAAAGGCGCGCCATGCTTCAGCGCGCCTCAGTTGATCGCGGCGCGATTATCCCTCAATATCGCTGGGGATCGTGCCCATCGTTGGCGCAGTCACAGCGTTGAGGATCGGAATCGCCGTCTCAGGCGCGGTGACTTCGATGCCGTAGTACCAGTCCACTGAGAGCCAGTCGCGCTTGGAATCGCGGTAAGGATCAGGGAACTCAATGACGCCATAGCCGTCCACCGTGTCCGGAGGGCCAGGGAGCTGGTTCCCCTTCTCGTCTACGCCGCCCGTCCATACAAATGTTTTCAGGCAGGAGACTTCCTGCATGGTGGGCGCGGCCTGCGCGTAGGCCAGCACCGCGTTGTTGCCCCACACCCAGCTCGCGTTATTGCCTTTGTCGAGCTGAATGGCGCTTGCTACGACGACCTGCACGCCAAAGGCAGCACTCAACTGCTCCACCGACACCGCGCCCTGGGGGTTGGTGTACTTGAAGCGGTCAATGATATCCGGATGATTGCGCACCTTGGTGAACACTGGATCAGATAGCAACAGCATCATGTCGCTGTCCTGAATACCAGACTGGCGCAGCAGTGCTTTGTAGGCGTCAATCACAACAATTGGGTGCGAGCCGTCGGTACCGGTATTCGGCGTCGAAGGATAGGCGTCCCACATTGAGGTCCCGGAGAGCGTGACCCCATTGGGAAAGTTTGTGACGTTGAGCAGCGTCTGGGCGATGCGTACTTCGCGGTCGAGGTTGATTTGATTGATGAGCTGCTGGGTCAACTGTTTTTTAGTCGAGAAGCCGAGGCCAAGGCCATACTGCTCCGATTCATACGGCACGTTCCCGCTCAGCGCGTGTGATTCGCACATATATGGCTTCGTGCTGTAGCCGCGACGGACCGTGATGGGACGGTCGCCCGGAGCGCGCAGCGTGGAGCTGGGCACGCGCCAGTCATCGCGGTTCCAAACCACGTATTGGAAGCTCTGCCGGTTGACAGGCACGCGCGGCGCGAGCCTCTCGCCCACGAATGCATTGTTGCGGAACTCTTTGGCGAAGTTGCTGAGCGCAACATTCAGCGTTCCGGCTGGCATGGTAGGTACAAATGCACCCATTGATGTTTCCTCCTGCCCTCGCGGGCCTCAAATCTAAAGTCCTGCCTCAGCCCCGGCTAAGGATGCGTCGGCTGCGACAAAAAGACAAAGCCGGTGACGTAATCGCCGGCGTTGGGATTGCCGCTCAGCGAGCGGGCCACAATCCGGTTGCCCGCAGCCGCAGGCACAAACTGCCCCGTGGCATTGATGGCGAGGTCCTGCCCCGGCGTCACGGCTGCGCCGATCTGCAATACGGTCTGCCCTTCCTCGATCACAGCAATGGGCAACTCCAGCGAGACTGCGTCCTCTTCGACCACGCCCTGAATTGCTCCGCCGGCCGTTGTTGCCAGCGTTGCGTGATACTCATCCGAGCCGTAGACCACAGCCAGCCCGCGCTGTAGCGGTAATGCGGCAGGTAGCAGGCTCTCTTTGACCTGCGGGCCTTTCGGCCCTTTCACTTCTACGTTGATGTTTGTCATTGTTTCCTCTCTTTGCTTTTTGCCGATTAGCTAGACCGCGCCTGCGCGGGCCGCGCCGGGCAATGTCAGTTCGGGCCGCTCTGCCACAATCTGGTCGAGTGCTTCGGAGAAGGTGATGTTCTTTTCCTTCTGGCGCGCCTTCGCTGCATCGGTCAGCGGGTCGCCCGTTGAGCCGCTACCCGCGCGAACAGAGCCACCGCTGTAATGCGTTCCCGCTGGCACAATCTTCGGCAGACCTTCCATGAATTGCAGCAGCGCTTCGAGAGGCGTCATATCGCTGCCTTCACCGAACTCCACAGTTGCGGTCGTCTTCGCCAATTCGTCAAAGACAAGGCCGAGGCCCATCTTTTCATAGGCAGGAATCCACTTGCCCGCAGACTTCAGTCGATTGATGGCCTCTACGCTGCGCTGCTTCACTTCCGAACCCGCGATCTTCTGCTCGCGCTCGCTGAAAGCCGCGGTCTGCTTCTTCAGCTCTTCCTCAAGTTGCGCAATCTTCGCCTGAGACGGGGCGACGGCTTCGGCGACGATGCGCTTCACATCGTCCTCGCTGAACGTCTTGACCGCAGGGGCCACACCGAATTTCTCGCGGAACCATGCTTCCAAACGCTCACTAAAAGTTTTCTGATCGTTATCCAAAGTTTCCTCCTCGCCGAAGCTCACCTCAATGAACTCGCGGCCCTCGTCGCTGAATTTGACGTCCTGTAGACCTTTGACTTCCGGAGGCTGTGCGCCAAGATAGGCGACATGCCGCAGGCCGGAGATGTTGCCGCCAGCATCCTGATAGAACGCTGCCGAACGCTTCTTATAGCGGCCCGCCTTGCGGGCCTCATGGAATTTGGGATCAACCTGCTTTTCTTTCGCGAGCAACGTATCGCCGTCAAGCGCAAGGCGCTCAATCCATCCATACGCAGGGAGATTGTCTTTGGGATGGCCCACGCATACCGGGGCCTCATGATAGGCCGGGTCGTAATTGCGGATGACCCGCTCAAGATCGCTACGCGTAATCACGCCTTTGCCCTGCGCTGAGTAATCGCCAGCCCTGAAGATTTCAATCCAGGGGGAGGGCTGCTCAGCGTGCTCAGAGCTTTTGCAGTATTTGTCTTCAAAGTCTTTTGCGTCCAAACCAGCGCGCTTTGCGGCTGCGGCGATCTTGCGCGCCGTTGCCGCCATCGCAGCATCAGGAACATGCTTCTCATGTCCGAACAGCTTCAGCGCAGACTCGATGTGGTCTTTGTCAATCGGCAGGTGCCATGTAGAGATGTCCTTCGGATCGCCAACGTAAGCGAACTGGTCGGCGGTCAACGGCTTGCCATCTACTGTTTTTGTAAGTTCGGCCACGAAGCCAATGTATGCGGGCGAAAACACGATTTGAGCAAGAGAGGACAGATGCGCGAGAGGCGGAAAAGGTGCAATACTTTCGGGTACGCGGCGTAAGCTGAGATGAGAGAAAGGCCGCGTTTATTAATGAATAAGGCTGTGGAAGCCCTTCTGCGGGACAAGCAACCGGGCCAGCAGCGGCAGACGTTCCAGGCCGCTTTCATCGCTGCCTGTGGGCGCGTCTTCTTCAGGAATAGGTATAACCGAACAGCGGCAGTTGAATCCAGAAGGCGGATAGATTTTCAACCATACCGGATCAATGGCCCGCGCGCAGAAGCCATCGAGCACCGCGTGTTCCGGCCTTACGCGCAGATCGCCCACCGTCCAGTATTGCCAGAACGGAAGAGCTTCCATCATGTGCGGCTCACGCATCTGCGCAAGACGGCCTGCGCTGTATGCCTTCTGCATCGCCGTCTGAAACGCCGTGTCAAGCGTGAACGCATTGATCTGCTGCACACCCGCTTCACCGGTGAGCTTTTTGACTGCCGCGCGAAATTCCGCATCTGTCCCGCCTTTGCGCGCGATCTCGGCCAGCGCCTCTTGTACCTGCTGCACCAGCCGCACGTCGCTTGCTCCGGCAAGCGTGAAGGCATCTCTACGATACTGCGCAGTCAGCCCGTCGAAGACATCGCGCGTAACAGGGACGAGCCGCGTAATGTAATCCGCCACATCGTCGCTGGAGATGTTGAAGCTGATGCCCGCCGAGAGCAGCGCATCGTTATCGCCTTCATCGAACCGCACAGAGCCGGCGGCGGGGCTCAGCGGCAATTTGCGTTTTGTTTTGAGATAGCCATGACGCACAATCTGCAGCCGTCCCAGCAGGTCAGCGGCAGCAAGTTTGCGCGCCAGCACTTCGCTCATGCGCTGGACAAAAGCGTTGTCCCGCGTTAGGCCGTGCCACCCCAGCGACGAAGACCTGTCGCTAGGGACCCCGGATTGGACGCGCAGTTCCACTTATGCCGCCTCCATCATGGTATGGCCGCCGCAGCAATGTCGCGCGTCCGTTCGGCGAGTAGCGGTTCCGCGCCCTCCCTGAGCTGCGCAAACAGCTTGTCAAATTCGCGCAGCTCATGCTCGTTTTCCGCAAATGCTTTGTCCGACAGATTGACCTGAGGCGCGGTCGTGTTCGGCGTCAGCACCTGCTCCGGGTCTTCGCCCACGGCCATCGGCACGTCATAGCGGTCAGCCACGTAGCCAACAGTGAATTGCTTGCCCATGCGCTGCAGGCCGGAATCAATCGCGAGCCGCTTGGCCAGGTCTTCTTCCTGCTCAAGGTCAAAGCTCCACGTTGGCATCGGCGCATCCGGGCCAAAGTTCCACAGCACCAGCGGACGCACGAGCTGGCGATTGATGACTGAGGCAACAGCGCGGCACAGCTCCACCGTGCGCTTTTCGAGCGTGTCTGCATGGACTTCACCCTGCGCTTTTGCGCCTGTTCCGCCTTCATTCCCGAAGCTCGTCAGCGTCTCACCGAGAATCTTGCGCGCGATGGAGTACTGCATCGCCTGGAAGAAGTGCTCGTAGACTGCCGGGTCCTGCGTGCGTGCGATCTTCAGCAGATCGGCGTCGTAATTGAAGTTCTGCGGAACGGCAATCGCTACGTTATCAATGATCGCCTGGGCGATGGAGGCAGCCTGCTGGCGTTCGGCAACGTTGTCCGGATCGTTGTAGCGCACAACTGCTGTGCCGGGGCCTTTCTCGGCGAACTGCACCCAGAGACGTTGAATGTTGCGTTTGAACCAGCTCGGCCAGAAGACGCTCTTGAGCAGCGGACGGCCCATGCGGTTGCGCGCGCGCTTGCGATATGTGAAGACGATGAACTTCTCTTCCGGCACAGGTTCGCCAGTCGAGGCCCACGGCTGCGAAAGAAACTGCAACGGCCCCACCTGCGGCTGATAGCGCTGCCCAAAGAGAAAAAGTTCCTGCGGGCAGTCATTGATCTCAACCAGCGAAGCCTGGCCCATGCTGGTGTCGAAGACCATTTCCTGCACGCTGAAGCCATAGCCAGGCGCGTCAAGAATGCAGTCGAGCACGGAATGAAAATCCGGTAACTTTTCGAGCTGGTCTTCAATGAAGTTGGCGACATCGAGCGCCTGTTGGCTGTCATCGCCAGGCGTCACGCTGCGGTCGCGCTCCAGCACGCTCAGTCGCAACGTGTCGAGCGCATTGGCCACGTCCTCGTCTTTGTCTTCAAGCTCGCGATATAGCATGATGGCCTGCGGATGGTTGTAGACCATCGTGGCCCAAATGCTGCTCGGGTCGCGCTGTCCTCCGAAGGCGAGCGAATTGCGGTAGAGCGAGATCTGCGCTTCATACAGTGCCTGCAGCGAGACGATCTCGCCTCGCTGCGGCAGCGGCGGCACGGCCTGAGTCTGTTCATCGGCCATCAGAAGTAGCCCTCCAGTCTGGTATAAGAAGCGGGCACAGGCGGTGCCTGTATCCCAAGCTGAATCGGACTGGACTCAGCAGCAAAGTCGGCGAGCGCTTTTGCCCAGAAAGCATCGGCGTGCGCATATTTCTTTTTCCTGACGCCGCCCGCGACCGCCGTATCCACCTCGATCCGTGGCGCGTCAAAGGTCACGCCGCTGGCCGTGGACTCTCGCTTGATGGCCATCAGCTCGGTGCGCACTTGAGGCGAGAACGGAATCCGGCTCGCGCGCTTTTCAAATTTCTTCTTGATGCGCACGGCAAGGTCGGTCTTCATCTTTACGCCGTTGTCGTTACTACCCGCAAAGCTTACGCCCATGATGCGCCCGGCGTTCTTTTCCTCGAGGCCATCCACCAGAGCAACACCCATGCCCGTGCGGTCAATCGCCGTGCGCAATGTATGTTTCACCACTGGATTCAGCAGCCGGATCTGCTTCGGAAATGGCGTCGCGTAAATCCAGACCACGGCGCGCGTCCAGGAAACATCGCCGATCTGCTCATCAAGCCAGAGCGTCGTGGCATCATGGTCGCGGCCCACGTCAATGCCCGCGTAATAAATGCCGCCCATTTCCATCTTCTGCACGATTTGGTCGAGCGCAGTGTCCGGTGAATCCGGCCCCAGCACGATGAGCGGGCAATCAAGCTGCGGCTCTTCGCACATACTGACCAGATCGAGCGGCAGCCAGGAGCCGGTGCTCTTCAGGAAGACGCAATAGAACTCCTGCGCGATGATGTCTTCGTCTTTGATGAGATCGCGCATCTCCTGCATATTGATTGGGCAACCGTCTGCGATGGCCATGTCCGCATTGATCCAATGCACCGACCAGCCTTTGTAAGTGGTGAAGTTGTGCGCAGGAGGAACACCATCCATCAGTCCCAGCTCTTTGCAGAGATCGTAGAACTTGCCCTGTTCGCCGTTCGGCGTCGAGAGCACGCGCACTTTGTGGCCCAGCGCCACCTGCCGCGTAATCGCGGCCCAGATGGCATAGCTCTCTTCATGGTGCGCAAATTCATCGAGGATGGCGTTGCCGGGATATCCGCGCGCCGTGCGCGGATTGGCAGGCAGCGCAATCAGCCGGGCGCCATTCGGCATCACGATGCGCTGCTGGATGGCTTCGATCCTGCCCAGCTCGTCCCACCAGTCTTCATCCTGATAGAGCTGCGCCGCGCCATACATCAGCTCGATGAGCTTGTGGCAGGTTTCGATGAACTCGACCGACTGCGCCTTTGATGCGCTGAGCACGGTCCATGTGGTGTTAGGCGTGATGAGGCAGTCCTCAACCGCTTCAAGGCCGGTGGCAAAGGAGAAGCCAATACGCGCAGACTTCACCGCGATCTTGAAGCGCGATTTGTCATTGATCCAGCGCTTCTGATATTCACGCAACGGCAATGCGGGGGACATCTCAGGCATGTTCTTCCACCTGCTCAACCGGAGGCAGACCGAAGACGCGCTCGCGCAGACGGTTCAGGTCTTTGACGGTAAGTTCGCCTTTGCTGAGTTTCTTAGCGGCCTTTTCGGTTTCGGCTTCGAGCTTGCGGCGCGTCAGCTCTTCGCGGGCCTCAAGCGCTTTGATCTTGCGCTCATCCACGGCTACAGCGCGCTCGCGGATATCATTCGAGCGCGATTGCTGCACAATTTCCGCCAGCGCCAGCAGCGCCCGGGCAGCGTCTTTCTGCGATTTGCTGTCGGTCGCCTGCAACATGCCGAAGATGATGTCGCGCGCGGCATTCATCACCGCTTCGTTGGTTTTGTCGAGTCCGGCGGATGCGAAGACTTTCGCAATAGAGCGCGCCTGCTCAGCGCGTTCCAGGACTTCTGCCGCTACCTGCTCCACGCGCATGTCATACCAGCGGTGCAGGTTCGAGTGAGGAATACGCAGGCCCGGGAACAGCTCAAGAACAGAGGTGGGCAGCGCGTCCCAATTCACAAAACCGCCCTTGTTCAGCGGCAGCGAGGAAAGCTCTTCGATCTCAATCCACGTCTTGCCCTGTGCGCGCAATTGCTGGATGGCCTCGCGCACCTCGACCGGGAGCCGGTCTATCCTGAGAGGCTGTCGTGTGCGGCGCTTTTCGCCCGTCTTTGGTCGTTTCGCCATAGCGCCTCAATCGAACAAAACATCTTCGTTGCTTTTGCGCCGCGTCACCAGGCCGATGCCCGCCGGCGTCAGTTCAATCTGCCTGATCTCCGTGCGCCCGGTGTACTCGTTCGTCTCCTGCTCGAAGCGCAGATAGCCAAGAATCTGGAGGTCCTGCAACATAGTCAGCACCTGATTGCGGCCCATGTTGTAGCCCATGTCCTGCAGAATGCACCAGACTTCGTAGTCATCCATGCGCGACATCTGCTGCTCATGGCCGTAGCGCACCATCTTGAGGATGATTCCCCGTTTACGCCTGATCTGTATCAGTTCCGCGCTCATCTTTTTTCAGACCTTCCCAAGGCATCTTTGCGTGCAACCGCCGCAGCGAGTCACCCACCGCTTCCAGCATTTCGTCCTGCCGGTCCAGCCGCTCATACAAGTGAGGCAGCTCGCGCGATACATAAATGCTCATTCTCTGTACTTCTTCAAACTGGCGGCTCCCCTGGTCCGCCAGGCGTGTCAAAGCATCAGCCGTCCGCGCCGATGCCTGCGCGCCTTCCTTCGCACTTTCAGCGATCATCGTTACGCTCTCGCGCAGCGTGGCATTTACCCCGGAAAGGAACGAACCCAGCGTGAAGATGGCCAGCAGCGCAATCAGAAAGGCAGGACCCCACGATTGCAGCAAGGCGAAGGCTTTTTCGGGCTGGCGCTGAAGCAGCTCATATCCGCCCAGGATGACCGCCGCGCCACTGGCCCCGCCCAGCGCAATGCTCACGCTGCGAAACACTCCGGTGCGAAAGCCAATCCGGACATCCGTCGAATGCCCTTTTCCACCCAGATCAAGACCCGTCATAGACACCCACAAAACCCGGAACAGGACCCAAATCGCACCCCCGATTTCCGAAAACTGCCAAATCTGCCATCCCGACCCGTTCTGGAATACCCAAATTAAATCTGACAAAATTTTTTAAGGCGTTTTCTCTGCCCGGATGACCCTTACCCCCATCCGAAGCCTTTCGACGCCTTAAAACGGCTTTAAACGCGAAATTTCGCGTTTTACGAAAAATCAACAACTTACGGCCTCTGCCCGGGACGGCCACTTCCAGACCCCCGTGATCTCGAATCCTTCACTCCAGACGGCCACAATTACGGCAGGAAGAACTTGTGCCTGGTTCCCACCCCATGCCTCCTGCTCGGCAGCAGTCGGAAGATAATGAACAATTCGTCCAATCGCCGGTTTCAATTCCGCTCTCCTTTTGCCTCTGCCCACGCCGGACGCTGGTTGGCTTTCCGGCGTGGGCTTCGGCGACCTCATCATCAAAAAAAATGCCGCTAGACCTTTTTGCTCAGCTCGTCCTTCACGACGGCAATCTCCTGCTTGATGCGGACTTCCACGCCCTGCAGGAGCTTCTCAACATACGTTTTGATTTCGCTGATTATGTTCTTGCCGAAGACCCGCTCCACCAGCAGCCCGGTCGCCAGTCCCACGCCTGCGCCAATCAGAAATTCCATTTGCATCCTCCTATTCGGACGGCTTTGGGTTTGCCGCCCGGTTACTCCACGCCTCAGTCAAGCGGTTCACGCCATAAGTCGCCGCCGCGATGGCAGAAACAAAACCCGTGAGCGCTCCCACAAACTCCGCAACTTCAGAGAGCCGCAACGGACTCCGCACCAGAAACAGCAGCCCCGTAATCCATCCGCAGGCGAAGACCACAACCAGCAACAGGCACAGCCGCGAACTGGAGCCGACGCCGTCCTCGCTCAAAACTTCGCGCAGCCATGCCTTGATTGCGCTTACCACTTGTGTCCCGCCGCATAGCCAACACCCGCGCCGATCCCAATCCATTTCGCCGCAATCAGCGTGCGATGCAGCCATGTGCCGCCTTTGGCCGTGGCCTGCCATCGGTCGCGCTGCATCTTCGTGGCATTCAGTTCGGCAGTGAGGTCAGTTTTGTCTTTCGCACAGGCATCAAGCTTCGCCTGTGTCTCGTCGCAGGAGAGCTTGTAATCGCGCAGCGTGGACAGATCTGCCGCCGGAATCTCGACCACCGGCGCGGACGGCAGCGTCGCCTGCTTGCCGTCAATCACCGTCGTAATTGCAGGCCGCTCGACCACCGTCATCGGCTGCGGCAATTTCGGAAAGAGCTTTGCTGTACCCGCCACGAACTGTTGCGGCGTGATGGGCTGTTTCTTCTGCCCTTCAAGCGCTGCAATTTTCTGCTGTAAATCGGCTGCTGTTTTCGCCTGGTCGGCTTTGGCTGCGTCAATCACTTTCTGCTGCGCAGCCTGCACATTTTCGGCCTGCACGCGGGCCTTTCGCTCGCGCTGCCATTCGTGCGCGGCAAAAATCACACCAGCAATCAGCAGGATGATCAGCGCAGCATCAATTCTTTCGCGCGTGGTCATGCCGCCACCTCTGCCTGGTTCGCGGGCGGCTCCGGCTGAATGTCATACTGCGTGAGGTCATATTCCTTCACCAGCGACATCAGCAATGCCGCATAGTCCGGATTGGTGGAGTAACCGCAGCGCTGAAGCTGCCCGGCGAAGGCCAACACATCATTGCGCACAGCCATCGCTGCTTTATAACGCGGGGCCAGCGCCAGCAGCCGCGCGTGCGCGGCAAAGCACATTGCAGGCGAAGGGTATTTGGCGAATGCGGCCATCACAGACGTTCTGCGCCCGTCCACAAACTCGATTGTCGGAAATTCTTCATAGCTGTCCGGCAAAGCATTCGCCGTCGCCTTGATGCCGAAATAGTTATTGCACTGCTTCGCCAGCGCGCTCTGCCCCCAGCCAGATTCAAGAATGGCCTGCGCAATGGTGATCGAAGCCGGAACGCCATAGACGCGCTGCGATGATTGCGCGGCGGGCACCACGTTGCGCAGAAAATCCGATTGCTGCTGGTTCATACCGCCGCCTCCGGCGTGGCAACAGCCACGGCCTGCGCTTCACACGCGGCGCGACGCGTCAGCCAGCATTTGGGGCAGAAGTGGAACAGGACAAAACAGAAGACGCGCGAGGTACCCTTGCCGCGAAAGACGCGGGAGCAGTGCGAACATTTGATAGCGCGGCCTTGTTTCGGCATCGTCTCACCTCAGCCGAACGGCCAACCCGGGAGCGCTGCGCGGAGCAGTCAAGCACTTCAACCGGTCCGCGAGTTACACGCTCTGCTCTGGCACTCCGCGATTCTCCTTTCGGTGAAGTCGCGGCTTCCGACCGTTCAGGTCTGTGGTGAGACTAAAGGGCAGCAACGCTGCGCTATGAGAAAGCAGGAGAAGTAGGAAAAGATGCAATAGGTGGGCTCAGCTATTCAGAGAGTCTCATTAGCCGGCTTCGATGAGCGTGAGCGCTTCGGAAGATTCGCCTTCGACTCCATATGCAACCTGGCCAGTGCCCGCAGCAGGAAGTCTGGAAAACCCGCGAAGACATCTTTTGTCTCGAACCCGATATTTCGCGCAGTCTGCGTTCCCTTGCAGATGGCGAAGCCATAATCATACCGCGTGAATGTGGCAATATCTTTGTATTTGAAGCGGATGGCTTTGTGACTCCCGCGAAAGAGAACGGCACGGTCCGTCAGCGCGAGCAGCCCCGCATCTACCGGAATATATCCCTCGCTGATAGAAGCCGGCGATGAGTTGCCCCCATGAAGATACACTCCGGGCGCAACGCGCACGCTCATTCCTGCATAGCCGCGCATGGAAGAACGCACGACTTTGTCTTCCATGTATTGCGTATCCGGGAAGGCCCAGACGATGACTTCTCCGGCTTCAAGGTTGAAGGGGCTGCGTTCCACTACACAGCGCTGTGGAATTTTCCCTTCATCCAGGTCGCGCATGGCGCAGAACCGGACGAGCTTGTTCCACCCTGCATTCGGGATTTTCTCCCGCTCGAACTTGTAATGATTGAGAAGCGCTCCCGCAAGCGACTCTTCGGCTGCCGTCGGAGGCTGGTTCCCGCCGACCAGGTCACCGATCCAAGCGCAAAAAGCCCGCCAGAGGACCTCATTTTTTCCGTCAGCGATGGGATCAAGCAATGAAGTGAGTTCTTCGACGGAAACAGCACCCGCCGGAGCTGAAGCCATCAGGGTCTTCGCTTCCTTCGCCATGGCAGTGGTCTGGTTTTCTTCTTCAATACGCTGCTGCTTAAGGCGCGCATGTTCCTCTGCGCACTCCGGATGCTCATGCTTAAAAATCCCTACCCACTTGCCGCAGAACTTGCATTTGCCGAATCCCGCTTTCGGCTCTTGCTCCAATAAAGGCAGAGGATCATCAAAGATAGGCATTTTTCTTCTCCCGGTTGGGATCCAAATTCTTTTCTTATCGCAGGTCCTTAATGCATTTTTCCGCTTTTTCAGCGGCTTCAACAGCAATATTCTGGCGCAACCGTGTGTCTTCTATTGACATGGAAGAATTTAACGATTCCACAGCTTCCAGATATTCCTGAACGCACTTCACAATCTGTTCATCTTTTGTGTTCAGGCCATATGATTCCAGCGCAATCAGCCGTTGGCGCGCGGCCAGATCAGCTTCCAGAAATGCCGTGTTACCCTGGTAATCAGCTACAGTTTCAACTGCACCATAGGCTTGTAGTATCTCCGAGCGGATAGCGCGCCGATGCAGTACGTAGGTAATTGCGCATGATATGCCCGCAAGAATCGCAACGCTGAGAAGTAATAAAACAGTCTTTAAAGGCTTCTGCATTTTTTCTTCTTGTCATGAGTTCAACAACGCAGATCAAGGATAAAGCGGTACAGCTCTTATATTCTTTTTTTTCTATTTGTGACATCAGGGCCGGGAGCGTCAGCGATCCACTTCACAAGACGGCCAACAATACTTCCATTTCCGCTAGGCCGCAATAACCGCGCCTCAGCATTTGGCCGCAAAGGTAAAAGAAGATAGGCCGATCCGTCTTTGCGGAGTTTCATTGGCTCGATACCTTCCTCCGTTCGGACAGCAACAATTTGTCCGATTAAACGATCGGGGTCGCGCCAATGAACATCAATCAGGCCAATAATTTCCCCTTCCGTGAACAGGGAACTCAGGTTAGAGAATTTTACGGCGTGGATGGCAGATTCTTGAGGGAACCATCCGGCAGGCAAAGGCAGAGAATCATCTATATTCACAGCTTCCAGAGCGTCCTTCGTCCCTAGTTTTTTAGGGTTTTTTAATAAAGGGATTTTACGCACCGGATTAACGATAGGTAAAGGCTGCATTGCGCCTTTGGCTGTGGGAATCGCTTTGGCGACGACCTCAGTGGTCGCCATAAGAATTTCAGGTGGCATGGGCGAACCCAGAAAGTAGGTGTCTGGCACTCCAGCTTGGTCGAGGAAAAACATCTTGTCTTCAGGGTCTTCTGCCAGCTTTGCTATCCGCACAAAAGCATCCGGAGTCGGGCGGTTCTTTCCCTTTTCCCAATTGGAGACAGTCCCCTGGTTCGCGCCGAGCGATACAGCAAACGCGCTTTGATTCATCTGCAACTTTGTCCGAAGGGCCTTAATTCTACTCCCGATATCATCAGCGCGTTTTTTTTTCACAGGCACACACTTTTCCCTTGACGGAATATGAAAGCGCGCATTATGCTCACTTTCATAATGACGAGATATTCCACGGTTAATGTTATCCGAATCAGAGCGGAACTTGAAAAGGCCGCTCGATATCGTGGGATTTACACCAGGGTTGCTCGCCAACTTGGCGTTTCCTCCCACCACGTTAAAGAGGTTGTTATGGGTCGCCGCCACTCCGTGAGAGTGATGCGAGCGTTCAAGCAGGAATTCAGCAAAATCGTTTCGGAGCGTGCTGCATGAAATCATCACATGCACAGTTTCCGAGGCAAGGTGCTTTATCTGCAACGGCTAGCTCTTCAGAGAAATTTTCCGGGAACAACCAGACCAACTTATTCCAATCGGCTTCTGAGGTGCAGTTTGGCTGCTTTGATGATGGCGAGTTGGTACGAAAGGTCCTTACGGACTCGATCAGGAAATGCAAGAAAAGCCGCGCACAGCTTGCAGAAGAAATCAGTTTTCTCAGCGGACGCAAGCTAACGGAAATATCACTTAACAAATTCACCGCCGAGAGCCGAACAGATTACCGCTGGCCTGCAGAACTTGACCGGGCCTTCTGCCATGCGACCGGGGATGACACACTGCTGCGCTGCCGGGCAGAGCTTGCCGGCTATAGGCTCATCACCGCCGACGAAATTGAGCTTTTGGAACTTGGCCGCGAATATCTTCGGCAAAAGCGGGCAAATGAACGCGTTCAGCTCTTAGAAAAACGGCTGCAAGGGGTGGAACTGTGACCAGACGCACTCACCGCGCCAATGATGGCGTTTCAATTCGCAGCGTTTTGAATAGGGCGATTAAACGCTCCGGGAAAAGCAGGGCGCAAATAGCAGACGACATGAGCAGGCTTCTTGGTGTTCGGGTAACTGAACATATGCTTAATGCCTTCACTGCCGAGGCAAAATCAGCGCACCGCTGGCCTGCGGCATACGACATCGCTTTCTGTGAAGCCGTGGGAGACTACAGGCTCCTGCGTGATCGCGTGCGCCGTGCAGGTTTTCGCATGGTCGGACACAAAGAACTTCGTCTGATCGCGATAGGCATAGCTTATGCGAGAAAGCGAAAAGCCGAGCGGTTCCTTGTTGATGTCACCGGGGAGGAAGAATGAGCGCGCAGGCGGCAATCTACGTTCTGCCTGCGTCAACGGCACCGGAGCAGGCAGGTGAGTGGCTGACCACTGAGCAAGTGATGGCGGTCACAGGCTGGAGCGACCGTTGGTTGCGGAAGCAAGCCGAGATTGGCAATATCGTCTCGCGTGAATCCGGCCAGTTTGCGCGAAATGGCCGTCGCATTCGTGAATATCTTGCGGGGTCCTTGCCGCCGGAGGCCCGCAGGAAGATGACTGGTGGGGAGCAATCCGTGAGCGCACCGCAACCCGCCGCTCTTACGCTCTTCACCAGTCAGCCCTCTGACACGTTGGCGCGCGTGACGCTGCCCGACCCGGAAGACCAGGCGCAGGCAGAACAGCGCCTTGCGGTTCTCGACCCCATCGTCAATTACAATCCGGAGCGCTACGCGCAACTTCGCCTCAGCGATGGCCGCGCGGTCACGTCGCGCTCGCGCATGGTGCTGTATCAGGCGGAGACACACAGAATTTCTCAGCGCACGGTTAAACTCTGGCTGAAGCGTTACCGCGATGGTGGGTTCCCAGCGCTGGCCGACAAGCAACGCGAGGACAAGAACACTTCGCGCTGGTTCCAGCAGCACCCGAAGGCCGCTGCGCTGGCGGCCTATCTCTACCTGAATTGCAGGCAGAGTTATCGCGTCTGCCACGAAGCGATTGTTCAGGATGCGGAGCTGCTCGGCGTGACTCAACTGCCGAGCTACAACACCGTCCGCAACTGGCTGGCCAGTGCGCCGCCTTCTCTCCGGACTTATGCCCGCGAGGGCCGCCGTGCATATCAGGAGCGCATGGCCCCGTATCTCAGCCGCAGCTACAGCGATGTGTTTGCCAACCAGATATGGGTCAGCGATCACATGATCCATGACGTGGAGGTGATGAACGATTGCTTCTTCGAAGCGCCGTATGGCGCGCCGATTCGGCTGCGCTTTACCTGCCTGCTGGATTTCCGCTCGCGCTATGTCGTGGGCACGAGCTGGGCGTGGGAAGGCAGCTCGCGCTCGATTGCCACAGCCATGCGCCGGGCATTCGCCCAGCATGGCCCATGCGAGCATTTCTACTGCGACAACGGCAAGGACTACCTGAAGGTTGCCAAAGGCGCGCTGCCTGCGTATCTGTCCGACCCGGAAGAAATTCGCGGCTGGCATGAGCGCGAAATGCTCGAGATCGAACAGCAGGGAATTCTGGCCCGGCTCGGCATCAAGGTCACGCATTGCATCGTGCGTCATCCGCAATCGAAGCATGTGGAGCGCTTTTTCGGCACCCTGCATCAGCAGTTTGATAAGCGTTTCTATCAGAACTACACCGGAGGCGCTTCGCACCTCCGTCCGGATGCCACATCTGCCGCAATGCAGATGCACCGCAAGCTGATGAAGCATGGGCGTGTGGATGAGTCGCTGCATCCCCCGGCAAGCGTCTTCATCGCGTTGTGCATGGCATGGATCGAAGAATATCACCAGCGCCCGCACTCCGGCGAAGGCATGGACGGACGCACTCCGGCTGAAGTCTTTGCATCGGAGCAGAATCCCGCGCGCGGCGCGCAACGTCTGGATAGCCAGTCCCTTGCGCTCCTGCTTGCCGAGCAGACGCGCCGCAAGGTGCGCGAGTGCGCCATCGAGCTGAACAAACGCCGTTACATCCACTACGACGCAGTCTCACGCGATGTCCTGCACGAGATGAATGAGCGCGAGGTCATCGTGGCCTACGATCCGCTCGATCCGGACGGAGTCGCAGTTCTCGATGCCGGCGGGCATTTTCTTTGCTGGGCGCGTGCTGAAGAGCGAATCGGATTCGATCCTGCCGACAAAGAAATCCAGCGCCGGATTGGCGAGAGCATGGCAGACCGCCGGCACTTTGAAAAATCCGTGCGCAATGCGTTGGACAGCATCAGTCTCGCAGCGCGCGCAAATGGCGCGCGGCCCCCCGTCGCGATGCTCGCTGAACGCGCGAAGGTTTCCCCCATCGTAGAGAACGCGCTGACACACCGCGCTCCCAAACTGAAACCCGATCCTGAAGCAGCCGCGCCCCCGTCGGCTGCCGATATCGCAGCTAATTTTCTGGAGGCACTCAAGTGAGGAAAGGGGAACACCGCGAATACGGTATTCGCCGGATTGACAACGACAACAGCCGGCGCCTGGAGGCAAATGCCCGGGAGCGCCGCAATCACATTGTCGCGGTCAAGGACTACATCCAGCGCGCGGGCCTGCACCCGAATGACTTCGCGCGCCGCATCGGCTATTCCGGCGTCACGCTCGGCTTCTACCTGCGCGATATGTACCACGCCGCCGCGGGCAATGACGCGCGCATTCGCAAAGCCATTGATGAGTACATGCGCGCACACCCGATAGAACCGCCGCACCGCGTGGTCGGCGAACTATATGACACGGCGAACGTGCGCATGATCCGTGACACCTTCCAGAAGCTCCTCCCAAAGCCGGTCGCTTATATGATCTATGCGCCTCCGGGATCGCAGAAGAGCTTTGTGCTGGAGCACGAGGTTGCGCGGCTCAATCGGGAAGAGCTGGCAAAGAATGGACATGGGCGTCGCGCCTATTACGTCTACGCACGGCAGAACCTGCGCCCGCGCGATCTGATGAAGCGCGTGGCCGCGGCCTGCGGCTCGCAGGCAGGGAATGACATTGACCGGATGCTCTCGAATATTCGTTTCGATTTCCAGAACCGTCGCGTGCTGCTCGTAGTGGATGAGGCCCAGCATCTGGAGATTGAGTGCTTCGAGGTTTTGCGCGAGCTGCTCGACCAACCGCCATTTTTTTCATTGCTCTTTGCCGGGTCGCATGACCTGAAACAAAAATTCGACCGTTTCTCGGCCACTCTGGAGCAGTGGAACTCGCGCATCATCGCCAAAGTCAAACTGCCCGGCCTGCTGCGGGAAGAAGCGCACGGCATTGTGCGCCGTGAGATCGGCGCCCTGCTCGCGCCGATGCAGCCCGAAAAAGCCACAGCGCTGGTCGAAAAGCTCATTGACCAGGCCGTGACGAAGGACGCATTTGAGCGGGGCCGCACCTACATCAACATCCGCACGCTGACCAACGCGCTCGACCAGATTCGTCAGTCAGCCACCGAAGCCAGTGAAACGAAGGAGGCAGTGGTCGCATGAATTCCTACAAAGAAGTTCTGCGTTGCAAGTACGGCATGATTCGCTTTGAGGCTGCGCATGTAGACCCATTGCTTGGCGGTGTGCCGCCTGAAGACGTCGAGATCACGGTACATCCGCGTAAGCCTCGCAGCCTCGGCGACATGCTTTGCACTGTGTTTCTGCTCACGGTTGTGGTCTGGCTGCTGGTCGAAATCGTTCCGGCATTCTTTGATGGCCGCGTGGCCCAGGCGGTGCAGTAGCCCATGATCTGCACACCAGTCAAACTCGACACCTGCACCGCGATTCTGTGCAGAAGTGGCCGTAGGCCGCGATGCAAATTTTGCAACACCGGCGTTGCCACGAAGCTCTGCGACCATCCAGTCCTCAACGGCACCTGCAATGCACCGATGTGCGACCGCTGTGCTACGAACATCGGGCCGGAGATGGACTACTGTCCGCTGCACACCCGGCACCGCGAAAGACAGCAATCGCTCTTCGCGGCAGAAAAGGAGACACGCTGATGCAATACCCAAACTATTGCTGCGATGTATGCGGCAAAGACAAAGGCGAGACAAACCACTGGTTTGCCGTGTGGGCGATCAACGAAATGGAGTTCAAAGTGTTGCCTTGGCAGGAAGCAGTCGAGACTTCCAGTCTTGAGAACTGTCAGCACATCTGTGGCGAAGAATGCCTGCACAAGCGGCTCTCACAGTGGCTCGATATCAACAGCAAAACCACACCTGCATCACCGGAGGCAGTATGACACCTGAAACCATTCGTCCCACGCCGGAGCAGATTGATGCGCTGGCCGAACGCTATGAGTCAGTCAAACAGGAATTGAACGAGAAGAAGGCCGAGTTCGAGTCCATCGAGCAGGAAGCGATTGCGATGGTCACGCAATATGGTATGGTCCCGCCCTATGCGGAGAAGTCGCGGCGTCTGCGCGGCCACCTGGCAGAGCTGACCGTTACCAAAGGCGACACGCTCACCGTCAATGATGATCGCGTCACAGACCTTAAAGAAGCGCTGGAGGCCAATGGCCGGGGCGAGTTCTTTGGCCGCCTGTTCACGCTGCGCTCGAAGTATGAAGTGGTAGAGGGCGCAACCGATGCACTCAAGACCGAACCGCTGCCGAAGCGACTGGCCGAGAAAGTCCTCAACTTGTGGGGACGCTGCATCACCGTACGTTCAAAGAAACCATCTCTCAAAGTCGTGATCGCTGGCTCAAATACGCCAGCGAAGAAAGGCAGAAAGCAATGACTATGCAGCACACGCTCAGCGAGCGCGAATTGCAGGAATTGTGCATCCTGCAGGAACTGGCATCCGGATACAAGTCATCCATCGAAATAGCGCAGGCGCTCTGGGACAACAAATGGTCTATCTCGCTCGATGAGATCAGGCAAAGAATCAATGAGCTGTCCCAATACGGCCTCGTCCAGATTACGGTCATGAATCTTGTGAGCATTACGGATGCAGGCAAGCAACGCTTGGATGATCTCATCCAAACACGCGATGAGAAGGGTGAGTTCCGCGATCTCGTGGAAAAGACCACAAAATTCCTCGATGAGCATTATCCGGAGTTCGGGCGAAAGCACGCCACCGAAGAGCTACAATCCATCAACGTGCAACTGAGCGAAGATGCCCTCGACGCCTGGTGGAACATGCTCTCGCCGGCGCAGAAGGGCGAAGTCGTCAGCAGCCAATGGGAGAGCGAGCTGGCCAGCAAGATGCAGCTAAGCTTCTGCAAGAGGGCCGCACGATGAAGACGCTGGCTACATTGTTGAAGATAGCCGATGACAACATCGAGCGTGCGCGTGAAGAACTGACGTTATTGCGCCTGTATGTTGACATTCCCCACAAGCGAGTGGAAGAGTTTCGCGCACGCATGTCTGCCACCGTGTGCTTCGACCTCGCCATAAAGAGCGCAGCAATCAAGCGCAGAAAGATGGTGCAGTGATGCTGCGCACTTTTATTGCTCTTGAATGCGATTCGTGCAAAAGGATGTATCCCAGCACAGGGCTGAGGGACGGAGCGTTCATCACTCCCCGCGATCTGCGCGATGACGCGCGCTGCGATGGATGGTCGCGCCGCAAGCTGGAAAGCGGGCGGATGCGAGAACTCTGCCCGGACTGCGCAAGAAAAGCGGGGAAGCGATGAACGGGCATTTGTTTCCAGACCGTGTGATTGAAATTGACCAGTACATTGCCAGCCTGCTGGTGGGCGAGAGCGGTGGCCCTCTGGGCCTGCGCCTCCAACCGGAAGAAAAGGCCGTGCTCCAGGCCATCCGTTACCATCGCGGCGCAGGCAATGCCTTGCCGATCCGCGAGCTGACGCAGCGCCTGAAGATGAGTGACCGCCAGATCAAACTTATCGTGCGCACGCTGCGCATCAGCTTCCGTCTGCCCATTGGCAGCTCGAAGCATGGCACAGATGGCGGTTACTTCATCATCATCACGCCGGAAGACCAGGCGGTCTTTCTGAAAGGTCCGCTCGACCAGATACGCGCCGAACTCGAAGTCGTGCGCGCCGTGGCCGGCCACCAGTCCGCGCTGGAGCTGCTCGGCCAACTTCAACTTGAGGCAAAGCAATGAACGAGCGGAAGACAAAGCCGTGCTGTGTCGCCGGCTGCAATGCCGTTATCCGAAGCGAATACCTGATGTGCGCCCGTCATTGGAAGAAGGTTCCTCTGCGCATCCAGCATGAAGCCTGTCGCACGTTCGATGAATGGAAGCGGGGAGGCAGCGTCCGCGCTTATCTTCTCGCCACGGTCCGCGCCCAGATCGCCGTTGCAGAAGCCGAAAAGAAAACGCGCATGATTGAGGTTCTGGAAAAAGAGATCGCCGCCATTGAGGCCCGCATAGCAAAGAAACCCGAGGTGGTGGCATGAGGCTGCGGAAAATAATCCTATGCGTGGACGATAACGAAACCGTCCTGGGACTGCGCCGAATTGTGCTGGAAACACACGGCTTTCGCGTGCTGACGGCAATGAGTGGCGAGGAAGCCATTCTGATATTTGAGCAGCAGCGGCCTCACCTGGTGCTCACTGACCTCATCATGCCTGGTATGAATGGCAACGACCTCGCAGCACGCCTGAAGGATATAGACGCCGAGGTACCAGTAATTATTTATAGCGGTGCCACGATGAACTATTCTGCCGCGCACCATGCAGATTCCTTTTTGCCAAAGGGTGCATCTGCTGCCGAAATGCTTTATCGCGTAAAACTGCTTACGGCCCGCAAGCCGGGGGCACACAAAAAGAACCTCGCCCAATCGGTAGCATCAAGTGAAGCCCTACGGAGGTCAGCATGACCTTCCGCGCCATCGCCCAACAAATCGGCGAGCTGGTCGAGCAGAAGAACGCTGCCTACGGCAACAGCTTTGCCAAGACGGGTGAGTTTCTCGGCCTTTTGTATCCAAACGGTATTTTGCCGGAGCAGTACGATGATGCGCTGCTCATCACGCGCATTTTTGACAAGCTCCAGCGCATTGCCACGGACTGCGATGCGCTGGGCGAATCACCATACAGAGATATTGCAGGGTACGGCATCCTCGGCGCCTCCCTGCATGAAGTGAAACAGGGGAAGGAGAACGATGCCACTTCAGTGCCAGCGGCCAGGATGCAGCAATCTGGTCAAACATCCCAGAATGAGGTTTTGCAGCGAGGCGTGCGTGCTCGCCGACTTCCGCGCGGAGCTTCGCAGTCAGATATGCGAACAATGCGGAAAGAAACGCAAACGCGGAAGACCACGAAAACAGAAAAGTAAGGACTGAACGATGGAAGCGAAGATCACACCCGCACAGATGAAGCGCCTGCAGGTGCTGTATGCACAGCTCGTACGCAGCACCTTCGATGGTGGTGACGGCAGCCGTGAAGCGCGGCTGGCCTGGGCCTCGCAGCTTGTCTGCCGGAAAATATCTTCGTTCAGCGACCTGACTTTCAACGACGCGAAGCACCTCATTGATATCACGCAACAGCAGCTCGGCGTGAAAGCACCGGCAAAAAAGCGGGAACGGCTCAGCCGTGAGGCCGCCCTGCAGGCGGGCACAGAAGGCCGTCGCGATGGCTCGCCTGATAAACATACGCTCGTAGGCCCGCACGACCTCGCGCGAATTCAGTACGCACTCGACCTACTCGGCTGGACACAGGAGCAACTCGAAGCATGGCTCCGCTCACCGCGCTCTCCTTTGGGTAAGCGCTCCAATCCAGCAATCCGTACCGTCGGTGACGCAAACCGCGTCTGGTGGGCACTCAAGCGCATGGCGCAATCGCGCGGCGTGTGGAGAGATGAAGGAGAATACAGGAGACGGACCGCATGACGCTTGAACGCGCAGCGAGATTACTTATCGAAGCCGCAACCGAAGCCATTCTTACCCACGAGAAGACCGCCAGCGTGGTGCGCCAGCTACATACTGCTGGCATTCGCGTAAACGGAGTGATGATTGAAGCGTTGATAGAGCGGCTGCCTGAACACATCCAGTCAGATGCCGATTTCCTGCGGAAATTGCATATCGTGCCCGATGTCGAGGTGCGCGAATGAGCTTCCGCGTGCCAGACCAGCTTCTGTTACCGTGGCACCCGCGCCGCACCATCTCGGCTGCGCGCGCGGCGGAGATTCTCGATGTTTCCATCAACACCATTTGCCGCATGATCGAAGACGGCACTCTTCAGGCGTACAAGATCCGCCCGGACAAGTGGAACAGCCCGTGGCGCATTAACTACGACTCACTGATGAAGTACGTGGACACTCTGCATGAGCGCAATGGACTCGATAAGCGCTATGTGAGCGAATAGGCAGCTTGCAGCTATTGCATCTGTCGCTGCATTGTCAGCAGAAAGCACGCCACAACCGCATCATGTTCTCATGGCAGGCTATACGACCGTCAGCGCATCGAACCTGACCGATGCAAGCGGCAATAAGATCAGCAACGCCACAATCAGCTTTCAGCCCTGCAATTCCAGCGGCGTGCCGCTCTCTTTTCAGGTGAATGGCAGCGGGCAGGCAATTGATACGCCGATCACAGCGCAGGTCAGCAATGGAGCATTCTCTGTTCAGCTTGCTGACACATCGCTGACCAATCCGAAAAACATCGCCTACAAAGTCACGGTCATTGACAACACCAGCGGCAATAACCTGCTCGGTCCCGGATACGTCATCCAGCCCACAGGGTCCGCGTGGAGTTTTGATAGCTTCATTCCCAATCTGCCTGGGCTGCCTACGCTGATGGCAGTGCCAACGCCGCATAATCGCGGCAACTGGGCACCCAACACTCTCTACAATCAGCTCGATTATTTTTTCTACCAGGGCAGCAGCTATATAGTGAATCAGTCATATCAGAGCGGGTCCACGTTTGGCTCTGTAGACACTGCGAACACCAGCCTGTGGGCCGCCGGCGGCACTTTGTCCGGCACGCTTTCTGCTCCGCTGGTAGCGCCGCAAGGCGCGACCATCACCGGTGGTCTGACGACTGACACGCTCGCGACGTCGAGCCGCAAGCAATATGCAATTGCAGGCAGCACGCAGCGCATTGGCTGGGTAGCTACTGTTGTGGACTCGGCAAAAAAGATTCTTTCCGGAATTGACGGCGCTGGCATCCAGCACTTCTTCTCGAAGATCACGCTTCATCGCGCTGCGACATTTCAGCAAGGCGCGACCATCACCAGCGGTCTGACGACTGACACGCTCACAACATCGAGCCGCAAGCAATACACGATCGCTGGCGACGCGCGGCGTAGTGGCTGGGTTGCTACCGTTCTGGACTCAGCAAAGAAGGTACTTTCCGGGATAGACGGCGCCGGCATCCAGCATTTCTTCTCGAAGGTCACCTTCCACCGCGCCGCGACCTTTCAGCAGGGCGCAACCATCAATGGCGGTCTGACTATCACGCAAGTGACATATGGAGATCAGCCGGGGCAATATTTGTCTGGCTATGGACGCAGTGGATGGCTGACTGCAATCGTAGACGCGTCGCGCAAAATCATCTTCGGCATTAAAAAAGATGGCAGCGTGTGGCTGGGGAGCAAGCAGGTTGCCGTGGTGAGCGGCCTCTCCGGCGTGCAGCAAGCATTTGCTGACGCAGCCAACTATTCAGCTTTCACTATCACCGATACCAGTGGAAAATTTCAGGTGTGCTCGCGCGACAAAGTGAGCACAGGCGGAACAAAGCAGGTCACGTCTTCCGGAAGCAATAACTACAATCCGCGCTTCACATCGGATGGCGCGAAGGTGATCTTCAACACTGATCGCAGTCTCAATCCCCCGCTTGTGCGCGGGCTGATGTACGTTCCGGCTGCGGGAGGTACCGAGTATCCAGTTTTTCCTGTGAGTCCGGGCACAGCCATTTGTTGGGGGGACAGTCTCACGCAAGGCGGCGAAGATGGCTCAGGCGTCACGTATGAGACTGTGCTGGCGACGCTGGTACCTCTCACGCTCACCAACAATGGCATTGGCGGACAGACCAGCACGATGATTGCGGCGCGGCAAGGCGCATACGTGCCGCAGCTTACCGTGAGTGGCAATGCAATTCCTGCTGCGCCTGGCTCAGTGCAGGTCACAGCGATTGACGGGAATACTATCAGCGGCTGGACGCAGGCATTCGCTTTGTTCTTGTCGAGCGGCGCGGAGAATTACACGCACACCGCAAAAGGGACGCTTGCGGGCATTCACGGCACTCTTACGCGAACAGCAACGGGCGGGCCGCCTTCCACAACTGAGACGTACACCTTCACGCCGGATGCAGGCACAACCGGTGCAGCTTGCCCGGCAAATACTCCGTGGATCGCAGACCCGCAGGGCACCGACCAGCAATGGCAATTCATTTGGGTAGGACGCAACGATATCCAAACCGGAAGCGCTGCAGAAATCCAGACGGTGCAGAACAACATCACAGCGATGATCAACTTCCTCAAGCCGCTGAATAAGAAAATCTGCCTGCTCGCTGTCACAAACAAACGGGATGGGACCGAAAATTCAGGCTCGACCAAGTGGACAGCCATCACCAACCTGAACAGCTGGATGCGCACGACGTATCCGCAATATTTCGTCGTGGACGCGCAAGGACGCGATGTGCGGCAGCGCCTCGTGGCCAGCTATAACCCTAACAACTCGCAGGACGTGACGGACCACAGCAACGATGTGCCACCATCGTCGCTCATGTTCGACGTGACCCACCCAAACCAGTATGGTTACACGGTGGTTGCCCAGATACTGAGCGAATTCATCACGGCCCGCAACCTACTTATCAATTAGGAGAACTCATGGCAGACATCCTACAGTACACGAACTACACCAGCTCAGATAACACGCTACCCACTCTCTATGCTGACGCCGCGATTGACGGCGGCACAATTGTGTGCGCCGATTTTCTCGATCCTGCCGGATATCCGAACGGCTCATTGCCGGCTGCGCCCATCGCGGTTGGTCAGCAGTTTTTCAATTATGTAGACCAATTGTTCACCGACTTAGCTCTGACGGGTGCGGGCAGCACGGCAGGCATCGGCACGACGGGGCTGACGTTCGACACTCTCAACGAGCATGTTTCCTTGCCGCCGTCCTGCAAGCTGGCAGCCACAGCTACGCACTGGCTGGTCGGCGGCTGGGTGAAGATCGGCGCAACACAGCCCGGCTCGGGCATACCGTGTGGCGCTGCATGTGCGGACGCTAGCTACTATCAGTGGGTCTGGATGCAAAGTAATGGCGGAGGTCTGCAATATAACCTGCGCGCCGGAAATTCGACCGTAAGCTATACGTTTCCTGCCGCCGGGGTCTATCAGGTGTTTGCAGAGTTCGTTGTCTCCGGAGGCAATATTACGACGAACGTCTATGTTGGCACTCCAACTGCTTCGCCCGTGCTCGTTGGCACAACTACTGCTGCGGTGCCGAGCGGAGGTTTGCCGGTTCCGACTTCCGCTCCGGCCATCAATCCAGGCTCTCCCTACGGAGGTTCATTCCAGGGCCAGATCGGACGCTTCCTCTTCGAGGACCTCACCAAATCAGGCGCGGCCTCCTCTGCTCTTGCCTTCGTCCAAAATGATTACTTATATAACAATGGACGCTTCAGTTAGTGTTAATATAGTTATCCTATTTTTGTCTAGGGTTATGATTTTTCATAGTTCCGTTGGATTGCACTAAAATTGGTGCAAAATTGATCAAAAACGGCCAGTTCCGTTGGATTTTTGAATGAGCTTTTGCCTAATAAATACGCGGGTCTGAGGCACTTTTCCACAGATGTAATTTCTCGCCCGAAAATCCAGCGGAAGTGAGTTCCGTTGGACTTTTACGAAGAATCAATAACTTAGGTATGAAATCCAACGGAACTATGGCCGAGTAGTGCAAAATAATTCTGAGAAAGCGTCGGTGTAAAATTGCCTGTGGAAAAGTGCCTCAGACCCGCGTCAATTCTCACGATCTCTCACCTCTTCCCGTCACATCCCACCAGTGCAATATAATTCTGAGAATCACAGCGATCCATCCATTGTCCGTTTCCCCCTCTCAACCTGATATCCTGAAAGAAAAAGGCAATTTTGCTGAAGCCCCGTGCCGGGATACGTAGACAGTCCAGCTATTATTTTGCCCTCAAAATAAGGCCGAGAACGTAAAAAACCTCATATTTTCAAGAATTTACATAAACTATATATTCCGTCATTCTGACGACCGTAGGGAGAAAGAATCTCAGCGATGCAAAGGTTAGCCAATCCCGACCATCCGGTCGAAATCATACCGGCTATTCGGTTTTGAAGGGGTATGGCTTTAAAGCCGCTGAAAAAAAATCAAAGGCCCAGGCATACATAGATAAACTAGGGAAGCGGCCCGCTCAGAAACTTGGCCGCAATGGCATCGAAAACTTATTTGCATTCAATAACATGCAGGATAAATCCCCATCGTCCATTCTCCGGGCATAAGTAGACAATCTAGGTATCAAATTGCACGAAAAACAAAGACATAAAAGCAAACAAATATCCATGCTTTCAACAACTTACATCAAGATAATCGCATGACTTTTCTATATACCCAGTTTATCTATGGAAAGCCAGTGAACTGTGGAACTGACAGCCTGCGAAGCAGGCGCTGACCGGCTGACCGCTGGCCGTTTCTTAGCTAACTCATTGAAAACAAACGATTCCCGTACAGACCATCACTCGTAACTTATTGAAAACAAACATTTCCCGTACAAAACACCGGGGGGGAGGGGGTCAATCATGATCCCACACTACCGTCAACTCCCGTCAGATGCATAGGATGCCATTTATTTTGAAGAATTTACAGAATTTACTACTCACCCTACTCTTCTCCCTTCCAGACGTACGCATCAGCCTGCGGAAGCCCGATGTGCGCCAGCACACGGGCCACAAACTGCTTCGCCATGGCTGTGGAATCCACCGGATGGTTATAGAAGGTTGGAATGACGGGAAAGATCGTTGCTCCCGCATCGGCAGCCAAAGACATATTGCGCAGATGAATTTTGTTAAACGGGGTCTCTCTTACGCAAAGCACCAGAGGTCGCCGTTCTTTCAGGCAAACATCGGCTGCCCGCTCGATAAGGTTCTGGGCCAGACCATGGGCAATCCCGGCCAGTGTCCCCATGCTGCATGGCAGAATAATCATTCCGTTGGATGGATAGCTGCCGCTTGCAATCGGCGCTCCGATGTCCGACTCAGCGTGCTGCAGGATTTTAGAGGAACTCTGTCCAAGCAGCTTCTCAACCAGAGCATTGCGCCCGCTGAGTCCAAGCTCCTCGGCAATGACCCGCAGCGCGCTTTCTGAAACCACAAGATGCACGCGGTCAACACGGGCATCTGCCTCCAGTGCCTGCAATAACTGCTGCCCGAAGACGGACCCGCTGGCTCCGGTGATGGCGACAGTAAGGTTGAGATGATTTTCCATTCTTCTATTGTCGCCATCCTTGTGTCTGCTTCGCTAAATGTTTGTCATCCTGAGCGAAGGACCTGCTTTTCTTTTCAGGCTGTACGTTATCTTAAAGCGAATTATGCCGCATTCGCAGGCTTCGGTCTGTTCCACATACGGCGTATGAAACGCGCCAGCCAGCGCACCGTGATGACCGCCAGTATCAGAAAGATGACGGCAATCGTTGCCGCTACAAAAGGATGCCGCGTCGCCAGCCACGTAACCCCAATGGCCACGACGTCCTCACTCGTGCTGAGCGCGATGTTGGAGACCGGCTCCGGCGTAGGTGTTACGGCCGCCCTCACCGCAGTCTTCGATCCGTGGGAAACAATCGCGATGCCCGCTCCTGCAACGGCTGCAAGAAGCTGCATCTCCGGCGATAGCTGTTCGCTGGCACGATACGCAAGCAGCGCCGCAACAGGAACGCGCACAAATGTATGCAGCGCGTTCCAGATCATGTCAAAGCCGGGGACTTTATCGGCGAAGAACTCGATCACAAACATCGCGCCGCTCACGCCGATCACCCACCAGTTGTTCAGAATGTCCAGACCCGCAGGCAATGCGATCCAATGCACGTGGGCCAGAAGCCCAAGCGTCAGCACAGTGGCATACACATTCAACCCTGCGGCAAAACTGGCTGCGATAATCAGGGCGGCGATGGTAGTGGGTGTGAATGACATGACTTACCTGAGCGCCGAACAGCTTGCCGGATACTTCTGCCCGTTCACCACCACCCATCCATTATCTGCACCACGGTGTGTCGAGCAATGAACGTCATGAATTCCGGCAACAAAATGCCCACGCGATGGAAAGAACGCCTGACCGTAAGCATAGACTTGTGCATTTACAGGAGCGGTAACCACGCCATCCAGGTCATCGTTTGTCACTACCTCGACCAGGCGCGTGCTGCCGTCAGGAAATGTCACACGCAGCGGAAGAATCTCATGGTTTCCGTGCGGACCTCCGCGCTGCGTGCGCGAGGAACTGACCGTGATGCCGCAAACCATTACATTGTCCACAGCCTGCGTCTGATTTGCATGCAGCAGATCGCCCAACTTCTGATTGACCTGGGGAGTGCAGCTCTGCGGCACAGAAACATCCTTCTGCGCCAACGCTGCTGATAGCGAAAAAGCAGCAAACATCAGGAACCGGACAACGTGTCTTTCTTTTCGCATTCGTTGAGCATACTACAGCAGAATGAGGGATTACGCATCATCCATTTTGATTACGGCAGCGCCGTTGACCGCATCGTGATGCACCGCCGCCAAAGCTTCATTCACCTGATCGAGA